>Ga0196965_1000046_pt1 | contig 102049 bp, 104 predicted proteins | sample S1_20metaG_FD_148668 | JGI IMG/M metagenome (GOLD analysis project Ga0196965, IMG submission 148668) | Soil microbial communities from Anza Borrego desert, Southern California, United States - S1_20 | ecosystem: Environmental > Terrestrial > Soil > Desert | place: USA: California | collected...
GGGTGCTTTTGCCGCCGCGAACCATACGGACAGCGTATGCCCGTACCTTTTCGATGTTTGCATTTTTTGTATATGACATTTCCATAGCTTAAATCATCAGGTGATTCCAAGCTATTGAACCATTACGCGCTATTGACAATATGTCCATAAATAAGGTATAATTATATATAGATCAGTAAAGGTATGACGAAAAAGATCATTGTTGTAAATAGGGAACGAGCAGTTCTGGAGCTCATTGAGAAGTGGTTTACCAAATATACAGATGTAAACGAAGTTGCATTTTGTATCACTTCTACTGAGGCACTCCACTGTTTGGAACGTGGAGAAGATCAGCTTCTTATCACATCAGCATTGGTTTCTGGTGACAAAGAAAGCACAAAGCATTTCACCAAGGCCGTCAAGCTGATGAACCCAAACTGCAAGTGTGTAAGCTATAGTATATTGGAACTGGAGGGTGACTTTGATGCCCACATTCCAAAAATGGACCACGCTTGCTTTCTTGGGGAGGTGGAAAGTTTTCTTCACGGAAAAAACCAAAAGTAAAACCTAACAGAAAGGAAAAACAAAACATAAAACAATAAAACATCATCCGCAACTTGAAAAAGAGTTGCGGATTATTTTTTTATACACACCGCCGTGCCGCAGAAATCCCTTGCCACTTTCCACACTGCATGCCATTATTGTAGCGGACGGTGAGACATGAATAGTACATATGACGGTGTTGAGTTGGGAAAACGGATTATTGACGTGTTTGTGGATTTGGAGAACGTGGTTCATCAAAAAAATCCCGGTAAATTTTTCCATGCAATGGAGAATGTGCTAAGGGGTATTGGTGTCAGCCTTCGTGACATGGGCTTTACGGTGAACATTTTTCAGGTATTTGCTTCATCCGCTAAATTCAGAGTGGGGAGGAGTAAATATACGGGAGCGCAGCGTATTGCAAGTAAATGCGGTGCCCAAATGATGTGGTGTTCAGGGCTTGCAGATGATGCCCTTATACGCGCCATAGAAAGAAGAATCGCAGATGCTACGATTTCAGACTACGTCCTTCTTGTGACTGGTGACAAACATTTTGCTCGTGTTACTAGACTCTTAAGAAAGCACGGTAAGGTAGTATGGGTATGTGGCGCACAGGTAAGTAAGGTATTACAGGAGTGTGCCGACAGGGTATTTACCCTAGAATCTTTCTTAACTGGATACGACACGCCCCCTGATGGAACACAGGAGCCACCACCTCCGCCAATAAATCCATTTCCTCTCAAATGATGGAATAAAATAATCACCCCGCGGGCATGCCCGCGGGTTTTTTTAGTGTAAAACTTTGTCTTTTTGAATTATTTGTTTATACTAAAACTATGTCTGTTCCTGCCGAGTTTTATTCGCTTTGACAACTAATCTTTGAAATACATGCAGCGATACAAGAACCCTGTGTTAAGCGCAGATTTCCCGGACCCTTGTGTTCTAGAGGTTCCAGGTGAAGGTTTCTATGCCTATGCTACGCACGATTATTTTTCTCCCTCGCCAGAAAGTATACAAGTTTCGTTTTCTAAAGACATGGTGAAATGGACTGATCCAAAAGCAGTCCTTACCGAAAAGCCTACATGGGCCCGCGAATGCGAGCTTTTTTGGGCACCGCATGTGGTTAAAGTGGGCAATGAATACCGCATGTATTATTCTGCAGACCCAGACACGCATGATGGTATGTGCATAGCGCTGGCAAAAGGGGAGCGGCCGGATGTGTTTACAGACTGTGGCCGGCCGCTCACCCAGGGGCCGAGCTATCGTGTGATAGACCCGCATTTTTTTATAGATCCCCGTTCGGGCAAGCATTATTTATATTACGGTTCCGCGCATGAGCCTATCTCCGTGGTGGAACTTTCAAGTGATGGCATGACGTTTGTAGGGAGTCCTGTACCGGTGCTGTATCCAGATCCATCACGGCAGTTTGAAACGTTGCGCGAGGGTGCGTACATGAGCTATTTGCCGGCGTTTGAAAGGTACTTTTTATGGGTATCGGGAAATAACACATGGGCTACTATGGAATATGCAGTGACTGTGTTTTGGTCCAGCGGGCCGCTGGGGCCGTTTGAACGGCTCCCACAGCAAGAAATACCAGGTGAGCCAGGTATGAACATAGACAGCCTTATCCTTCGCCCCAACAGGCACTGGGACGCTCCAGGGCAGAATTGCATTCAGGCAGACGCGGCGGGCAATGACTGGATTATTTATCACGCGGTAGACCCGCATGACCGGTACATTCCCGGAACCTCTACATTTCTGCGCAAAATGTGTATGGACCGTGTGTATTATACTGAAGACGGCTGGCCTTATATCCGGGGCGGAGGACCTTCGCATGAAGAGCAGGATGGGCCGGTGGTGGGGTAGGACGCAACACTCAGTTTTGACCCAGGTGTTTTTTATTACTGTATAATTAATCCATGTTGCCAGGTTTTACGTACACAATCCGCAAAAGCGCCCGTGCTAGGCGCATGTCTGTCACTGTGTATGGTGATGGGCGAACGGTGGTGACGGTGCCGGCACGGGCGGGTGGAGTGGTGCGTGGTGTGTCTTTGCTGCCCTTGCCGCGATTTTTAGGTGGCAGTGGTACAGTGCCGCTTGAGACTCGAATAGAACACTTTATCCGCTCCAAAGAAAGCTGGATCAAAAGCAAGTTGCGGCATTTCAGCGGTAAAACGGTGTTGCGGGCCGGCAAATACGCGGCGGATAAAGAACGCGCGCGGAAGTTCGTGGAGGAGCGTTTGCACTACTGGCGCGCGCATTATCAAAGTGTTCATGGAATTACATTTAGCTGGAATAAGGTGAGCATAAAACGAACCAGAAGCCGCTGGGGAAGCTGTTCGCGGCGGGGAAATTTAAATTTTAATTATAAAATACTGTACCTGCCGCCGCACCTGGCGGATTATATAGTGGTACATGAGCTATGCCATTTAGTAGAGCTGAACCATGGGCGAAAGTTTTGGGAGCTGGCGGAGAAGGGGTGTCCGGGGTGGAGAGTTTACCGCCGGGAGCTGAAGGGGGTGGTGGGGTGAGAGTAGATAAATAATCAAATCTGACTGTTGGTCCGAATTAATTTCGTGAGGTATAACCTACGTGTCAATATCGGAAAGTTGGACATTGAGTGCTATAATTGTACGCAATATGAAAGAGATTTTTATTATATATAAAAAATTTTCTAAGCTATACAACAATAACCTTTTGATAGAAAGACTCTTTAGTTTTTTAACTGAGAAACCTATATTAAAAGACAAGATTGACGTCGATTTATTTTCAAATGTTAAAAGTGGTGAATATGTTGATGCGGTAAAAATAATTCAGCTAATTGGCCTGGCGCATCAAAAAACAAGAGAAGCTGAAAAAATAATTAACACTAATAAAAGAAAGCATCTCGGTATTTATTATACAGATTATGCTATCGCAAAACTTTTAAGTCGAGATAGTCTTGCAGAAAGGAAACGCGAAGATGTGTTAAAATTCAAGTTTTATGAGCCGTGCGTAGGTACAGGGTTGTTTATTTTTGCATATATCGATGAAATTATTGAAAAATATTCAATTAAGGATCAGTCTGAACTGCAGAATATAGTTAACAATATATACTTTTCAGATATTGATACTGAAGCTATTGACTTATTTATTGCTCTGTTTCCTATTTACATTAAATATAAATACAAAATCGACATTACAATTCGGCATGCTAATTATTACAAGGGTGATGTTTTGTTTGATGAAAGTGGAGGTGAATTTAATAAAGTAAATATTAAAAAAATCTTCAGCATAGATAACGGCTTCGACATAATCCTCACAAATCCACCGTATAAGCTTTTGAAGGCTAATAGTAATAAATATAAAGGTGACAATTTAAAAAATGAATATGAAATCAGTGTAAAAAAAATAGTATCTTTTATAAAGGAACATAAATTATATAGGTACAATAAAGGAACCCTAAATTTATATAGGATATTTCTAGAGGAAATATTAGAGAATTACTCCCATCATAATAGCAGGATTGGTGTAATTATTCCTATTACATTACTAAACGATAAGCAGAGTGAGTTACTCAGAAAAAGAATTATTAATCACTATAAGCTACTTAAATTATATATTATTCCGGAAAAAAATGATTTTTTTGATGTCTGTCAGGCTTTTTGTTTTTTTGTGTTGGACAAAAGCAAGCCGGGTAATTTGATAAAAATAAACCCTCGGGTCGCTAGTCGTAGTGATTTCTCTAGTAAAGCTATTGATATTGACATAAGTCATATTAAAAAAGTAAGCGACATCTCACCTATTGTAATAGAGAGCGAAATTGGTTGGGAAATTTTAAAAAAAATAAACGGATTTCCAAAGTTAGGGTCACTTGATGCAATATGCAATGCTAGGGGGGAGCTCGACCTTACTTTAGATAAAGATTTTATTACAAAAAATAAAACAACTTTCCCGCTTATTAAAGGGAGTAATGTTAAAGAGTTTAGCTATAGTACGAGCGAATACTTTACTGAGGAGAGTTTTATACATAAAATACACGAGAAACATAAGTTTGTTGTAAAGGAACGAATAGTCTGTCAGCAAATATCAAACATTCATCTTGAAAAAAGATTAAAATTCACCAAAATACCTGGAAATATTGTGCTCGGTAATTCATGTAACTTTCTAACTTTTCACCAAAAGTTACTAGGTTATCCTGAATTAAGCCTCGATTATTTACTTGGAATTTTGAATTCCTTGTTGCTTAATTGGAGGTTTAAGGTGACTAATTCAAATAACCATATTAGTAATCATGAGCTCTCTGAGTTGCCTATTGTTATACCAACTCATAACGACAGAATTGAGATTGAAGGGTTAGTAGATAGAATAAAAAAATTTAATAAAGGCGAAGATATTTATAGGTTAAATATGAAAGTATTCAGTTTGTATAACCTAAACCAGGTTGAAGCTGATTATGTTCTTGGCAAGCATCACAAAACAACAAAGTCACTGTTAGGTTTTACTAGTCCAAAAAATGTTAAATATGATTTACAATCACACAACGTATTCTCTTAGTCCAAATGATTTAAAAATGGTTCGCTCTATACCAGAAGGGGGGAATTGGAAGAATATCCCTGAAAGCATACCCTCAAAGAGACTTGAGCGAATAAGGGAAACTGGTGGAAGGACCACTTTGTATGGTCGATTGTCATTGGATAAACCAAGTTATACAATTACAACATACTTTAACCGACCTGGTAACGGAACCTACATTCACCCTCTTCAGGATCGGACGATTAGTGCTAGGGAAGCTGCACGTTTTCAATCATTCCCAGATAGTTATGTTTTTGAAGGGTCAAAAACATCTTTTTGCAAACAAATAGGAAATGCTGTCCCTCCACTTTTAGCCTATTCAATCGCAAAACAAATAAAGAAGGAAACTGGCACCACAAGAGTCTTGGATTTATTTAGTGGTGCGGGAGGATTAAGTCTTGGGTTTCAATGGGCTGGCTATAAAATTATTGCAGCGAACGATAATTTTTCCCATGCTGCAAAAACATATAAAACAAATCATAGAGAAACATGCTTTATCGAGGGTGACATTAGGGATATAGAGGTACAGGAACGGATTTTAAATTTTTCAAAAAAAGTTGACATAGTCATTGGTGGTCCACCGTGTCAAGGTTTCTCTCATGCAGGAAAAAGAATGATTGATGACCCAAGAAATTCTCTATACAAAGAATTTGTCAAAATCGTTAAATCTGTTAAACCAAAAGTTTTTCTATTGGAAAATGTTGAAGGAATACTTACAATCAACGAAGGAAAAACCTTCAAAGAAGTGAAGGAAAACTTCAGTTCACTTGGGTATGTCGTGACAGGACATAAAATGCACGCTGTGGCTTATGGCGTCCCACAGAAAAGAAAAAGAGTTGTTATTATCGGTGTTTTGAATGGAAATCCAGAAAAATGTTACCCTTCGCCACTATTGACAGTAGAAAGTAAGTATATAAATACATACGATGCCATTGGAGATTTATTCAATATAAATGTTAATCAAAATGGGGAAAAAGTCCCATTAAAAGATAAACCACGGAGTGTATTTCAGCAATTTGTTAGAGGTTTAATTGGCCCTGATGAATATCATAAGCGGTTGGGTTGAATTTCTTTGCCAAATTGTGAGCTAATAAGGAAAATAGTTTGTTTAATTGAGTTAAGGCTTCTTTTTCTCCGCCGTCATTAAGAATTTGCAATACCTTTTCTAATTCAACATGATCCGTTTCACTCAGGCAATTTTTTAAATGTCGATTCTCTTTTGCTGTATATTGCTTAAGTGAACTAAAAGAAATCCTTATGTATCGTTTGGCGTTATTTCGATATTGTTTTTTATTGCCTAATACTTTTATTATTTTGTCATATCGTCCGCAGGTTGGATCGAAGCCTTTAAACTCAATGGAATATTTAGAGTATTCAGGGTGGAGAAAATTTTTAATTAAAAACCTCTTATGTTTAGATTTTGTGATTACTGCAAATATCGAAAGGACGCAGTGCAGGTTTTCTCGTAGCAATTTACTTAACTGTAAGGCGTCACTGTCATTACGGATTTGATCTTTTAGCAAGTTCCATAACTGTTTTGTATGCTGCGAAATCACTTCCTCGTGTTTCTCTTCAGCTAGTAGTATAAGTACATCATTATAAGTCATTCTGTTGTTTCTAGCAGAATTTTCTGCAGCGGTTAATGGTCGGAAGCTGGGCCTGTGCCTAAAACCAAGTGAAATCGGCCCAACATGATCTGGACTAAGTGCATTTTTTCTAAAAAGCCCCATTAATCTGCTTGCGGCCTTCCAATCTCCGTCGCACCAATTTTCATACGCACGTCTATCCTCACTGTAATTCGAAAGATTGTTTTTGTGTCTGCCTGTATCATGTTTAGCTCTACAGCATGAATTATAGGTGTGAAAACCGTCAAATCGATCGGGAACATTACTCATCGAACCTGGACTCAAGCCCCCTTTTAGATTTGGATATATATACTCAATGCTCATGACCTCTCCGCAAACCTGACAAGGTTTTTCTTTGGTGGGATGAATTATTCGTGCCACCTTTGACTTCCATGCGCCAATCTTTGATATTCTTAACTGTGCTCTTTTTTCGTCCCACCATTTTGTGCGAGCGATCCCTATTAAACTTTTCCCAGTTACGATCCATCGAATATCTCCATTTGCTTTATGAGGAAAAGGCATTCCTTTGTAGTTATGGTGTTGGGCAATAAAATTCATATATTCTATAAATTTTGGATGCCATACTTGCTTATTTCTAGACATAGGGCACTATTAAATTATAGCTGAACTATACAACATTAACTTAAAAATGGAAAGCATTATGTTTTTACCTGTAAGAAAAATTACTCAAAGTAGATTTTTTAGTTTTAAGTCTAAATGTATAGGTCACACTTTAGATGTATTATAATGCTTTAATGCCAGACAGTTTAAATTACAACCATTCAGCATTTTCTGATGACTCGAGCCATCAAGGCGGGCGATACAACAGTCTGGGTCTATTAACTTTACCTTTATGGTATGAAGAAACCTTGCGTCGGGAGTTGTTGGCGATTTTCTGTGAGTCTAATATTAAAATGGAATTTAAGTGGCAAAAGGTGCGTAGTGCACGATATAAATTTGCAGCAAAGAAGATTCATGACTGGCTTTTTAGGAACTTGAGTAGTATAAGATTGGATATCCTGATATGGGATATGGAGGATGCAAGGCATTTAGTTTTTGGGCGGGATGACAATGCTAACATTGTCAGGATGTATTATCATCTATTGCAAAGCACATTAAGTAAAAGGTGGAGCGAAGGTGCTTATTGGATATGGAAACCTGACTATCAATCATGCATAAGTTGGTCTGATATGAAAAATTTTCTAGTTACTAAAAAGCATAGTTTAACGGCAGATTTATTTAAAGTAAGTAAAGATGATTTTTGGAAATTGAATCTTGAGTGTATTAAACCAACAGATTCAAGTGAAGAGGTCTTTCTTCAGGTTATTGATTACTTTACGGGGTTAGGTGCTTATTCTTGGGGTCACTATGTACGATTCAATCAATGGGTACAGACTCAAAGCGGACAAGGATCATTATTTGATAATAATGACAACATGATAAATTTCACAAACAGTGAGTCAATAAGGTTTGATTTATTAAGTGAATTTCATATTAAATGTAAGGCTTCAAAAATGACGGTCAGTTTAGATAAGACCAATGGATTGTTAACCAATGATCCTTCAAAGCCAATTAATTTCTGGTTTTACACTCCCCAACATGAGTTAGATAAGGCGCCGATTAAGTTATAATGTGGACACTAAACTTTCAAAAAGAATGGTTTGATTGTGTATGGACTTAGACAGTGTACAGGTGATTGTAATAGTGCATTGAAGAGGCGTATATTCTAATGCCCCATCCTCCACACCCCGCCAAAGTAATGTATAATTCACCCATATGACAAAAACATTTGTATGCAAGGAATTATGGGGGACATGCAATGAGAAGTTTTCTGGCGCTACTCTTGAGGAAATTCTTCAAAAGGCTATGCCTCACATGATGTCTGACGAGGCTCATAAAGCGAACATTATGGACATGGAAAAGCGCTCGGGTGAGAACCAGGATCAGTGGATGGCGCGAATGCAGAAGGAATTTGAGGCTCGTGAGGAGGATAAGTAGTTCTTAATCTGTCTGTATCTTAAAAAAGATTTACTAGAAACCAAAAGAGTGAGCCCTAGACCTATGACACACTCTTTTGGTGTGTGTGTAGATACTATCACCGTATTGCCAGTAAAGTCAATTTAAACAGGTTACATACATAAAGTCCGCACCTTGTGCGGACTTTATAAGCGAGGTGTACTTTTCTGTCGCCGTGATGGTTACAAGAGTTTTTATGGTTGCTTCTCAGGATAACTCTTCCGTTGGGCCTACATAAGCCGGCACATTTTGCTTAAGTGACCTCATTACCTAGTATGGCATGCTGTACAGTATTCACACCCGTCTATTATATAACCCGGCCATCTTGTTTTGGCTGCTAGTATTGCAGTGCTACATTGGTTGAAATCACCCACTGTAATTCTATTTTCTGGGTATGGAAGATTTGTGCAAATTGTCTCCTCGTGTACCTCATGTTCACCTGATGGTTGGGGATTTCTATTTATAATAAATTTCGCCATTTTATTTTTAATTAAATTCAGTTCGACTAACCTGAAGCTGGTAATGAGTCCATTATACTGCCGCTATTGTCGGTGTCAAATTCTCGACAATAATGTTTGACTTTTTACAGATTTTGTATATACTTGTAGGTATGACCAACAAGTATATACAAAAAATAAAAGAATTTCGAAAAGCAAAAGGGTTAGCTCAAGAGCAGGTAGCTAATGTAATAGGAGTATCACGGCCAACATACACTGCCATAGAAGCTGGTAAACAGGAGCTTAGTGCTGAAGAAATTCAAAAACTTGCTAAATTTTACTCTGTTACAGTTGATGAGCTTCTTTCTGACACAACACCAGACATCGAGAAATATAAACAGATGATTTTGGCTTTTTTACGTATGGATTTGTCTAAGCAAAGTGATGGCAAGGTTACTAAAACTAAATTGGCAAAGCTTTTGTATTTGGCTGACTTCGCATGGTTCTATGAAAATTTAAAAAGCATGAGTGGTATGCAATATCGAAGGATAACATACGGACCTGTTCCAGATGCGTTTTTTCGTGCTGTGGATGAGTTGGCTGAGGCGGGCAAGATTTTAATTGACTCAAAAAATGACGATGAGAAAGTCATGTTTCTCATTCGCGAATCAGAAAGCAATAGAAATGAAAAAATATCACTAATTTCTCCTGAAGAAATGAGTCTTATGAAAAAAATTGCAAGAAAGTGGAAGGATAAAAAAACTGCCGAAATTGTCAATTTTACACATAATCAGCTACCTTACACTTTGTGTCGAAACGATGAGTTTATCCCGTACGAACTTATAACCCAAGAGGACCCTGATATGGTCTTCTAACCCGCCATGCAGCCTAATTATTCTGTACGGATTGAGGAATTTGCCGAGCGACATTTTATCAAAGGCTTTGTTAAAAAATACAAAGGTCATTGGGACGTAACAAAGCGAGCTATTATTGCGGAGTTTGAGCGTATTGATGCACTTGTTAATACTAGTAAAGCAGAGGTTATATGCAGTATTGATGGTATAAAGATTGTAAAAACTGAGTTTAGGGTTGCTGGTACTAAAGAGTCTGCCAAAACATCAGGAAATCGCTGCATTGTGGTATGGAACAGTGAAAAGCGCTTTGTTGCTGTTTTACTTGTCTATGGAAAGACAGATCTTAGTGGACACAACGAAACTGCAGAGTGGCAGAGGATTATTAAAGAAAACTATCCAGAATATAAACATTTATTCTAGAAAAGGTATAATACCCCTATGTCCACCCCTGTAGAAAAAATCAAAGAACGCCTGGGTGTTGCCGAGGTTATAGAGTCATACGTAAAGCTGGACCGCGTGGGCGGTAATTTTAAAGGGCGCTGTCCGTTTCATAATGAAAAGACGCCTTCATTTTTTGTGTCGCCGGACCGTGGTACCTATTACTGCTTTGGCTGTGGTGCGAAAGGTGATATTTTTTCATTCGTCCAGGCGTTTGAGGGTCTGGATTTTATGGGTGCGCTGAAACTTCTGGCTTCACGCGCTGGTGTAGAACTTGTAGCGGAAAATCCGCAGGTGAAAAGTGAACGGGAGCGATACTATGCCATCATGGAAGAAGCGGCGCGGCACTATGAAGCGCTTTTAACTACTCATAAAGAACCGCAGGAATATTTGTCAAAGCGTGGCCTTACACCAGAAACAATTAAAGAATTCAGAATTGGTTTTGCGCCGGATGATTGGCGGACTATGTACACGCATTTGAGAAATAAAAAATATAGTGATGCTGATATTGAAAAGGTGGGGTTGATCAAAAAGCCGGATAATAAGGAAGGTGCGGGGGTTACTGCCTCTGTGAATGAACCCCGCTATTTTGACCGTTTTCGCTCACGCATTATGTTTCCCATCATGGATTCCAGCGGGCGGGTAATTGCATTCACGGGGCGTATTTTTAATGGTGATGAAACTATTGCAAAATATTTAAACAGTCCTGAAACTCCGCTCTACAACAAAGCGCAGGTGCTTTATGGGATAGATAAGGCGAAGCTGGAAATCAGAAAGCGCGGCTACACTATTTTCGTGGAGGGACAAATGGATCTCATCATGTCTCACCAGGCCGGTTTTAAAAACACGGTGGCGGGTTCCGGTACTGCGCTCACGGACAGCCTTACGGACCGCGAAAACATTGTAAATAATTTGGGAATTGTAAAACGTATTTCGCCGAACATTATTATGGTCTACGATTCAGACAAGGCGGGAGTAGCGGCAGCGGAGCGTTCTGCTCAGATTGCACTTTCGCTCGGTATGGATGTGAAAATAGGTACTGTTCCGGAAGGCAAGGACCCCGCTGACCTCATCCTCAAAGACAAAGAGCTATGGAAAGATGTACTTAAAAATGCGAAACACGTTATAGAATTTGTGCTGGTGAACCAGATAAAAGCCGAGCCAGATAAACGGAAGCTGGCGAAAGTTATAGCAGAGCGCGTACTGCCATTTGTGGCACAGCTTAAAAGTCACATGGAACGAGCGCACTTTGTTTCAATGATAAAAGAGCGCGCGGGGATAGACGAAGCAGCTATCTGGGCGGATTTGAAACGCGTGGAAAAAGAGCTTGCAGCACAAGCTTTTGCCAATGCAAACGGTATGGCAAAGCGTAGTTCTGGAGGTGCAGCGGCTACTCCATCTGTTGCGAAGGATATCATCCATACTAAAGATAATGCTGCGCGAAAAGTATTCGGCATTTTATACTGGCAGGAGGCGGTTAAAGCCATAGACGTAGAGCAGTACCAGAGCAAGCTCAAAGAAATACTTGGCGATATTTTCGTGGCTTTAAAAAAAGAAACAGAGGCACAAAAGAACGAACTCATTTTTGAAGCAGAGCTTGTGTATGGGAAATCACAAAAACTTTCGGAAGATTTGAACCAAATGCTGGTGCAGATAGAAGAGGATTATCTCAAAGAGCAGTTTAATAGAGTGATGATAGAGCTCACCACCGCGGAGAGGTCTAAGGATGAGGCAAAAGCAATGCAGCTTTTAGAAAAATGCCAGCAGTATACCAAACGCTTGGCGGAACTTGCGAAAATGAAGAATTAATATAATTAAAAGAGCCGCGAGCGTAAACGCTCGCGGCCATGCTTTCATTTGTTAGACATGAATGTGGTCATGCACGTAGTTGCTGGCCGCGCGGACACCGCAGTTGCAGTAGTGCTGGCTCCTTAATGTGCAATTTTCCGTGTGGTCCATGCCTGCGTATTTGATAAGCGCGGATGCTGTGGACCCGTTGTGAGGATTTTTTCTGTGTTCGTCAATTTTTGCTCTGACCTCCTCAAGTCTATTCACCGTACGCTCTTCATGGTTATTTGTCTTTTGGACAACCGTATGTTCCGCGATTGAAGTGTTCATAATCCTGCATTATTATGTTCCCAGAGGTGTAATAGGTCAAGTGCCCGGTCTTCATAGCGCATTTTGTCACTAAACCCTTGCCTCTACGTCTATAATACTGTACAGTGTATACGTTATGCCCCTGGCATACGGTTTTTCATAAACAATGAAAAAAGCCAAAAAGATCACAAAAAAGAAAATAGTAAAAGCTAAGAAAACAGCAGTAAAACCTGCTGTATCAAAAAAAGCGCCTGTGAAAAACAAGGCGAAAGAATTTGAGGCAAAAGCCAATAAACTCCTTGGAAAAGGAAAAGAACGAGGTTTCGTAACGTATGATGAAATCTTAAAAGAGTTTCCAACCATTGAAACTGATATCATTTTCTTGGACGAACTTTATGCGAAGTTTTCTGTAGCTGGTATTGATGTGCTTGAAGGCGGGGGAATTCTAGAAATGGAGCCTGAAGTGGCACCGAAAAAATATGCGTATGGAAAGTCGGATTCGTCATACGACTCTATTCAGATGTATCTGAAAGAGATCGGGCAGTATCCGCTTGTGTCCGCAAGCACCGAAAAGGAGCTGGCAAAGCGCATTGAAGCAGGGGACGAGGAGGCAAAAAATCTTCTTGCTCGGGCAAACCTGCGCTTGGTGGTGTCTATTGCAAAGAAATATGTAGGTCGCAGTCCTGACCTTACACTCCTTGATCTTATTCAGGAAGGTAACTTGGGTCTTTTTAAGGCCGTTGATAAGTTTGACTGGACAAAAGGCTACAAGTTTTCTACGTATGCCACATGGTGGATTCGTCAGGCTATCACACGTGCGCTGGCAGACCAGTCACGTACTATCCGCGTGCCGGTACATATGGTGGAAACTATTGCAAAGTATAAGCAGGTGGTGCGCCGTCTGTCACAGGACCTTGGCCGTGAACCTCTGGCAGAAGAAATTGCCACAGAAATGGGGTTGGATGTAGACAAAATTTACAATATTGAAAAAATTGATCAGGATACTATCTCTTTGGAAAGCCCAGTGGGCGATGACGGTGATGAAAAATCGTCGCTTGTGGATTTTCTTTCTGACGACAAAATTCTTTCGCCGGACCAGGATTCTTCACGGAGAATTCTCACAGACCAAGTGCGTGAAATTTTAAGCGATCTTTCACTTAAGGAGCGAAAGATTCTAGAAATGCGTCACGGACTTATGGATGGGATAACTCACACATTGGAGGAAGTGGGTAAGGAATTTGGTGTTACGCGCGAGCGTATCAGGCAGATTGAAGCAAAAGCACACGAGAAAATTCGCCAGCATGAGAAAATAAACAGGCTGAAAAATTATTAAAAAAACGCGGATCATTACGATCCGCGTTATGCGTTCTCTGAAATGAACATGAATATACCTCGTTTTATGGCAGGGCACTGTTCACCTTTGTGATTTTAAGGAACAAATCCAAGCTGTGTTCTCGAACCCCATCAAGAAATTGTTTTCTGCAAATAGGGTCCCAGCGACACAAGGCTTCGGCGATGGTATGGGCATCTTCTTCCACGGAAGACGATGGTTTGAATTTCGGCAAAACCTTCCGCAGCGGCGAGCGTGACTTTCTGCGCTTTATCTCCAGTACATGCGCAATTGTCATTCCAAGTGTGTACGATCTGAACGTTGTGTGACGATCAAAGTGTTTTTTCACTCTATCATACTGGTCTAGCACGCCGTTCGTTCGTAAACATTTGAACTGCTCCTTTTCTGCTTCGTCGGACGCCCTGCGCACGCACAACGTCCAAATGGAAACGGACCGTGTCATTAAAGTGCCTTTCGTTGAAGTTAAACTGAATACAGTGTAGCAAACATCTGAAAATAAAAAAGCATGTCCCTGTGGACATGCTTGTGAAAGATCAGCTGTTTTTAAAACTGATCTCTACGGAGACTTCATCGTTATGGAACGTGACGTTGAGGTTAAGCGGCAACGTATCATTCTTATACGCAAGGCGTAATCGCTCTTGACGTTTTTTCTCCAATGTTTCGGGTGTGCCTGTGCGCTTGATCTGCAGAATTTCACGATCCCTGCTCAAAGTGGTCTCCACAATTCTGAGGAGCCTTTTTTGGCGGCGGTGTCGTGAAAAATCAGCTGCTAGGAATTCACCTGTGCTAACGTTAAGGGTTTTATAATCCCTCATATATAAGCTCCTTTCTAAAGAACTGGGGCTGAGCAAAGCTGGTACAAAATACCGGCTTATGCTCAGCCGGTATGTTCTAATTCATTATCCGCACAGGAGTTAGAAAATGTCGGCTACACACAAGCGTTACCGCAGAGCATGACTGCTCCCGGTGTTCGCTTTAGAATTGTGCACTTCCACATAAACATGAATATAGTATACGGCAGAGTTATTATAGAGGCAAGCTGGAAATGAGACGGCATTTATCCATTAATAATCTCACCGCCGTTCGGATGGAGCACTTGTCCTGTCATGAATGATGAATCAGTAGAAGCCAAAAAGGTGAAGCAGGGCGCTATCTCATTTGGTTCGCCGGCACGCGCCATGGGGTTATCTGTACCGAACGTTTTAATCTCTTCTTCTTTAAAGGTGGAAGTGATGAGTGGAGTCCACACAGCACCAGGAGCCACGGCGTTAACGCGGATCTGCTGTTTCAAAAGTGATTGTGATAGTGAGCGCGTAAATGAAACTATCGCGCCTTTTGTGGCAGAATAGTCTATAAGATGACTTGAACCTCGGTATGCGGTAACGGATGTAGTATTAATGATGGTGCTTCCAGGTTGCATATACGGTATTACCGCTTTTGTCATATAAAAAAAGGAAAAAATATTGGTGCGGAATGTGCGTTCCAGCTGATCCTGTGTAATATCCAAAATATTATCCTGCGGATGCTGCTCTGCGGCATTATTTACTAAAACGTCTATCTTGCCAAATCTGCTTACAGCTTCTTCCACTGCATCTTTACAAAAATCTTCATTACCTATGTCACCAGAGATGAGCAAGCATTGTTTTCCGTATTGCTCTACCATTGTCTGTGTTTCGTGCGCGTCTTTATCCTCATTAAGATACATGACCACCACATCCGCGCCTTCTTTTGCAAAGGCAAGGGCTACCGCGCGTCCTATCCCGCTATCGCCGCCGGTTATAACTGCTATTTTATTCCAGAGTTTTGCTTCACCGCGGGCATGGCGCGGCTGAGCTTCTGGCTCCGGTGCCATTTTTGACTCTGAACCCGGCTGCCGCTCTTGCATTTGTGCCGGTCTGTATTTTTTCGCCACTTTTTCCATAGATGTAAAAGTTAGCTGATAATGAAACAGCGCTTGTGACCACCTCTATTTTGAGTATATACAATGAGATGAGAAGAGGGAAGCGGGGCTATTTATCCTCTTTGTTTTCGTTGTAGTCTCGCTTTATCACTAACGCCAACAGTAGGAATGCTATTGCAAGGAGAGCGCCAAGAATGTATAGGTTTATCATATTATTGTTAATTATAGTTGCATCCATATACACATTATATCTCTTTGAGTAATGGATACTAATAACCCAGAATAGTATTGAAAGGGCTAGCCCCATCAAAACTGTATCCCATTTAATTGAATTACAAATAAAGCTTGGATAAAAACAGTCGCAAAGAAAACCTGAAAATCCCCGCAGGCGAAGCCTGCGGGGATGAGTGTTTGATGCCCAAAAGGATAAGTGTCATTAAACCACACATGTCCATGTGAGCTGATGTTCTTCAAAAGAGAAGACGACTGCCATGGAACGCGGAGTGTCGTTGTTGTTGATATAGAGCCTAATCTTTGCGTTGATTTGTGCAATCACGGGTACTGCATTTTCTCTGCCGAGTACAGTGGCCACTGTTTCGTTGATTAAAGTGGCCATTTTTTCATTCTCAACGCCCACCAGTACAGAAATCTTTTCCCTTGGATGTACCTGCTCCCTTCGGATTTTTTTCGCCCAATTCACTATTGCACCAAGTGCGCTGCGGCTGTCGGTCGCTGTATTTTTGGTGTGGTTTAATTGGGGAATAAGCTGTACTGTATTATGGTTTGAACAAGTGAGAACTGTGTTCAGCTGGGTATTCGGGTCTGTGGCGGAAAGTGAAAGTTCGTACCGAAGACCAAGTTCTCCATGTAGCCGTGCGTATATTCTTTCTGCCTGAGTGTGGGCCTGGGCACAAAGCCTTCCGCTCACGCCTATAGTTCCCGGCGTACAAATGACAAGATTACTAATGACATCTGTAATTGTTTCCTCCGCTTCAATAATTGTAGTGTCCATGCATTATCCTTTTTGTTTTGTCTATTGTAGTGTTCTAAAACTCTGGCTCTATTTGAACATTTCATACGCCCAAAGTCAACCATTGTGGTGCTGTGATATAATGCGCTCATGATCACTCCGAAATTTTCAGAACTCTATAAAAAGCTTAATCCGAAGCAAAAAGAAGCGGTGGATACCATAGACGGCCCAGTCATGGTGGTGGCTGGTCCAGGTACAGGGAAAACGCAGATTCTTACGCTGCGGATAGCTAACATTCTTCTTAAAACGGACACCCCCGCTGACGCGCTTTTAGCACTCACATTCACCGAATCTGGCGCTCATGCCATGAGAAAACGGCTAGTGGAAATTATCGGCACTCCTGCGTATAAAGTGCACATTCATACATTCCACGGCTTTTGTAACGAAATCATTAAAAAGTATCCTGAAGAATTTCCGCGCATCATAAGTTCAGTGAGTATCACTGAAATAGACCAGATACGCATAGTTGAGGAAATAATTAACGCAAACCAATTTGAATACTTGAAACCCTACGGTGATTCGTATTACTACGTTCGCCCTATCCTTGGTAGCATTCGCGATTTAAAGCGCGAGGGAGTATCTCCTCAAGATTTTAAAAATGAACTTAAAAAACAGCACAAGGAATTACAAAGCCAGCCTGACCTTGTGCATGAAAAAGGTGCGCATAAAGGCAAGATGAAAGGTGAATACAAAGACATTGAAAAAAAACTTCTTAAAAACGAGGAGCTGTCATTTGTATATGAACATTATCAAGCTGCACTCCAGTCAAAAAAACTCTACGACTATGAAGACATGATTCTGGAGGTAGTGAAGGTACTCACGGAAAATGCCGACTTTCTGTTAATGCTCCAAGAGCAGTATCAGTATATATTGGCGGATGAGCATCAGGACACCAATAACGCACAGAATAAAATCCTGGAGCTTTTGGCAAATTTTCATCAGTCGCCGAACTTGTTTATTGTGGGTGATGAGAAGCAGGCCATTTTTCGGTTCCAGGGCGCATCGCTGGATAACTTTTTATATTTTAAAAATCTGTATCCAGATGTCCGGCTTATAAACCTGGAAGATAACTATCGCTCTACTCAGCATATTTTGGATAGTGCTCATGCGGTGATTATGAACACAGGTGGTGAGAGCGGGAAAGGCGACACAAAAGATCTACGTATTCCACTGCGGTCAAACGTGCCGCATCCCTCGCAAAAAATTGACGTCTATTCATTTACAAAGCCGGACTTTGAATACATGTTTCTGGCGGATGATATTAAGAAGAAACTGGCGGAAGGTGTGGAGCCGCAGGAGATAGCGGTGCTGTATCGTGATAACAAAGACGTAGAAGGAATTGCACGGTTTTTTGAAAAGACAGACATTCCTTTTGTTGTGGAGTCAGATCAGGATATTTTAAAGAGCGGGATTATTTCAAAACTTATTTTGCTCATTCGCACGGTGGCCACGTTCGGAGATGGGCACATGCTTGCGCGGGCGCTACATATAGATTTTCTAGGGCTCAGTCCTTTAGATGTATATAAAGTGCTGGCATATGCGTCAAAGTCACGGCTCAACATGTACGATGTACTGAAAAGCCATGAGAAGCTCACGCTGGCCGAGGTGGAAGACGTAGAGTCATTCGTAGTTTTTTTTAACAAGCTCACGGCCTGGAGTGTCTTGTCAAAGAATGCTCATTTTCTGAATTTCCTGGATGCGCTCATTAACGAGTCTGGTTTTTTGCCGCACATTCTTAAAGCTCCTGGTTCGCTGGAAAATCTGCATAAGCTGGATGTGTTTTTCAATGAAGTGCGTACGCTTTCTGAAAGTAACAAGGAATACATGATAGAGCAGTTCATTAGTTATCTGGACGTGCTTAACCAATACGGACTCCTGGTGCGCAAAAGCGGCCAGAGTATTCAAAAGGGTGTTCGCCTCATGACAGCGCATAAGTCAAAAGGTTTGGAGTTTGATTATGTGTATATTACAGGATGCTTTGACGGACACTGGGGCAATAGAAGTTCGCGGAACACGTTTTCAGTTTCGTTTAGGGGAATAAAGTCCCTGGGAGATAAAGGCAACAATGATGACGAACGACGCCTCTTTTTCGTGGCGCTCACCCGTGGCAGAAAACATGTAGTGCTTACATATTCCCGTGAAAGTGTTCAAGGGAAAAGCCAGCTTCCTTCACAGTTTATCAGTGAAATAAAATCAGAGCTGGTAGAGCTGTGCGATGTGTCACACTACGAAGCGGCATTTGTTAAAAATGGTGAAGTAAAATACGCGCCGAAGAAACAGTTCGGCGCGGACGTGAGTGATCGTGATTATTTGAACCATCTCTTTTTGGAACAAGGACTTTCCGTGACAGCGCTCAATAACTACCTTGAATGTCCTTGGAAATATTTTTACAATAACCTGGTGCGTATTCCGCGGCCTCAGGAAAAAGCTGCATTATTTGGTACGGCAGTGCACGCCGCGCTTCGCTCCTTTTTCACTGCTTATAAAGAAGATCGCCCTGCCACAAAAGAATTTCTGCTCTCACTTTTTGAAGCGGAGTTAAGTAAACAGCCGCTTGGAAAAATAGATTTTGAGGAGTCGCTTGAGAAAGGACACACTGCGCTTTCGGGGTATTTTGATACATACCGTGGAACCTGGAATAAAAACATCTTGCTAGAATTTAATATCAAAGGAGTGGATCTGCCGCATGACGGAGTGAATTACCTACTCAAAGGTAATCTGGATAAGGTAGAAATTATAAACGCAGACGGCAATGTAAACGTGGTAGATTATAAAACTGGAAAACCAAAAAGCAGGAATGATATAGAGGGGAAGACTGCATCGTCAGACGGAAATTATAAACGCCAGCTTGTTTTCTATAAATTAATTTTGGATAAAGCGTACGAAGGCAAATACAGAATGACTTCAGGCGAGATAGACTTCGTGGAGCCGGCAGAAAATGGAAAGTATAGGAAGGAGAAGTTTGACATCACCGATCTGGAAGTCGTGGAGCTTGGGGATGTGGTGAAACGTGTCTGCGCAGAAATTTACAATCTCTCATTTTGGGATAGTAGATGTGGTGAAAAAGACTGTGAATATTGCAAACTTCGCGAGGTGATGGGGTAACAAAAAACCGGACATGGCGTCCGGTTTTTTAAAATACCATTTAATTTCTGATCTACTGACTTTGTGCCAAAAGCGTATCAATAGCTTTTTTTATGTCAGCGTAGGGAAGCGCGCCGTTTATGGGAACCTTTCCGCCACTTTTCGTAATTATGTAGCTGAATGGTGTGCCAAGTACTCCCGCATTAAGTCCGTCCACATAGTCTTCTTCCACTTCATCTGCGTACCGCCCGCTGGCTAGACAGCTTTCAAATTTTGCACGGTCCAGACCCACATATTCTGCAATGTTCGGAAGTTCTGTAAGCGGTAGCCCTTCTGGGGTGGCTCCTGTGACTGCGGGCGTTACATTGTAAAGTCTACTTGCGTACTCCCAAAACTTCTGATTACCACCAAGTTCTGCTGCACATTCCATCGCTTCCGCTTCTTTTCCAGCGTTGGGGTGGAGCATTCTACCTAATGAATCTGGCTTATTCAATGGAAAATGACGGTATACCCATGCCACTCTGCCATCTTTTCCGTATTCATCCATGATACGTTCCATAGTAGGGTGGAATTGCTTACAAAACGGACATGATGTGTCAGAATATTCTACTATTTTAATCTCAGCATCGGGATTGCCTAAAATGTGATCCTCATTTGTCACCGGCGCCATTACACCCTCAGATTCCTGAACTCCTGCCACCTGTGGGGTATCACCTGGCGTTTTTGAATATAAAACTGCGCCGGCTATTATTGCGCCTGCAATAATAATGGCTACGGGAACCGTTAAAATGCTTTTTTGTTCTTCCATGTCGTTCTATTTATGTTATATGCGCTCATTGTATCATTGAAACTGGCACAGGGACAATGGCGTTCTCTCTTTCAAAATCGCGCAAACGCTCCAGCGCTATTTGTTCTAAAACACGGGTTTTATACGTGACCAGGCCATACTGCCATTTGTTCTTTCCGTGCGAACATGCGCGCGCCTGGTAAAAGAGGAATAGCCGGTCATCCATTACAATTCCCGCCGCGTGACCATTTTCACCAGACTCCCATTCATTGTTTTGCGGGTTAAGTATAGGTCCCAAGGTGAGATATTTTCCCTCGGGCTGACGCGCAACAGAAAAAAACACACGCTGCCTGGTGCCGCGCGCGCCATGTGGCAAAAAACACACAGCGTTTAAAAGTATTGTACCGTTCGGAAGCTCTAGGAGCTGTGTACCCTCAAGTCCCCATTCATAGTCAGGATGATCCAGCTGGTTATGATGTGAAATTTCATGATGCGAAAGAATTTTCCCCAGCCGCTGCCATGGACCATTCCATGTATTGCTGATACTTTTTGCAAGGTATACATCAGGTCTTCCTACCCGCGGGAAACCTGAGTAGCTCAAGTATTTCTGGCCGTTTAAAATTGCTGCGTGTGGATCATAGATGCCGGCTTCATCTGTATTTGGTAGTGAAAGAAGTGGCGAATCCTTATATTCAAAAAAAAGGCCGTCTGAGGAAACGAGGTGCTCAATAGTGGAACCCAGTTCTGCGTAGTGAGTTTGAACAAACATGTGGAATAGCTTTTCTCCTTGGTCATACTCTACTGAAGGGGCCGCTACACCACCTCCAGTGATACCTTCCAGTTGGGCAGCTTTTTGAATTTCCCATGGCCCAGCGGGCGTTGGAGCAGTGGCGTGAAGAATGTGCCACCGTTCTATCTCCGAACTTCCGCCGGACCCATATATGTGCCATATTTTTCCATCAAAGACAGGACAGGGGTCCTTCATGTCATGATATTTAGGGGTCACTATTAATGGCCCCAGCCGCGGATGAGAGAGATTGTGAAGTCTGTAGTTTTCACTCATACCTAACTTTATAGTACACCCGCGGCTACGCTTCGCAAGCTCCGCTATAAGCTATAAAGAGTTAGTGAAGTTAAAAAGGAAGTGTGAACGTCATAGCAGACTCCTGTTTTTCATGCCACTTGCTCGTGTCCAGTTTTATGTCAAAACATTCGCTACCTTCTTTGCACTTGAGGATGCCGTTCTTAAGCGCGTATTCGTAAAGCTCCTTTGTGATTTTCACGTCTTCCAGGCAGTACTTTCTGATTTTTTCTATTTCGCCGTTTTTCCACCAGGTGATAGCTTCCAGCCCATGGCCAATTTTCCCTTTGTTAAACGTTCCTAGTGCTACGCTGTCCAGCTTTACACGCCGTCCAAAACCGTTTTTTATTTCTTTTAAAAGATCCAAGCTTTTTATCTTTGTCAGATCGCCGGGATAATATTTGTTTAGAAGAGGAATGTCAAAGTGGTCGGAATTATAGCCGATAAGTAGATCCGCCTGCTCTATAAGCGGCCATAGTTTTGAGAGCTCATTTTCCAAATAGCTGGTGTATGAGTCAGATTTGTAATCATACACGCCTACAAGTGATATGGAGAGTCCTGCAGGATCATTTGTGCCGGCTTGTTGAAACGTGTTTTGTGTTTCAATATCAAAAACAATTTTTCGCATCACACTATCTTACTAAATTTTGAGCACGCTGGCTAGGTCTTCGCGTGCCATTTCTGATTCTTCGCGTGTTTTCATGTTTTTAAGTTTAAATAATCCGCGGGCAGCCTCGTCCTCACCAATGCAAATCACATACTTTGCGCCATTTTTATCTGCCGCCTTTATTTTATCGCCCACTTTTCGTTCTGTATAATCCACTGCTACTCGGATTCCTTTTTCACGTAGCTCTTGGGCAATGTCATTTGAAAACGGTATATGTTTTGATTCGGTAGGGCAGATGTATAGATCAAGTGTTGTGGTGTCTTTTGGTAAAAGTTCGTATGTTTCTAGAAGGTCACGTGCCACCACATCACCCGCACCAAATCCCACCGCGGGAACTTTTTCATTACCAAAAATACTTAGAAGGTCATCATAACGCCCACCGCCAAAAACCGAACGCCTGTTTGCCGGGTTTGTATCAAATACTTCAAACACTACACCTGTATAATAGTCAAAACCACGCATCAGTGTCTGGTCAAAAACAGTGTTGGTGATCCCTAGGCTTTCTAGTGCGGCCATCACTTCACGTATTTCTTTTATTCCCGCATGTTCCTCTTTTGTTTGTGGGAGTCGGCGAGTAAATTCCTCAAAATTCTTTGAATTCAGAAGCTCAAAGGTGAGTTCAGCTTTTTCACCGTTACCAATAATTTCTTCTGCAAGTTCTCTGAACTGGTCTTCGGTTATTTTATTTCGCTTATCAATCAGTTTTGAAAGTTTATATGCCTTGTCTTCATCCAGAGCAAGCACGTCTTTCAAAATATAATTCATAATCTTTCGGCTGTTGATGCGTATTTCAAAATCAGTGTCTTTCAAACCATACCCGCGCATTATTTCATAGGCTATCTGCATGATTTCCACTTCCGCGTGAATGCTTTCAATACCAAAAAAATCCACGTTAAGCTGCCAGTGCTCACGTGTTCGTCCCCGCTGCGGCTGTTCATAGCGAAACAGGTTGGGAATAGAGTACCATCGCAAAGGGAAACCAAGCTCGCGTTTTTTTGCCGCTACCATACGTGCCACCGTGGGAGTCATTTCAGGACGCAGGGTCACCTGCCGGTCACCGCGGTCGGTGAATGTATACGTTTGTTCATTAACTATCTCTTCACCAGATTTTGCCTTGTACAGCTCTGCGGATTCCAGAATAGAAGCGCTGTATTCCTGATATCCAAATTTTTCCACAGTGCTTTTCCAGATGCCAAAAATGTGGTTCTGGATAGCCTGATCCGCGGGGTAAAAGTCACGCACGCCTTTGTAGCTTTCGGTGGATATTTTTTTAGTTTCATTTGACATGCGTCTATTTTAACAGAACAATGGCTTTTCACAAGAATGTATGTCACCTCAATAAAGTTGTATATTTCCAAAACCACGCTATTATAAAAGTATGAGCCAGCATATTTTAAATCTATACAAAGTAGCCGGGGAGACGCCACTGGAATGTATCCAACGCTTTAAGCTGGAGCACCCTGATTTTGAAAACATAAAAATGAGCTACGCCGGCAGACTGGACCCTATGGCGGAAGGTGTGCTGCTGGTCCTGGCGGGGGATGAAAACAAAAAACGTAATGAGTACCTGGCGTATCCGAAAGAGTATACATTTGACGCCCTGTTTGGAGTGAAAACAGACACGTACGACCTCCTTGGAAAAGTAATCCCTGGTACACACGACCAGGAATTTTTATGGAAAGAAGTGGAGGAAAAACTAGCGCTTCATTTATTGGAACTCAAAGGCAAAATTCATCAGCAGTACCCGCCGTTTTCATCAAAGCCCGTGAAAGGCAAACCGCTCTTTCAATGGGCGAGGGAAGAGAAAATTAAGGACGGCAAAGTACATCATGCAGATGACGCTTCGGTGGACATTCCCACAAATGAAGTGGAAATTTACGAAATAGGCCCGCTTCACACATATACAGTAGAGACGCCAGAGCTTGCAGCGTATGTATTTGATATGATCTCACGCGTGCGTGGGGATTTCCGCCAAAAAACTATTGTAAAATCGTGGCTTGAATTTTTTGACAGCACTCCGCATAGGCAGTTCCATGTGTTAAGAATAAAAATCGCATGCTCCAGCGGCACGTATGTTCGCGGGATTGTAAATAACCTCGGTAAAAAGGTAGGCGTCGGCGCGATAGCATTAAAAATAGTAAGGACAAGGATAGGGGACTACACGATGGAGAAGGCGGTGATGTAAAAGAAAAACCCCACGTGTTACCGTGAGGCTTTGTACGGGTTAATGCCGATCAACTAAGAACGGAAATTGGAGTTGCTTTTTAGTTTCTTTAGTTCTGCGGCGCTCCATTACTCGCTCAATGATACCGTTAATTCTTTTTTGTACCGATCGTCGTTGTAGCTGGCGAGCTGTGCATTTTTTCAAACAACGGCTCAATACCCGTTTTATGAGGCGTTTAAGTTCATCTGCTTGTCGGTTATGTCTTTCGATAGTATCCAACAAGTCTAAAAGATCTTGATTGTTTGTATCCATAAGCTCTATATATATTATATACCATAAATGGCTGTTGTGTCAAGTATAAAAATCCCCGCGACCATTGCTGGCGCGGGGTGTTTGGTTATACAGCTAGGGACTCTTCCATCCTACATGTGGCTAATCCAGCAAGGCCGAAGATCCCAAAAATAAGGAAGACAGTAATGACCCCTGTTTTTACAAGTGTCCATCTCCAAAAAGGCCGAGGACAAGCAAAAATGAGAAACGCGGAAAATCCAGCAAAGAGATAAACTGACAACGTAAGCAAATAATGAAAGTATACTAAGCTGAATGTTAGTAACATCATGAGCAAGGCGAGAGCTAAGCGAGCGATAAGAATTTTTAAATTACTCATACCTTTTTTATTATACCTTAATATGAGGTAATATGTCAAACACAACAACCACCGCACACACCCTCAGAAAATAAGGGTCATTTGAACAAAAAGTGAGAAGCAAAAGAAAAAACTCCTTTGACGTGCCTTGCGCAGCCGGGTAGGCGAGCAGAGCAAAAGCGCACCAGCGTTTTATGCGTGCAAAGTCAAAGGAGTTTTTTCTGAAGCTTCGAAACTTTTTTGAGTAATTAACTACCCCCTCTTCTCCGCCTGCCGCTTCGCCTTCGTCCTCTCCGCCTCATTTAAATACTTCTTCCTTAACCGCACACTCTTTGGCGTAATCTCTAAATAGTCATCTTCCGCCATCATTTCCAAGCCGCGTTCAATAGAAAGTTTAAACGCCGGTGTCAAATAAATGCCCTCATCAGATCCAGACGCTCGCATGTTGGTGAGCTGTTTTCCTTTGCATGGGTTCACGTCGAGGTCATCACCTTTTGTTACGTTTCCGATAATCATTCCTTCGTATACTTCTGTGGTAGGTTCTATATAGAGCACACCTCGTTCCTGCAGGTTAAAGAGCGCAAACGCCAGTGCTTTTCCAGCCATCATAGACACCATTGATCCCACGTCACGCTTTCGGATTTCACCGGCGTATGGTTTAAAGCCTAAAAGACGGCTACAAAGAATTCCTTCACCTTTTGTATCTATCACGAACTCACCTCGGTACCCCAGAAGGCCGCGTGTAGGCATTTCAAATAGCATGCGCACCTGGCCGTCCTTTGACCGCATGTCCGTCATTGTTCCTTTTCGTTTGCCTAGCTTTTCAATGATAGCTCCAGAGTATGCTTCCGGTGTATCAATAGTCACTTCCTCAAATGGCTCACTCTTCACACCGTCAATTTCCTTGATAATAACCTGCGGCTGTGACACCTGCAGTTCATATCCTTCGCGACGCATATTTTCAAGTAAAATCGCAATGTGCAGCTCGCCACGGCCGTACACTCTATAGTATTCGTTTGAGCTAAAGTCTACCTTAAGTCCCACGTTAATCTCAAGCTCTTTCTCCAAACGTTCGCGGATCTGGCGTCCTGTGACAAATTTTCCTTCACGCCCAGCAAAAGGCGAGCTGTTCACCAAAAAGTTAAGGGAGATGGTAGGTTCATCTATATGAATAGCGGGCATAGCCTCCTGATCTTCCTTTTCACAAAATGTCTCACCGATGAATATTTCTGGAAAACCTGCAACGGTAACAATATCTCCGGCGACTGCTTCAGGAATCTCCACTCGGTTCTTTCCTTCAAATGTAAAAAGTTTTGTGATCTTTCCGGACTTTGTACTGCCGTCAATGCGCTTCAAAAACACAGTAGATCCTGTTTTGATCACACCGTCATACACGCGGGCAATAGCAAGCCGGCCTAGAAAGTTATCATACCCAAGGTTAAACGCCTGCGCTTTCATCGGCGCGTCAGTTTTTCCCGAAGCGGGAGGAACATGACTTAAAATACAATCCAAAAGCGGCGTCAAATCTTTTGATTCATCGGTGAGCTTCATTTTCGCTACACCTTCGCGGCCTATGGCGTATACGGTAGGGAAGTCTATCTGGCTTTCATTTGCACCAAGTTCTAGGAAAAGTTCCAGCACCATTTCATGTACGGCGTCAGGCTGTGCGGCGGGCTTGTCTATTTTGTTAATAATAACGATAGGTTTAAGTCCCAGTTCAAGTGACTTTTTAAGCACGAAACGAGTCTGCGGCATAGGCCCTTCCTGTGCGTCCACTACCAAAAGCACGGTATCAATAGAACGAAGCACGCGCTCCACCTCTGAACCGAAGTCCGCGTGACCAGGGGTGTCCACAATGTTAATTTTAGTACCCTTGTAGGTAACAGATGTGTTTTTAGCGTAGATAGTAATGCCGCGCTCTTGTTCCAAGGCGTTTGAGTCCATTGAGCCTGCGTCATCGTGCCCACACTGCTTCATTATGGCGTCGGTAAGGGTGGTCTTGCCGTGGTCCACATGGGCGATAATTGCTATATTTCTGATTTCCATCTCTTTAATTTAAAAGTTATTAGGTCTTATATTGACAAGATATAATTTAAGCATGATTTTAACTAGCGGTCAAGGCGGGGATGTGGTGCAGTTTTAATAAATGCATTTTGTTGACATTTCTTCGCTGTTCTGGTTATATGAGTAGAGAGGTTTTAAACCAAACAAAGGATAAACAATGGATCTTGATAAATTAGTCTGGGAGGTGCGCAGAAACGCAACGAACTCAATTCTTGCCGACGATGAGCAAAGTCACCAACATCTTCAAGAAGAGGTCCGCCGCCGTGGTGCCCACTCACTTGAGGATGCAGTGGATAAATACTGTAAAACATGGAGTACACGAATTGAACAGGCGAAAGAGCGTCTGCCTCACGTTGACACATTCCTAGATCAGCTCAAAGGGCTTTCCCGTGTTCACCCCATGGACCTGGCAAAATTCTACGGCAACTTCGGCGAACAGAAGCTGTCGGATAACATCCTTGGTCTGGCTGACCATGTGCATGAAGCGTGTGATATGAGTAAACATGAGGAAGGTGAGGAGTGTATCCCATTTTCACTCACGGTTCATACAAACGTTTTCTCGGCGTTGTATCTGTTTGCTCAGCATGAATTGTCCGCTACAAACCTGCGGATGAGTGCAATAAGCAACCCGCCGCGAACGAACGTGTACATGGCATGCTGTATTGAGCCTATGGTTATTGACGACAATGAAGACGTCATGTCGGTACGCGCTCGGCTGGAGGACACTGGACGGATTAACCTCCGTTTCCATGAGGTGGCATGGCTTCTATCTCATCACCCAGCCCTTATGAGGGATAAAGACGGTAAACCCAAGCGGGGTATTGCCGTCCTGGGCAGCAATTACTGTGCAAACCTGGCCAATGAAAGTTCTGTCGTTATCTTCCAGCTTACTGCACAGGGGCACACAGTACCTGTGGAGAAGTCGCTGGAGGAAAGTCTGGCAGGGTACACGGTCTATACTGCGGAAAGTATTATTGACGGTTTGGGTGTTACTCCCAAAGTTGCTCAGTCAAACGTCAGTGAGTTCACAGACGAAGAAGCGGAGCAAGAAGCTTCTAAAAAAGAACAAGTCCCCGCTGGCACGCACTAAAATAGTGGTGTTCGGCCGAAATAGCACACACAGCAGATCCTCATGGGTCTGCTTTTTTATATAAAGTTATCTACAGTGCTTTTTGACACTCATTTGTTTGTCATGCTAAACTTTTGCCGGAACTTCCCAAGAGAAATTCTGGGAAGGTGGTTCAGTTTTTTTTACACAAACAAGAAACAATCAGCGAAAGGCAGTTTAATGAGTCAAATTCTAAAAGAGCAGATTGGAAATCTGGAAGGTGCGGAATATCATTTCCTCTGCGGACCGCCGTGTTGTGGGAAGGGTGAAATGGCTTACGTGATTGATAAGGCGTTTACACCTGATACTGATGACGCAGGCATTAACGCGGTTCTGGCTGGTGTTGGTATGTGCGTTCTCGGAACCAGTGCCTTGATCAAGAAACATGTTGACCTGGGTACTCACCTGGCGCAGGAATTTAAAGATGCTCAACAGCTTCAGGCTTCGGGTAAAAATGTGTCAGATGCACCTATTACTGAAGCGTTGGCATTGGAAATTCATGAGAAGTACGCTCAAGGTTACAGAACCTTCGTGGTAGACGGCTATGTCCGTAGTGAGGTGCAGGGCAAAGAGGTGTCAGCTCTTAATCACTCTTATGTCTTTGACGTTGAACTTGACATCCGTATGTGTTTTCAAAATCTTGGCAGGCGTTTAGACTCGGGAATTGAACGGGTGGATAATGCAAAATCACTTTTTCCTAAACGTTATAAACTCTACACGGACGTCTGGAAAAAAGGTCCTGCTGCTGTGCGTCGGCGTGATCCGCTGAGGGTGAAAACTCTGGATGGCACCTGTTCTGTATATTCCCGAGTGGCGCAGATTATACGTTGGTTTGGCCGCCTGCGTCCTGAATATCATGAGTTCATCCATAATCGCCTGAGTGACTCTTCAGATCCTGCGGGGAGGAGGATTGCGGAGCTTGCCGCGAAGGAAGCGTTACGTGAGCCTGTTATACATGTTTTGCCCAAACGCAGTGAACGACGCTTTGATGTCCCCGTAATGGCCTGAGTTTCGTGTGTGCGTTACTACGAGCACATCTTCATAACGAAGGTGTGTTTTTTTATGCAATAAGGTAAATGATGGCGAGGACGGCAGCAGATACCATAAGGTCGCGTACGCCGTTACGCCAGTCTTCCATGAATGAAAAGGGAAGTGTGGCAGCCCACCATATAAATACTGCCCAGGCCGCGGCCAAAGGGAACACACTGGAGATGAGGAAGATGGCAAGGATAAGGTTACCTAGTGCATGAAAACGAATAATACTTTCTGATGCGACTCCGTAGGTACGCTCGGTCCATTTTGGGATATAGTTTTGCCATTTGTCTGGGTGAACAAACTGATGAACTCCGAAGATGATCATAAGTGCGGCTACGGATGCTTTTAAAACAAAAAGTGCAATAAGCATGATGGTGGCAGCTATAGTGATAATGGTTTCACTGCCTATGACGCACGGATGAGCATTTTCTTACACATGAGGTGGAGAAAAGCATGAGCGCGGCCGTAGGCCGCGCTCATGCTTTGTTCATTTCTTCCGTCACGTGTCGTGTAGGTTATGTTAAGGCTGTTTTTAGGTGTTCGGTCTATCTGTCTCGGCTTCTACCCCCCTTTGCTCCTGCGCGTCGAGCCTCTTCCGGTGTGAATTCATGTGCGGTTCCTTTTGCGTGAGCTGCCTTTCCGCCTCTAGAGGCAATCTCTCGCTGTCGCTCTGGGTCCATTCCAGCAAATCCTCGGCCGCTCTTGTTTCGTTGTGCCATAATGTTTGTGCAATGTGTTAGATATTTTTAATACTCTCGACCTTATATCTCATATGACGACTGATCTATCTCTTTATTACAGAGATTGAAACAGAGCCGCGGCCGTAGGCCGCGGCTCCTCTTATTTACTCATCCTCTGACATATCTCCTGAGCTCATTTCATTTCGCGCCTCGTCTGTACCGCGGCCCTGGTCCTTCTTGTCCTGTCCTTTGTTTTCGTTATCCATAGTGATTTTAAAAATTATTGAATAATTTCCACACTATCGACCGTCGCACCCTATATGACTGGATGGGTACTGCTTGAATTACATCAGTTACTGTTGTCCACTGCTTTGACCGCGCATTCTCCTGCTACTTTTCCAGTACTCCAACATATCTGAAGGCTAAAACCACCGGAAGGCCGTTCAAAATCCAGAATATCACCAGCAAAATAGAGGTTAGGCTGGAGTATTGAACGCATTGTTTTAAAATCTACTTCTTCCAAATTCACACCGCCGGACGTTACGATGGCTTTTTCATTCCCAAGGAAGCCGTCCACGCTCATGCGCATGTCTTTCATCAGTTTTCCTAGCGCCAATCTTTTTTCACGGCTCACTTTATTTACAAAAAGATCTTCCTCTATACCTGAAAGCCGCACCAGCACCGGAGCCATTTTGGGCGGCACCAAACGTGAAAGGCTATTTTTAAATTTCTTATTCTGTTCGTTTTTCCATACGTCCTGAATTTTTACATCCAGCTCCTGATGATTCAAAGACGGAAACAGGTCAAGCGAAAGGGAAGCTGTCCCGTATTTATGCAGTTCATTTATATCTTTGCTCATGTTTAAAATGAGCGGTCCTGAAAGTCCAAAGTGTGTAAAAAGTATTTTTCCTGTATCAGCAAACTGCCGTACCCCACCATCAAAGACCGTGATGCGCACATCCTTTAGCGGCAGTCCCTGCATTTCTTTAACCCAATCCTCTTTTATTTTTATAGGCACAAGCTGGGGATCTGATTCAGAAACGTTGTGGCCCAGCGCGGTAAGCCATGGGTACGCATCTCCCGTAGAACCAGTTTCCGGCCTTGATTTTCCACCTGTAGTAATGATGTATGCTGCTGCCGTGAAAACTTCTTTGCCCACATGCACACCGGCAATTTTTCCATTATTCATTTTAAAACCGCTCACAGCTGCATTTACCCGCACTTCCACACCCCCTTCTTTTATGTAGTTTTCTAGTACGTCGTAGACACTTTGTGCGCTATTGCTTACTGGGAATACCCGCTGTTCGGCTTCCACTTTCACGGCCATGCCGCGCTGTTCAAAAAATTCCAGCGTTTCTTTTACCCCAAACTGTGCAAATACAGAGTATAAAAATTTACCCTTGTCGCCATATTTAGCCACAAGCTTTCGTGTGTCATATTCTGCGTTGGTGACATTGCAACGTCCGCCGCCGGTAATGAGGAGCTTTTTACCCAGCCGTTCATTTTTCTCTAGCAGAAGTACGCGCGCACCACATGCTTTGCCTGCCTCTGCGGCACGTCCTGCAGCCACCATGCCTGCCGGTCCACCACCTATTACTATGACGTCGTATCTAGACATAATTACCATTATATGTCATTTTCAGCTTTTGACAATGTGGTATAATCGTCATATGAAAAAGGTAGCGATATTGCTTACAACGTTTTGTGCACTTATCCCGTTTTTTACGCTTCAGGCACAGGAAGTCTTTGACCGTGAGGAATTTATAAAGGTAAAGGTTCTCACAGTCATCAGTGAAGAAGAGAAGACGCTTCCTGGTACAAACATCCAGAGCACACAGCAAACACTGGAAGTGGAGATCCTGGACGGTGAAAATAAAGGGGAAGTGGTGACACTGCAGAATGACTATATTCCCTTGGACAAAGGTGACACAGCGTTCGTCCGTCATCTCATCCGCAGTGAAGACGGCGTAGAATTTTATACAGTTTCAGATCCGAACCGCCTGCCCGCATTACTCTTTTTTGTTGCGCTTTTTGTGGCGGTGGTATTCATCTTCGGGGGCTGGCAGGGAATTCGCGGACTGCTGAGTTTGCTGGGAAGTTTTTTGGTTATTATGTACGTGCTTCTGCCGGGCATATTAAAAGGAATCCCGCCGCTCCTTCTTTCTATAGGTGTTTCATCTATCATCATCGTCGTCGGCTCATATATTACGCACGGTTTTAATAAAACCACATCTTCAGCCGTTATCGGCATGATCATTACTGTGGTGTTCACCGGCATCATGGCGTATCTTTCGGTTATTTTTACCTACCTCACTGGCTTTGAATCAGAAGAGGCTACATACCTTAACTTCAGTACGGACGGTAACTTGGATTTCGTGGGACTCCTTTTAGGAGGTATTATGATCGGTCTCTTGGGAGTGCTGTATGATGTGGCTATAGGGCAGGCAGTGTCTGTGGAAGAACTTCATAGTGTAGGTCCGCATTTAAGCAAAAAAACTATTTACAAAAGGGCGTTGCGGATAGGGCGTGAACATATCGGTGCGTTGGTAAACACATTGGCGATAGCATACGTGGGCGCGTCCTTGCCGCTGTTATTATTTTTTTACTCATCCAGCGCTTCGGCATTGCTCACTATAAATAGGGAAATGTTTGCAGTGGAGATTATTCGTACAATGATCGGAAGTATCGGCCTCGTATTAGCTGTTCCTATCACCACGCTTGTGGCAGTGTTCATACTAGTTAAAGAAAAACCCGGAGCCTCAGCGGAAGATGTAGAAAAGGAAAAAGAAGCGCTTTTGAAACACTCGGGACATGAACATGCTCATTAAAAAAGCAGGTACATTTAAGTACCTGCTTGTGGCGAATATGAACATACTTGTCTATGCGACAGAAGGATGCGGTTGTTCAATGCTTGCCCCGATGGCTTCCACAGGGCAAGCGTCCGCAGCTTCTTTACAGAGCTTAACTTCCGCCTCTGTTTCCGGCTGATTCGCTACGTAACTATGTCCTTCGTCATCATTTCGAGCAAAGAACCTAGGCGCATGCTCACGGCACAGGTCGCAGTCTATGCATTGATCGTCCACAAAAAACTGTCCCGGTACATTTTCCGGATACCTATTCTGAATATCTGCCATATACTTCCTTTCGTTTGCGCGTCGTCGGTCTAATTCTGTGTATGATTATACTAATTTTAACCCGAACGTCTACCTCTTCTCTGTTTATCCCCAGCAGGTTGAATCTAAATAGTTTACAATACAGGCATGTTGCCAAAGACCAATAGAGGATCCATCCGTTTCTTTTATCCACTACTGCTCCTTTTCATTTCACTGATGGGTATTTTGGGTATGGTATATGTAGGGTACAGTGTTCATACTGCAAATAAATTACACATGCTTGACCGTGCATCTACATTTGCACAGGTTATTACGGCAGAAGATATCGCGGCGTTACGCGGTGACGAATCTGACCTTTCAAATCTCACATATATTCGTTTGAAAAATCTCATGCAGTCTATACGAGCGGTTAATCATGACATCCGTTTTATATACATTAACGGTCTGCGAAATGGTGAAATCTTTTTCTACGGCGATTCTGAAGATCCAGACTCAGAGGACTATTCACCGCCAGGAGAACCATATCCCGAGGCTACCGAAATGATGCGCCAGATTTTTACCACCAATGAGCGTGGTTTTGAAATGGACCGTGACCAGTGGGGATATTGGGCATCCGCGTATGCGCCTATTGTTAATGCTACAGGAGAAGTAGTGGCTTTAGTGGGTGTGGATGTGCCTGCAGGACAATATATTTTGGACGTTACTACATACAGCGGTGTGCTACTCCTCTTTACGCTCATTGCCCTTATCCTTATTGCCGGAACCAGATATTACAGGAAGCGTGAACGTGATGAGCTGGACCAAAAGGCAGAGCTTCTTTTTGTGGCGTCGCATGAAATCCGCATGCCGCTCACTGGTATTCGCTGGGCATCAGAAAAAGTGCTTACCGATCCTCTACATTCTGTAGAGAATGAAGCCGTGAGAAACATGATGACGCTTATACATGATAACAGCGTGCATCTTATCAACACTGTAAATAACTTACTCGCGGTACATGCGATAGAACAAAGGAAAAAGAAAGAGTTGAAATTTGAAAAAATCCTCATTTATCCAGTGATAGAGCAAGTGGTGAAAAGTTTAAAGCTCACTGCTTTGGAAAGGAATGTGGTGCTTTACGTTGATGAGTCATTTCCGAAAGATCTTATTGTGGAGTGTGACATAGAACAGATTCGGCATGTGTTTGTAAATCTCATCTCAAACGCCATAAAGTACACCAATTCTGGAACAGACGTGGTGGTTAAATATGAAAAGATAAAAGATAAGCACCTCTTTTCTATTGTAGATCACGGTAATGGCCTATCTGAAAATGAAATGAAACATATTTTTGACGGATATCATAGGACGGATGAGGCGCGCAGAAGTGACCAGGCAGGCACAGGTTTGGGACTCTACCTCTCAAAGAAAATTGCAAAGATGCATGGCGGTGATGTGAAGGTAACTTCAAAGCGGGGGATAGGTTCAGTGTTTATGCTGGAGTTAGGGGAGTAGGGGTGGGGGGAACAGCGGGACAATACGAGTGACTTGACAAAAAAGCTGTAGGTGGTATACTATGCAATAGTATGAACTTTTCAATATCAGATCATTGGGTTAGCCTACTCGTACTCATCTATATAACGCTTCTGGCCATCTTTTGTTGGCGGGGTAAACTGGATATGTTCTTGGATCCGCAGAAATTCCTTATTGGATTATTTCTCGAATTCTTGACTTTCTTGTTTATCGCGCCAGTGAGGATGTGCAGGCGCACCATAAACGGTGAGTGGCGAAAAAGCTTGCTCATGATCTCAACAGGAAGTATCTTATCATCACTTATCTTTCTTTTTTCTAGGCTTTTATTAAAGTACTAAATTAACTGATAAGTGGCACACAAGCTCGTGTGGCATTTATAATTTGCCCGCGGGCTTGATTTTTTTATATATAAACAGAAAGCCCGCCGTACGGCGGGCTTTCTGTTTAAAATAATCCAACGACGAACGCTTTTTATTTTTTCTTATTTCGCGCATGCTTAGCCGCTAGGCGCTTCTTTGTCTTGCGTGAACGTGATGTTTTATTTTTAATATCCTGACTTGCTCTTTTTGCCATAGGAGTAGACTATAGCACTCTTTTGTAAAAAAATATACTGCTTGTGTGGAAATCTGTGTTACTTAATTTCACAGTTTACCATCCACTCCACTTTATATTTATCGGTTACCACCCCGAACAATGCTCCCCAAAATGCCTTCTCTAGGGGCATAAATACTTCACCGCCTTCAGAGAGTTTACTGAATATTTCCTTTGCTTTTTCCTCATCTTCAAGATTAATGCTTACTGAAATATTATCTCCCACTACGGCTTTGTCGCGCATCATATCAGAGGCAAAAATTTCAGCGTCACCGTTTTTAAAGTTGGCGTGCATTATTTTTCCCTGCGCCTCAGCTGGCACTTCACTGGCCATTTGGCTTTCGCCAATAGTTTGAAAGGTCAGTTCGCCACCCAAACAGTCTTTGTAAAAGGTCATTGCTTCACGGCACTTGCCGTCATTGAATCGTAGATAGGGGATTATTTTCATATATTTTTAAAGGTTAATTATTATAATGTCATTATATACTTACATATACTATTCTACATATTAGGATACCAATCAAGCAGAACCACTTCTATAGTACTGTCACCTGCGTTAACAAGTTCCTTGAACCGCCCCACGTCACTTAATCCATCCTGACCACGATAATGGTATGGGTACACCTGTTTTGGCTTAAAAGCCAGTACTGCATCTGCCGCCTCTTCCACGCCCATGGTAAACGGAAGATTCATCGGAACAAAGGCTATGTCTATGTCTGTAAGCGTGCGCATTTCAGGTGTGGGTCCTGTGTCACCGGCTATGTATACCCGGAAGCCATCTTTCTCAATGATGTATCCATTGCCTCGGCCTTTGGTGTGTCGGCTCTCGGCAGTTTCGGGATAGTTATACATTGGCACGGCGGTTATGGTGAATCCGTTCATTTGAGTAGAAGAACCATTTACTAAAACCTGCGCGCGTGAAGCAAGTGGCGCCGGTAAAAGATCCTGCACTGCTTGCGGCACTATTAATGATGTGGAGCTGCCTATAACTGTAGAAAGTGTACTGGTGCTCAAATGATCACCGTGAATATCTGTGAGTAAAATGATATCTGCAGGTTTCTCCGCAAATACTGTGCTGGTGCCGGTGGGGTCTGTGTAGAACGTGGTATTGTCCCACTCCAAGATTGCAGTGGCGTGAGTGATGGGAGTTATTTGAACCGGTACGGCCGGTGTTTTATTTTCAGTGGTCACTTGTGGCGCTTCATTACTATTAAACCTATTAAAAATAATAAAAAGTGCGATCAAAACTACTATTATTGTAATAATCTTTTTCATATAGTCAGTATATCAAAGAATTTTTTTGCGGTATAATTAACCCATGTGTTACTACGGCTCATCATTTCCAAAAGGCATAAAAAAAGACCAGGGGCATTTTAACCTCATGTCGGATTTACACACGCTCGTGCGAGACGCTCAGCAAAACCTTTTTCACGGAGAGGGTGGTAAGAACGATTTAGTGGATCAGTTGCAAAAACTGATTATGAACACGCGCAGGGGAGAGTACGATACTGTCCAAGGAGGAAAGGAAACAGCGGTTCAAACAGAGCGGTGTACACCCGAGATGTCGGTAAGTAGAGAGTAAAAAAACCGACGTCACGTTCGCGCGTCGGTGTTGCTATGTTGCCGCTTTTAATACGCGGCACGTGAAGCAAGACCTAATGCATACTCTGGCCACCACACGCCCGCGTTCGGTTCGCCGGGGCGACATGCGCCGTCTGACTCACCAGGCCGTTTGATCCATAAAAAGGCATCAATGAGCGGGTGATCAGTATCCCATGTAGGTTCTATCCCTAGCGCGCGGCCGGGAGGATTGCACCATGCCAATGCACTGTCTGGCGCTGGCCCCTGCCCGTTCCGGCTCGTGTCCAGAATGAAGTGCTTTCCGTTGAGCCCTCTAGATATTTGTTCGCCGTAGGCGATAAGTTCGCGTTGGGATCTAAAGTTGGAAACATTAAGTGAGAACCCATCTGCATGTTCAGCGCCAGCTTCTTTTAAACGGCGAATCATTTCGCCTGCTGGATGCCAGTATGAATGTGCGGCGTCTAGATAGACTATAGCGCCGCTGTTTGTTTTCAAATCCACAATAAACTCTCTCAGTAGTTCACTGCGCGTAGCGCGTTCCTCTGCGTTAAGGCAGTGCCATAATGCCACAGCATCTGGTTCCACAATGACCACAGCTTCGTTATCCCCGATGCCCTGTGTAAACTTTCGACTCCAGACTTTGTACGCATCTGCAGACGGTGCGCCGCCTCCAGAATAACTGCCACAGTCACGTTTGGGAATCATGTAGGCACAAAGTATGGGAATTTCTCCAGCGTTAGCTGCTTTTGAGACTACAGCTCGTACTTTTGTATCTACATCAGAGCTGTAGTGTACAAACCAGAATGCCTGCGGGTTTCGTGCTATTTTATCCATGAGAAGCGTGTCATCCGGACGAGTGCTCTGCCATGCTCGCACCTGCGCTTTCGCGTGTGAATTTGGATCCACATAGAATTCCTTTTGATAAAGGGGATTCGCGCGTGCCTCTACGCTGTACACTTTTGATACCGACACTACTTGTTGAGTGTGTGTAATTATTTCTCCTGTTCCAAGTATTGTGTGAAGGGGATACCAGGGTGTGTCCAGGAGGGTATTTTTGCTTAAAACACGGTATGATTCTCCGGGTTTTGACGCCCAGGATATGTGCACGTCTTTTCCTTCATGTGTGATCTCTAGCCTCGGCTCTTCTTGCGCATACACACTGCAGCCGGTCAAGCCTGCCATTAATAAAAGTTTCATATTTTCAATGTCCTTTTGTCCTTATTTCATTGTAGGCCGCAGGTGGGAAATTGCAATCTGTGTGCAATCTTTACAATAATAATATATTGACGAACGATAAATAGTAGAATAAGATAGATACATCACTAACCATTAATTTAAACATTTCTATGAAGCGAGGATCAACGATGTTCTTAAAAGGAGTAATTATGCTTAAAGGGTTTGCGGTGCTGGCTATTTGTATTTTTGTATTGCCGCGAGTTATCGGTTCTTTTGATATGGGAGGGTATGATCCTATTTTGGTGGGAATGTATGTGCCGGCAATACCATTTTTCATTGCACTGTTTCAGGCGCTCAAACTTTTAAGCTACATTGATAAAGACAAAGCCTTTTCGGACCTCTCCGCAAAATCGCTGAAAATAATAAAATACTGCGCAGTCGTTATTGGCGGTTTATATGCTGCAGGAATGCCGTACGTATTTTATGTTGCAGATCAGGATGACGCCCCGGGTGTAGTGGCTATCGGCCTTGTCATTATTTTTGCTTCATTTGTAATTGCCGTTTTTGCAGCGGTACTACAAAAACTTGTACAGAACGCGCTAGATATTAAGGCAGAGAACGATTTAACAGTCTAACCCGCACACCATGGCTATCATAATTAACATAGACGTAATGCTGGCAAAACGAAAAATGAGCGTTACCGAACTTACCGCGAAAGTGGGTATAACAATGGCAAATATTTCTATTCTAAAAAATGGAAAGGCCAAAGCTATCCGGCTATCCACACTGGAGGCTATCTGCAAAGCGTTGGAATGCCAGCCGGGGGATATTATAGAATACAGAAACGATGAGGTCATCTCTCACTGAGCTTTGGCGTTTCTTTGTCCTTAACCTTCGGGCAAGCTTCTTTGGAGTGTTCCTGCTCTCCATCTTTTTGGTTACTGAAGTTGTCACCGTTCCGTTCATATCCCGATATGATTTTATTTTTCTTGCCGCGGTGGGTTACCAGCTATGCGCGCTCGTATTTCGGTTTGAGCGTCTTAAAGAATTTTCCGTTATTCTCATTTTCCATGTTTTGGCTACGGTTATGGAATTATTTAAAACACACCCATCTATCGGCTCATGGGCGTATCCGGATGTTCAAAACGCGATCTTTGTATTCAGCACGGTGCCGTTGTTTACAGGGTTTCTTTACTCTTCAGTGGGTAGTTATATATCTCGCGCCTTTGTTCTGCTTAAACTCTCATATAGTCATTTTCCGGCACGCATTCATATGTGGGTTCTTGCAGTTTTAATCTATCTCAACTTTTTCACGCATCACTTTTTTTATGATCTGCGCTATGTGCTGTTTGTATACGTGCTCATTATCTTTTTTAGAACGAAAGTGCATTATCGGGTCTATCAAAAACTGCGCACGATGCCATTTTTGGTAACGGCGTTTTTAACATCACTGTTTGTGTGGTTCGCTGAAAATATAGGTACGTTTACCAACATCTGGCTTTACCCAAGCCAGCTCAAACATTGGCATTTTGTGTCGTTTAATAAGACAGGTTCATGGTTTTTGTTACTTGTCTTAAGTTTTGCGCTCGTCTCTTTAATTTATAAGGAACGGTTGCGGGAGGGAAGGAAGTAAAAACCGCCCGGAAAATTCCGGGCGGTTTTTATGATTCATTTTAGTTCTTCTGAATTACTTGTCAGACTTTTCACCCAGGTATTTATACGCAACGCTCAGTGCAAATGAAGGTAGGATGATAAACACCGCAGTGAAGAGAATTTTCACTAATACGATATTCGGTTCGCCCTCTGCGCCGTCAGGATTAGCTGTTAAGACGATTAAAATTCCCGTTACTCCAAACACAAGTGATGCGATAATAAATATACGCGTGATTATATTTTGCATAATAATATGAATTAAAAAACCTTTCTATGTCGTAATTATAGCATGTCTTTATTGTATTGCAATAAATATATATTGAAAGTAAAAGCGTCATTGGTAAGCTGTTTTGTGGATTGCGAATGGCTATTTTGTTAAAATAACTACATGTCTAAAAAAGCAATTTCCGGCGGTACCGTACATACAATGCCTGACGATGTACGAAAGGCTCTCACTTCTTCGCCGAAGGCACTTGCCGCATGGGAAGGCATTACACCTCTTGCACGTAATGAATGGATCTGCTGGATAATCTCAGTGAAAAGTGAAGAAACCAGAAAACAGCACATTAAACGAGCGGTTGCGGAACTTATGGAAGGGAAGCGCCGGCCGTGCTGCTGGTATGGATGTGTTCATAGAACGGATAAAAAGGTGAGTCCTTCGCAGAGATATGTGCTTGAAAAGCGATTTAAGGGGAAATGAAAGTAACTTTATGCTTTAATTAACGCTTTGATTTTGTCGGTTAACTATTCTAGAAAGAAAGCATAAAGCTTAACTGCCTGCACTCTCCGCATACCGATCAGCCAGTATCTTATATGAACGTGAATGCATTGCTATAAGGGTCACGCAGAGCCCGATGATTCCTGTAATGATAAACACGAGTGCGATGCCTCGTCCGGCCCCAGTACCAAACCAATCTCCGATTAGGCGAACTCCTGCACCTGTAGTCATAAAAGGAATGAAGATAAACTGTGCAATCGGACCAACAAAAAATGCGGTTACAGGCGAGGCTGCTGTTTCAACGCTTTGGGCAAAACCAATGACGCGCCCCTGGCGTTCAAAAGGAACAACTTTCTGTATGATAGTATGCTCGGTGGCTTCAATGAACGGCATAAGACATACCCAGATAAGGATACCCACTGAAAGCAGGATGATAGATGGTTGTATCACAAACAATATGCAAACTATCCATGTGGCAATGTTAATTCTGAAAAGTGTGCGCAGTGGACGTGATCCTAATCCGTATCGTGCAATATAAAGTCCGCCGATGATAAAACCTGAACTTAAAACACCCCAGAGTGTGCTCCATGCCTGCACAGACATGAGGGAAAGGCCATAGGGATCCATAAGCGCCATAAAAGCCCCACCAAGCAAATTATTAAAAGTGGTGAAGAAGATAAGAGGGAAAAGTCCCGGTATTTCTTTGATCACGCGAATGGTGCCGCGGACGTCTATTTGCTTCGGTTTTTCTTCTGTGTGAATGATTTCAGCTTCGGGAATAGGGAGCAGTAATAGATGAATTAGTGCTGCAATCATGACAATAATTCCTATACCCAGCACCCAGGCTAGTCCAAGATATGCAAGGGCGAAACCGCTGGCAAGACCAGCTCCCATGGAAGAGAAACCCATAACCATTCCAACCATTCCATTTGCCTTGTCGCGAGCATTTTCGGGAACGAGCAGGGTAACAGTAGTGGGCATTGCAATACTGCGTAAATTCCCTGCGAGGATTGCGAAAAGAATGAGTAGTACAAATAACCAAAGTATCGGACTGGCGACCGTTGTGAACGCAGACGGCGCCGCCAAGGTATATACCAAAAAGGCAAAGCCGAAGAGAACTACCGTTATTGCGCTTGATATAAGCATCACTTTCTTTTTCCTGTTGTGGTCAACGATGGAGCCGAACCAAAAGGAGGAAAGAGACATGGCAATCATAAATGCACCTCCGGAAAAAGCAGTAGAAAGGACGGATTCAGTTTCTAAATACATCCAGAATACGATTGCAAACCACACAAACATTCCGGCTACTGCCGTGACGAGTGTATTTACAAGAATATGATTAAAGGTTTTCATGTGTGTATGAAATTATACATTAGGTTAAACTTATCTGAAAGACAAGGCGATGGTTTTTCAGTGTGCATATAAAAAACCCACATTTCTGCGGGGCAAGGATTACATATGTACACTTTAGCTTTTCAAAATTTCAAGCAAGTCACGCGGATGATAGGCGATATAATCCGGTGGGTTCCCACTAAAATCTACATTGTTTGATATAAATGCGGCGCCGATTGTTCGAACCCCAGCATTTTTGCCGGCGAGTACGTCAATATGGGTATCACCTAACATCCACGTTTGGTTAGTTGTAGCGTTATGGTGAAGCATTGCTTTCTGGACACCTTCAGGGTCGGGTTTCGGATTTTTTACATCGTTGTACGAGATGACTTGATCCACGTGCGCATGCAGTCCTGTAAGTTCAAGAAACTCTGATATGTTTGCAGAACGGTTGGTGTTAATTACAATTCTCACGCCTCTATTTTTCAAGGCAAGGAACGCTTCGGGAATACCCGGAATGGCTTTAATTAAGTGTTTGTTTTTGACCTGAAAGATCCGATGAGTTTCGCAGAGCTCCTCGCATTGGGATACAGTTGTCCATGAAGTGTAAAGTTCACGTAGTGCTATGCCGGTGTATTTTTTTAGCTCGTCACGTGTACGGCAGGGAAGGCGGTGAATGTTAATCACGTGCTCGTATGAAGCCAGAATAAGCTCTTCAGAATCTATGGCAGTTCCATCAAGATCGGAGATGAGAAGCATATGTAATTTTTCCTTTCTGAATCATATGCTATCATATTAATTTTTTTCAGTATAGAGCTATTTTTTTATTTAGTATAATCAGAAGGATAAAATAAAAATCCCCCTACGAAAAAGCTTTCGTAGGGGATTATGTGGTTAGTGCATAGCAACCTCGGGTTCAATTCTTGTAGCAACGCCGACGTATCTATCTATTTTCTCCCATTGGTTAACGAATCTGTTCACAATGATTGTCATCCGGCTTTCTCGCCAGGGAGTATACCAGGGAACTTTTTGATTCTCGGGCGATCTCTTGAGTAGGTTGAGCATTGCCAAAAATGCAACTCGGATCGGATCACGGCCGTGCTCACGCGAACAATGGGCAACAAGTAGTGGCGTGCTTGACCGAATAATGCGCTTTGTCTCATGAATTTCAAAGTCAGTTAACCCACACAAAGGCCCAAACTGCTCAATGCGTTTAATGCCAAATCTGATCATTGTAGAAAGTTCTGTATTTGTGTATTTCATAAACTCTTTATTTATTATACTGTATATATAACGTAAAGTCAATGGTACGTAAAGGTTCAAAGGTGTCCAAGCTATCGAACCAATATGAGTATGTTGCAAAATTGATTTTTTACTGAATTGTGAGAAAGTAGAAATAGAAAGGTTATTTTGAAACATGAAAGTATATATTCTTATGATCGCGGCAGTATTGTTGTTTTGTTCATCAATATTAGGGGCTGCAGTTTGGGCCCGTAAAACTAGACCCATAAATGACTTATCCATTATCTCCGTAAATGATGGTCGAGTAATTATGACGATCAAAGTTAGAGGGAAGATCAATAGAGTTTATGGCGGTGGTTGGCATTGGGAAGACGAGAACGGCGTCAACCATAAATTAATCCCGGGATCTGATCAAGCCCTACACTTCGTATACTCAGCAAGGGAGCAATAAGGGCTGCAAAAAACCACGAAAGGTCGTGGTTTTTATTATGTGCCAAATCAGCTCATGCTGGTGAGGGGATTTCAAGTACATATAAAATAAAAGTGCATCGTCGTTACAATGTGTAGGTGGCTGGAGTAACAGCACTACTTAGGCAAGGAAAGTTAAACCTAATAAATTAGTGGTATACTATGTGAAAATTCACATCCATTAAACCATGTCTAGCATAGTAGAAAAAATAACTGAACATATAAAGCATAAGTATAAACCACTGGCGATAATTCTATTTGGTTCTCGAGCTTTAGGTGCGGAGAATCCGAATAGCGACTGGGATTTATTTGTTATTGTTGATGAAAAAGTAGATCAGTCATATGAAATTGTGGATGGAGAATATTTGGATATGACGTTCATTGTTCTCCAGCCGTTCAACGAGGAGTTTATGGTCAAGACTTTCGGAAATGTGGTTGGGACCTTTGGTATTCCAAACGGAGCAAAACTGTTATTTGATAGCAATAACGTGGGCAAGAATTGCATAGATAGGGTAGTAGAAATGTATGTTCAAGGAAGAAATTTAAACGAACGTCAAATCAATGAGCGGATCAATTTTATTGCTCGACGTATTACCAAGATTGAATACAGTGTAAATGATGCCAATCTCTTCTTTTATCACCTAGGCTTTATATTTGAAAAAGCAATTCAGTATTGGTTTGAAATAAAACATAACAAGTGGACACCAGCCCCCAAAATTGCGCTTAATGAGATTAAAACTGCTGATCCGCAGTATTATGAATGGCTCGGTAGATTATCTTCTGACGTAAAGAGGGAAGTAAAACTTGAAGCGTCAAAATCAATTTTTTCATCACTTAGTACGAAAAAATAAAACCGAGCCATGGAACAGCATCGGTTGATCAGATAATTCTATTGGTTGTTGTGACAAAGCAGTTAACTCAACTTTTGTCTCAACTGGCGACGAGCACTCATGCGTTGGCGTATGTTTCTGTTTGGCCGGCCCACATGCCATCCGCTGCAAAAATCACATTTATACGCAATGTAGGGAAAACCTAGTGAATGGGCCTGTGCAATTGCTTTTGTTTCTTCTCTGTATTGGATTTTGGATTCACAGGAACGTTTCCTCTTATGACGCTTGCTTGACACTATACACCTCCTTTTTGACCTTATTTCTCTATACAAATTATGCTTTTGTGGTTGTAAAGTCAAATTTTACCAGGGCTATTTATACTATACCGGCAATACTAGTAACGGCCGCCACTAATCTCAGGAGCTGTGCGCCAGGACTATCATCATATCCTCACCGTATACGAATATGAATCCGCCGAATAATTGTGCGAGTATGAAGCCTTGACTTTAATTTTATTTATGTATATTTAGAACTTTTACAAAATAAAACCGTTTCGAAAAGTTCGAAACGGTTTGAGCACATTCTTAGTTAAAGTGCTTGCTATTGTAGTGCTGCTCCCGCTCACTGATTGTTTGCAGTAATTTGGCAAAGCAGTTGTAGTAAGTGTCCACTGTCACTACCTGTTCAAAGCTTGTTGCAACTGCGATTCTCTCAGATGAAGCTGCTTCGGCGGTGATGGTCATCATGCGTTGGACGACAGCGGTAGTAATCGGTGATATTTGACTCCTCCGTTTGTCGTCCACATCCATTTTCCCGACAAAAAATCTGATTGTTTGGTATGTAGCTATTGCTTGGGAAGCGTTCATGATGCTTATGGCGGAAAAAACTTCCAAAACCTGCTGCACTATATTTCCCGTGTCTGTAGTTTCTAATTTCTTAAGTACTGTTAAAAATGTATTATCCATCTACTCGTCCTTCTGGTTCATTGTGTTAAGATTTCAAATTGCCGATGTATAATATATCATATATATAGTAATCAGTCAAATTTTCAGGCTGATGTATATATGGTATGACGCAGAGTTAACTTTTTAAAAGAAAATAAGGCACACTCTGTAAGAAGTGTGCCTCGATGTGGTGGAACTATATTTTACTCTTTTTTCGGTTCCGCCGCTTCTTTTGTGAAGCTTGCGTGTTATGATGGGGGGTATTTCCTGATGGTAGCTGTTGGAGTGTAACTCCAGTACCCTGAGCCAGAAGACGGAAGGTAACACTTTTGGTGTGCGTCTTTGGCGCATTTACAAACTCCCTTGTGAAGAGAGCCGGCGGAAAGAGGAACTCGGCGTCAAAACCGCCACTCCATCTGCGAATTCTGTCGGCAAGGACCTTGCCGCGAGGTGTGCGGAAGTTCGGTAGCCAGCGCAGTCGTAACATTTTCTGAAAAGTGGACATTGAAACACCCAACTCTTTTGCCGCCTCGGCCTGAGTCTGCCCCCATTCTTTGAGAATGATGAGCAGAGCTTCGTGGTACTGTTTTAGGACGTAACATGTCCCTGGAATGAGATCCATTTTCTTCATGTCTGAATGCATTTTTGAGGTACTTAAACCGGTGTAAACATATCATGCTTTATCATTTTAGTCAATAGTACCGTGGCATAATCCTCCATAATAAATTACTAAAAACAGAAAACCCACCATCTCGTGACAGTGGGATTCTGTCGTTGAGATAGGGGGGTGTTTTACTTGACTAACTTAGAGTTCCTGGGATGATCGGGGGCACTGGTGCTCCTGTAACGTAAGATATATGTGCAGGATCGGGTGGAGGTAACGGCATCCTTGGCATCGGTTTGAACCGATAGAACTGAGGAAAAAGATAGATCTCCAAACTCATGTTAGTCAGTCCAGCATGTGAGCTTCCGCTCACGGTGCGCTTGATGACACGCTCCCAGATGAGTTGTTTACAACGAAAAACTTCGCAACCTTCAAACCATCTGGTGACATCGTCAATATGAGCCTGAATGCTGCCATCCCCGATGTCGGTGGTGACATAACGCAAGCGTATGCTATCATCTTCACCTTCAACATGGAATCTCAGCTGATATTCCACTGACTTATAGCATTCCATTTTAACGTGGACGTATTCGCTCTTGAGCGGTGTGCCACTCGACGAATATTTTGCGGACAGGTCCAGCCTTTTGAAAGGACGGAAGGCAATAAAGCCGACTTTCGTTCTCACGAATTCCTTTGGGTTGCGTAGCGCTCCTCGCCAGTTCAAATCGTATGCGAGGAATGGATACTGTGCTTGCAGTTCGAGGAATTTCTTCCATTTCATGACTAACTCCTTTCGCCTTATAGGCTTTGATTGTGGTGAACGCTGGCTTGGGATGTACCCAATAGTAACCTTAGGTTCTACTATCATTATACACTATAAAATATTAACTGTCAATGAAACCGTAATGGTTCAATAGCTTGGAACCACCTGGCGATATAAGCTATTGATAGGCACTACTTCGTCGTTTCTCCGTCAAATTCATCACTAATATCCGCTTCAGCTTCAGTTTTTGTTTTATGGATGACACCGTCTTTGTGATGTGGCGGCATGTAGATGCTGTAGAGCTTCATTGATTCTTCACCAGTATTGATAAGATTGTGTTTGGTGCCAGCAGGAACAAGAACAGCACTGCCGTCAGTAACTTTGTGAGACGTGCCGTTTAAGATTACGGTCCCGTTGCCTTTTTCTATGCGTAGGAATTGATCCACATCATGTACTTCTTCGCCAATCTCTTCACCTGGCAGAAGAGACATTAAAACAAGCTGGCTCTTTTTAGCGGTGTATAAAACTCTGCGAAAATGCTCATTTTCCAGCGAGAGTTTTTCTATGTTTGTAACGTAGCCTTTCATAACCGAATTATATCATAGCGGCGTACCTTTGATTTAGTTAAGCATCCAAACTAAAAAACCTCCGCTTGTAATAAAACTATCTGTCAAGCGTCAGTGTATACACAGGAAGCATGCACAAATATTCATGAACTTTATCTTAAAAAAATGCGGACCTAGTATTTTACTATTTTGCGCCGCTTACTTTCTTTCACTCTCAGGTGTAGTGCATGCCGACACAAGCAGCTGGCAACGAGGAGCAAATATTGTTCCGACATATGAAACTGATTTATATAGCGGCGCGACACGGCAGTCACTTGCAAATTTGAAAGCACTAAATGCAACTCACGTAAGTATTGTCATTCCGCTGTATCAATCCTCAAGAACAAGTAGCACGCTCACAGCTGGACGTGATACACCAAGTGACGATGCGCTCATCTATGTTATAAATCTAGCTAAATCATTAGGTCTCAAAGTAAATCTAAAACCTCATCCTGAAATAGCTGATGGGTCATGGCGTGCGTTTATAAATCCCGAAGATCGGGAAGAGTGGTTTAGATCATATGGAAATTTTCTTAAGCATTACGCGGCTATGGCAGAAACTCACGGCGTAGATCAGTTTATTGTGGGTACTGAGCTTATAAGTGTAAGTGCAGATGATGAGCATCCGCTTAACACGCCGTCGTGGAACAAGCTCATTGATGAGGTGAGAGCCATTTATCATGGAAAGCTCATATATGCTGCAAACTGGGGAACAGGATGGGCAGATGAAAAGAACAGAATTGCATTTTGGGATAAGCTTGACTATGCAGGCATTGATGCATACTATCCGCTTGGTTCAGATTACTCAAATAATTCTGTGGATCACCTGATCGCTGAATGGCAGAAATGGGATTCAAATGACATTACTGCATTTCAGCAAAAAATAGGGAAACCAGTCATTTTTACCGAAATAGGATACCGAAGTACAAACGGGGCACATACCAGACCAGGAGAACATACACATACGGACGGAATTAATCTGACAGAGCAGTCAAATGCATACGAAGCATTTTTCAGCTATTGGAACACTAAAAATATTGCTGGTATGTATATTTGGGATTGGGAAACAAACCCAAGTTCAACAGGTCAAACACCAAACTACACTCCGCAAAATAAACCAGCGGAGGATGTTATAAAGAAATGGTTCAGCCAGGCTACTTCAGGAACTGGTGGCGGTATCCTTACATCTTCTGTTGCAGTATCTGCTAACCCCGCTACTCCCGGACGACAGCTTTCAGTTGTTGCAAATATTTCAAATTCAGGCGCTAGTCAGTCAGGGCTTATTGTAGATACGGAAATTTATGATGCGTCCAATAAAAAAGTATTTCAAAAGTTTTATTCCAACCAAACAATTGAGTCAGGCAAAACAGCAGGATATGTTACAGAATGGGTGCCACTGGCGGAAGGAAATTATACCGTAAGGCTCGGTATATTTAACAGTGACTGGACGGTAAATCACCACTGGAATCATAATGCTACGCAGTTTATGGCAGTAAGTACAGAGCCAACCTCAAACAGGATTGCGTTTGTGCTTGGAGCAGCAGCTTCGCCGTCAAACCCCAACGTTGGTCAAGCTACAGAGATTACAGCTTCAGTCATGAACAGCGGCGATGCTGTTTCAAGCGTGGTTGTGGATGTGGAGGTGTATAATTCACTAGGTCAAAAGGTGCTACAGAAAGTGTACGATAACCAGAGTTTTGCTTTTTATCAGACCAGGGAATATCAAATACCGTGGATACCAGCTGCAGAGGGAGAGTACACGGTAAAAATGGGAATATTCAGTGTTGGATGGGTTAGAAACTATGTATGGAAGGATAAGGCGCTTGTTATAAATGTAGGACAGGGTACTACACCTGAACCGGAACCATCTCCTGATCCAGAACCCGAACCCGAACCCGAGCCTGAACCGGATCCCGAGCCTGAACCTGAACCACCGACAGACACCACAGTGCCGGTTCGCTCACAGCCGTCTCCTACAGGTAACCTTCCATCTGGAACAGCGTCAACAGAAATTTCACTAATTACAAACGAGCACTCAATTTGTAAGTACGGAAATGCGCCAAGGAAAACATACCAGAATTACTTCAATACATTTACTTCAGGAAATGGGACATTACACACCTCAACAATATACGGACTTGAGAATGGAAAAACATATACATTCTATGCTCGATGCGCTGATCTGGCCGGAAATACCAATACAGATGATTTTATAATTACATTCAGAGTAGATGATCCATCGCCAGAACCTGAGCCATCTCCTGAACCCGAACCGGAGCCAGAACCACAGCCTGAGCCGGAACCAACCCCAGATCCCGTAATTACTACTGGTCAGATAGATATATGGTGGCCGGTAAATGACGCCACGATATCTGGCGTGACGCCTTTTAAAGCATTACTTCGTGATCAAGATATTTCACGCTACAAAATGTATTGGCAGGTTGATGGCGATAGGCTAAATGAAATGTATGATAGTCAGACTGATTATCCACACAAGGAGGCGATAGTAGATGTGAGCGGATGGAGCTGGAAGGGAAGCGGTCCATACGCACTTACTTTCGTAGTAAAAAATGCAAATGGAGATAAGGTTAGTGAGCGTACGGTTAATATAAAAATTTCAAGATAAAAACCCAGCAGCAAACTAAACGATGTTGGGTTCATTGGGGTAGATTTCTACGTTAGCCAATTATAGAGTCCGTGGTCAGCTTATTGTGCGGTTAAATAATACTTAAAAAATAAAAACGCGGCTTTTTGTGCCGCGTGTTTGTGTGTATCAGTCTATCCGTTTGTCCTTTCCACATTGCTCCATTATTTGATTGTACCAATCCTTAGTGCGCTTTGATATTTTTCCAGTGAGGTTTTGCTTGCTTAAGTATCTATGAAACTCATGATGTTTCCTCCTATCAATAAGCTCGTCCATACTTTCTTTACCGAGAAGTGGAGCGTTTTCTTCATTGAATCCGAGCTCAAGAAGCTTATTTATAACTTCTATTATGCTCGCGTAAGAATGCCCATGAAGGCTGAGTAATTTCATCATGGATATTGAGATGAGAATGCTCACTTTGATCACGCCTTTATTACTCAGCGAGTTTGATGTCCGGGTAGAAAATCCCAGCCGATAAATCGTATCGTCTTCACTCACCATTTCTTTTGTAGTAATCTTGAGATTCGCTGTTATTTTTTCTTCGTGTGTGATCAGATCCTTCAAGGTAAAGCAGTCCGATGCGGCAAGTCGATGTATGGTTGGGTTGCTCATGCCTAACGATTTTAAGGAACTGTTTAAGATTTCGTTGATTTCACTCATATTTTTCTTCTAATATCAGGGTACAATAGATGACAATTATGTCAATTTTTTGCTCACCTGGCAGGACGCGTTTCGAACTTATGATTGGAGTAGGGCGGTGGAGGATATGGAGACGGCAATGAAAGAGACAATGCAGTTACTATCATTGGTGTAGTTCAGAATATTCACGAGTCCACAAAAGAAAAAGCGCTTTATGGGCGCTTCTTGAGGCTATATATTTTACAAGCAAACTATAAATTCTGCATATAATTTAGGTGGTCACAGTAGCAGTGCCAGCAAAATCCTACATAAGGTCCAATGGCTAAGCCTGATAGTTTTATGTTTGGGTTTCTTTGTACATCTTCTAGTGGTACGAGATTTCCTCCGTGGGGCAGCCGTATTCCACAGTGTTTGTTGTCACAACGGTAGTGGTGAGTATCTGAACTGGATGTCGACATCGCTTACCTTTTGTTGATTCTGAAAAGGATAATAGCATACTAATTAATATTCGTTAAGTCCTCGCAATGTACCATAAGTTTCACAGCACCCAGGTTAAAATTATGTACATGTCATACATATCAAATCCTAACTGTATTCAATTGTGTTTAAAAAAGTGCCCCGCTAGTGGACGAAATAACAACTTACTTTCGTGCCACAAGTGAGTATCATTATATCCCGAATTTGAAAGATGGGATTTGTAACTTGGTCCGACCAACAGTTGGAGTATAACTCAAGCAATTTGACTTAATGTCAATTTTTGATTAATGTTCCGCTTAGAGTCGATGAATCGACAAAGGCTAAAGTGCTGCCTAAAAGCATCAATTTGCACCTTCAAAAAGGAATAACAATGAAGCCAATCATTCCACTGCCAGGAGAAGATCTCCTGGAGCTCGGAAAACGTTGTAATGCTGTGTACGTGTGTCCAAAAGTCGGCTCTGAACGTAAGGGACCTTTGGTCGCCTATGCGGGAATAGATGGCCGTGGACGCAATCTCGTCGGGGACATTTATTTCAACTTCCGGCGAATCGAAGTACATCCGAAAGTTGTCGAGGCGTTTGCCGAGGCTGCCTACCAAAAACTTTGCGATCAAGGTCTTATCGATTCGTTCGATACCGTCTGCGGAATTCCTCAAGGTGGCCGGACATTCGGTCAAATCCTTGCGTTGGTCGCGGGCAAGCGTTTCGCATATGCGGACAAGAAGCCAAAACCGACGGAAGTGGGTAAGAAACAGGAATACTCCTGGGACCTTTCGCAATTTGATTTCGAACAAGGAGAACGCGTCGCTATCGCGGAAGACGTTTACAACAACTTCCAAAATACTGACAACACCCTGGCCGAGATTGCCGTGACCGGAGCGAAAATCGCACTCCTCGTCGGGGCGCTCAATCGCTCTCCGATTTACGATACGAGCTACAAAGGGTTTCCGGTCATCGCCTCCATTCGTGAAGCGTATCCAGAATACGATCAGTACGATCCTGCGGTTGCTGCTGACATCGCTGCCGGCAAGCTCGAACTGGAAGTGAAGAAAAACTGGGCGCGCCTCGTGGCCGCCATGCAACAGTAACTCTCAACAAAACGAAAGGAGAACGCAGAATGAAAACACTGACACCGGCGGAACGTCTGATCGTTGCCGCCGACTTCAAACCAGACCAGACTATACTCTACGGCTCAACAATAAACCGGCGACGTGATTGGGTCAGAGACAGAGTTCTCGGCCTCGCTGACCTCCTCAGTGGAACGGGAGTCTACCTCAAGGTGAACTCGGCTCTGCGAGCCGCAGGCTACGGTCTCATAGACGAAATCCACTCGCGTGGTCTTCGTGTTTTCGCTGACCTGAAGCTGATTGACATCAGCGAAACGCTCGGCAATGATGGTGCACTTCTCAAGGAAGCGAAACCGGAACTGCTCACGACCATGTGCGTTTCCGGTGTCACCGCAATGCAGGCTCTCAAGGCCGAATTGCCGGACACGGGAGTGCTCGGTGTGACGGTTCTCACGAGCCTCAAGGATGCCGACACGCAGGCGATGTTCACTTGCTCGACCGAGGAAGCCGTTATGCGGTTCGCCCAGGTTGCGGCAGATGCCAAGATCGACGGACTCATCTCATCGCCCAAGGAAGTGGAAATGCTTCGGGCGAAATTCGGGGTGGTCCTGTCGCTCAACACTCCAGCTATCCGGCCGACGTGGGCGATCGTGCCTGGCGATGACCAGAATCCGAAGCGGATCATGACTCCTGCAAAGGCGATCAAAGCTGGCGCGGATCGCATCGTGGTCGGCCGTCCAATCACGAAACCGCCACAAGGTGTAACCCCGCGCGATGCAGTCTTTCGAACGATTGATGAGATCGCTTCGGCGGTGACGTAACCTCATGAGAAGTACTGAAGTCATTAGCACCTATTGCTTTAGCGGTAGGTGTTTTTTTATTTTTGCAAAAGAAAACCCGCCTACGTTCGGACGTAGCGCGGGTTAATTCGGGCCGTTTTAATTAGTTACGGTTCAAATCTCCTTGAGAATGGCTAGTTAAAGCTTACTGAATGATGCCGTCCTTTCTGCCGGAAATTGCGATGCATGCTGCAAAGTTCAAAGCGACTCCAATCTCATTATTGACATTACCTTCAATCTTCATCGCATACACCTTGCGCTGATGTTTACCTGTGTCCCATGCCTGAGTCATGAACGTCAGGAATGCTTCTTTTGTCAGATTGGGAAAATGGAACGCTTGTTCGTGGGCAGCGATAGCGCCACGGACGAGATTGAGAAGAGCTTCCGTAAAGTCCTCCTCTCGGAGTTCTTTTTTCAAAACCTCTTCTGTTTCAGCTGTCAGGCTAATAATTTCTTGAGATGCGGGCATAGTGTACTGTTCTTTCTTTGTTTAAGTTTTGGAACCAAAGCAAACTACCAGTTACTATAGAAACATTAAACGTTTATGAAGTCAAATTCAGCATAATGGTTCAATAGCTTGGATGTGATACAATAGCGTCATTTCACACACAAAAAACCTCAACATGCTCAAGGTCCACCGAGATGTAGCGCGGCTTGTGAATGAATTAAACGTTCTACTTTAATATAAAATGCGACCTTCCTGTGAGGTAGGTCGCATGGTATGCTAGTCCGCTATTGCGAGCTTAACCAGTGGATTCTCCGAATCCGACCAGTTTTTTGATTTTACATTTTTTTGCTGTAATCTCAAAAAAAATTTACGCAGCAAAGCTTTTGATTCGTCGGCAAGCACTCCACCTCGAACCTCGGGATGTTCCTTTTGAAATCTGTATGGTAGAAGTTGGGGCTGCTGGAGGATACTGCACCCGCCGCCATAAGGATCAGGGAATGCGTATACAATCCGCGAAACTCGTGTTGTCATAAGCATGCTCAAGCACATAAGACATGGCTCAAGCGTTGAGAACACAGTGAATCCTTGAAGGTTGGATGGTCCTTGCCGACTCCATAGAGCTTGGTAGCACCCGTTGTGCTCAGCATGATCAAAAAGTACATGTGCCAAACCGTTTTTGACTCCATAAGTAACCACTCGATCATCTTTTACGAATACAGCGCCGACGGGGATCCAATTGCTCTGCAGAGCAAGTTTGGCCTGCCCAAGTGCCAGCTTCATAAAGTGAAAATCTTTATCGTGCATAATGTTCTTCCTGTTTCCTGTACTTGTACTATCTGCACTTTAGTTAATATGGAAATAAAAGTCAAATTTGCTCGCCTGGCAGGCTGGCTTTCGAACTTTTGGGTGGGGTGAGGTGGGGGATGTGGGAACTACTAAGAATGAAATAAAGCATTTGATGATGCTTGTGTAGCATTCATAATGTAGTGTGTTATAATTTACTCATAATTTATTTAATAACATAATGTTTAATTTAAGACTACTAATAGCATTAATTGTTCTAGCATTGCTTTCAGGAGCTTATTTTTTCACACGAACAAATCGGTCCGAAACCAAAGAAGCGGCAGTAGTTAAAACAGAGGAGAAGGCAGAAGAAATTGCTCTTTATTTGTACACACATGAATGGGACCTAGATAATGGTGTACTAACTGCGTTAAAGGATGGTGAAAAATACACAATTGATTATAGTGACGCAGTTTTTTCTTTTTCTTATGGTAACCAAGAAAATAGTTTAGAAAAATTCTTAGAACACGAAGAGCATCATGAGACGGAGGGTTCGTCATATCCTATAATCCTTGATATTAAGGGTTCGATAATAGGAAATACAGTTAAAGCCGAAGAAATTATTGAAGTTCGGCAATAATTAGATTTCTAGTTTATTTAGAAGATTACTAAGGATTCCTTTCATGTCTTCTTTGTTCATGCTCGCGCTGAGCTGTGATTTTCGAACGTATGCAAAATAAAAATCCGCAGGTCTGCTGCGGATGGTCGATAAGACCTCAATAAAGCACATTCGGTGCAAGTTCCAGGAACCATTCCTTGTTTGCAAGATAGCGACTAACAATCGAGCCTAGTCCATCAGTGGAATGAATATCATCGATATCTTTGAAAAGTGCCGTAGCTCGCTCGGTGACTTTTCTTGACACAAGACACTCGACACATCCAAGCGGTGTCGCCTCGACCAGCGGTTTGAGTCGTGAGTAAAGTTCACTAATCTGAGCAATTCGATCGCTCGGCGTTTTGGCTGGTATGTGCGACCAGATAAAATAGTCTGATTGGAATGCAGGAAAAAAGTGCATACCACGAAGTGGGTCCTCAAGACTGCCGTATGGACTTCTTACATCCGTTCGGTATCCAATTACCCGTTTACCCATCATTCTCGCAAAGACTTGCTCCACGACGACACCTTCATCGATATGTTCATCTAGATTAGCAACGACAACGTCGCAGTTCTGAACAAACCAGCCAATGTCGAGAATGTAGATAATTGTCTGGAGTGCTGTACTGATCTCCGATGGGGGTTGCCCAGCCATCTGCTTTGTCAGGCAAGTATGCAGACTTGCGAATTCAAAGCCATCCCGCTGGGGAAGGAACACACGGTGTCCATCTTTTTCAAAAAGTTCGGTGAGGTGACTATTGAAAATAGCTTCCCGAGCTGAGAAAAGTGCCGCGGCGAAATAAACTGTTCGTTTCGTATTCAATTTAATCTCCTTTTTGCTTGTGATCTGGCTGAATAGTACTATTTAGCAATAAAATAGCAAGTCAATTTATTGTGTGGGAACCGTTACTTACCTAAAAGAGTAGGCTTGAGATCAGTTCGAGCAGGAAACTAAAAGCTAGCAATATAAAAGCAATTTTTATATTGCTATTTTGTTTTTTATAAAATTTTAGTTCGTTCTCGGTGTTGCCACTCCAGCTTTGAATTTCCCAAGGTTTTTGTTTTGATCCTAAAAAGAAATAGATACTAGATAGTAACCCAAAAAATGCACTTATTACATTCAATATTTCTTCGCACATTTGCTCCGCGTAGTGGACGAAATAACAACTTACTTCCGCACCACAAGTGAGTATCATTATATCCCAAATCTCAAAGACGGGATCTATAACTTAACCAGACCCGTAGCAATTTAATTGATTTCCTGAACCTTAGCTTTAGCAAAGTCCCAGAACTTTTGTGCGAATTCAATTTCTTTCAGGACATACATGTACGGAGCCTGGATGAGCGCAGCAACAACCTGAAGATAAGCTCTAACCTTTGGATCAAGCTGAGTATTACGTACTTCTTCAAACTTCTTAAACATCGCGTCCGCATATTCCTTACCAGCTAACACTTCCAGATCTGTTGCAGGGCGACTTATTGAATATGCATCACTTTGAATTCGCCATATCCTCATTGGTGGCATTGAGTCTATAAAATTCACTTTGTTATCAGCAAAGAGAATGTTTCCGCTATGGTTATCAATAGAAGCAAGATATCCCTTATTATTGAAATCTTTAAAGTAAGAATACGAGCCTACAAAGGCTTTTATTTTGTCGATTATAGAATCTGCTTCAGCCTTTGGAATAAAGTCTGGGGTCATATAAAGCCATTCACGCGTACTCTCGAGATTCTGAAGATCAAGGTCAACATAGGACATATCAAAAAGGTCCTGCATATCAGTCCGCTTTATCTCAGTCAGCTTCTCTGTACGAGCAAACATTTCTGCTGTGACCAACTCCAAATCTTCTTTTTTAAAATTGTTATTTCTAATCAGGTTAAAGAGAGTTTGCGAATCATCAATCTTCTTCATCAAAATAAAATAGTCTTCTGACGTATCGTGGGTAGCCTCCACAAAACTATCTCCATCTCGTTTTACATATCCAAGTTTGAGATATATGTCAGGAGCCATGGTGTTATTCCATGTAAAATCATTGTGATAGAACTCGTGTCTGAAACGGTCGTCTGAAAAGTCTCCAAAAAATGCTTTGTTGTATTTATATACTTTATAAACATCATCACCGAAAAAATAGAGCTTTGAAATGAGCGTTTCAATTACTCGGTCTGGCTTGCTATTGATGCCCGCCACTCTTCCTTGTTCAAAAGCTTCTTGTAGATTCATTATTTCATCATTTTGCCACGAAAATGACTATAAAGAAAGAACCCTGACACCGGCCGTAGCCAATGTCAGGGTTCGAAGTTTGATCCTTGTTGTGATCAGTTTGAGCGGTTGACCATTGCGACCAGCTCGTCGTGGATGGGACCATTGCTCATGATGTGGCCAGGGATTTTGAGGTCCTTGCCATACACCAGCTTGTTGCCGTAGAGGTCGGTAGCAGTGCCACCGGCTTCTTCGACGAGCAATTGCATCGCCGCAGTCTCCCATGCCTTCTGGCCAGGGAAGATGCTTGCCGCCAGATCGCCTGAAGCGATGAGGCCGCCAGCAATTGCGACTGAGCAGAGGTTGAGCCACTTAGCGTTGCTCTCGACGATCTCGTCGCAAACCTTGTTCAGGTTTCCGATCGAGCCTTTCCACCACATGATGGAAACAGTCGATTGAGCGAGCGTGCCGTGTTCCGAGACTCGGACAGGTTCGCCGTTGAGCATCGTACCTCGACCCTTTTCTGCGGACCAGGTGCGGTTGCAGTAGGGGTCATGGATCACCGCGACGATCGACACTCCGTTTTTGAGGACGGAAATGCAAAACGTTGAAGCGGGGATGCCCTGGCAGAACGGAATCGTGCCATCGATCGGATCGACGAGTACCAGGTACTCGCTGTCTTCGACGATGCGCGACTCCTCCTCGCCGATCACGGTGATGTGCGGATAGTCACGCTCGAGTTGAGCGATGACCAGCCGATTGATCGCCATATCCGACTCGGTGAGCGGGGTATGGTCTTCCTTCCACTCGCGCTTCATGCCTGGGACGAAAGCCTTGCGCATGATCTCGCCCGCCTGGTAAGCCATGCCGACCAGTTGGGTTTGATTGGGGAAATGTTCAGTTTTCAAAGGTGCCTCCTTATTGTTTCGTTACGAGAGACACCACTTTAGTGTCTATTTATATTATACCACATTTAAGTCCATAAAGTCAAACAAATGAGGTAACACAAAAGCGGCCTTGTCGAGCTGTTTATTGAAAATTTTATTGTTTCGATTGTTGATCATTAACTAATTAGATTGTAATTGGTATAGACTGAAAACTTGATTCTGGATAAATTGTTAGTCTTTACACTTGATTCAACATCTGAACCTAATTTCGCAATAGCCACCTTTGGTCCACCCTCCACCTTAGCTGATTCATTATTTTCTACCGTAATCGCAACATCAAAATCTATTTTATTTCTCATATCGCCTATGCTGAACGGTCGATATTCTTTATCAAGATTCACAATCAATTCCTCATTTGCCTCATATATACCTGTTCTTATTTCTACCAGACTTTTTTTGATAAATTCTTTTAGCTCCATGTTTTAAAAGTTTAGTTGTTATTGGCTCCGTCTAGTGGCTAAGGTTCGAACCTGTATATAAAGCAAAAGCGCACCGTTTCAAGTGCGCCCGTGAAGGCTTGTTAAAATCAGGCGGTTGTGGCCGTTGTTGCCTTGACCATTCGAAGAGCAGCGTCCACTACTTCGTCCAGTGATGAATGAAACGGAAAATCTCGTTTCAGTGCTAGTGTGTAGTTTCTTCTTATTGTGTCTAGTCCCGGGAATTCTTCTTGAGAACCAATGACGATGCGAAGATCTGGATTTGCCATGAGACGACCTCTCCATTCGCCGAGTTCGCCATAGGTATCTTGCGCATACGGACCGCGTACGCGCGGCTCTGTAGCGCTCTCTTTCGGTAGCCAAGTCAGTATACAGCCGCGGATGGCCGCAGCTTCCAAGTAATACCGTTCCCAAGGAAGCTGTCTCTCGAAATATTTTCCATCCCCAGCCAGCTGTACTGACCGCAACGGATGATCATCCAGATAGGGAATAGGAATCACTGCTGTAAAATGATTGATTTTTGCAAGGATCTTTCTGTAGCATAAATGCTGCCAGTCCTCTCCTCCGCGTACTGGCCCCATGAAGAAAAAAAGAGGGCCGATGATGGACTCAGGCTGAACAAATGTCTTCGGTAAAATAACATGCATAACCGTGGTCTATACTCCTTTCTGATGGCTAGGATACAGGAGAAGAAAGATTTTGTAAATTGCTCCGGAGCTTGGAGGATGTTCGGATGGTAATTTTGAATAATAAATAAAAGAAAAAGGCCGCACTGGTGAAATGTCCAGTGCGGCAATTGGCCGGTAGGTAGGCAGAAATTTATTCTGCATCCCAGAAGGTTCTGCCTGTCTTGTACGCTTCGATTGACTTGTTGATGGTTGCGAACAAAGGCTGTGGTGGATTATCAATGTCGTACCAGTCCCAGTGCTCGAGTTTGTTCGGTTCAAGCACTTGCGGTTCACCAGATTTCCAATAAGCTAGAAGTCCGATGTGGACGTAGTGTCTTGGTGCGTACTGCTGGATATTCGCCAAGTATTGGAAGCGGATATTGTCTACCTAGATACCACACTCCTCGGAGATTTCCCGCAAGGCGCAGGCCTTGTAGGATTCCATGTACTCCAGGTGACCACCCGGAAATGCATATTCGCCCGCACCGTGTGCGTTCTTTCGCTTTCCCAAGAGCATTTTGCCGTCCTTGATGATCATGATGCCAACACCGACACGGGGTTTAGTTTCTTGTTCCATAAGCTTTGTTCCTCCAAAAGGTTTCTAATGGGTAATACTACTTATTGTTGTAATAATAGCAAGAATTAAGATTTTCATTCAATTTTGCTCCGTATCGTGGACGAGTTCAGAACTCTGGACTGGAAGAGGATTGAGTTTGAGTTAAGTATATTTATGCAAAAGAAAAACCCGCCTACGGTTAGAACGTAGCGCGGGTCATATGCTTAAGGTGCGTTTTGTTTACTCAATAACTTCAATCTTGCGAGTGCCACCCTTTCCTGCAAGTAAAGGTCCTTCGACGTAAGTCGGTGTCGCTGACTCGACAGTGAAGCCAACTGTACACATCTTCTGTCCCATGAACGCCTCATCCATTTCCAAACGAACAGCGAAATTGTCGTTGCTGGAATGGAAAAGTTCTTTGGCCACACCTGTTGTGCAATCGCCAAACACATCGGGTTCAGAATCTACTATGCGAAGTCTTTTTCCCAAAAACATCTTCTCCGCCTGTGCAAGCGTCATACTCGGGTTTTCCCGTTTACTAGGAAACAGTGTCCGCTTTACGCCGATATATTTGCGGGCGATGAGATCGCTCAATTGAATCCGTTTGTCGATTTTATCGTGGCGAATATCGTATCCGAACTTACCTGATTCACTGACAGGGAGGATTGCTAGTGTTGCATCGAAATTTCCGATGCTGTCGCTAACATTTTCCACAATCAGATGCCTGTGCCATGCAGTCTCGCCGACGGTGATCACCCATGGTGAATTTGTTGAGGTCGTATAGCGGGAGACCGTTGTGCGGAAATCACAGCGACCAATCATCTGAGCGATTTTTATGATGACTTTAGAACTGACGCTACTCGTTTTCATTTTATAGAACTTTGCGCCTCTCAACCTGAGAGCGAGGTCTGTTGGCGTTTATGCCACAGCAGGAAGAAATCTATATTAAATTCCTTTCTGCTGCAGCATAAAAACTTCTGCTAACATGATAGCATAGTAAAGTAGGATTGTCAAGTTTGCTCCGGAGACAGGGATCGAACCTGTGACCAATCGCTTACATCGCTCCTAAAATTACTTAAAGGGATGGACTATATCATTCCCGTGGTCTTTTTGAGACGTTAGGGACGAGGGGCTTCGCGAGGTAATTAACCTAGCTACTCCATTTAGGATAGTCTCTACACCTTCCGGTCATGTGACCGGCTCGGCTCGGGATTGCCCTTGTTAAAAGGGTTTCCCCGAATTCTCCTCGTTTTCGACCACGCTTTCACGTGGAAGCTGCAAGTTCTTTACAGGCGACTGCTCTACCGCTGAGCTACTCCGGAATATTATATGTACTTGTAGGGGTACTATAGGGAACTTAAGTATCATAGCAAATACTATCAAAATGTGAAGCTTTTGCCTCAGCTACAAATGCGTCCCACACTTGTACACACCTGAGCTTTAAATCGCGCGGCATTTTCTGATATAATGAGTCCAGATGACACCTTGCAATGTTAGTGTTTGGTTTTATTCATTAATTAATGTTAATTGTTATGAATATACAAATTAAGACTACTAATATTGAGTTAACCTCGGCTATTTCTGAATACGTGCATAAAAAGTTTGAGTCGCTTTCTAAATTATTAAAAGGCGAGCCTGAAAGCATTTTATGTTACGTGGACATAGGAAGGACGACGAGGCATCATAAACAGGGTGATATCTTTCGGGCGGATGTGAACATGACTGTAAAAGGCAAGCACATTTATGCGTCATCGGAGAAAACAGATCTCTATACAGCCATAGATGATGTGAAAAAGGAGGTCATGAGCGAACTTAAAACAGTGAAGGAAAAAAAGAAGATGAACGCACGCCGTGAAGGAACACTTATTAAAAGTTTAGTGAGAGGTATACACGCATAATAATGGAAACCAACGTAAATATTTTTGATCTGCACCAGAAAGTGAATTCGTATTTGGCACTGTCACTTATAACAGTGATGACGTTCGCGGTGGTTTTGTATTATTTTAACCACAAAGCTTCGGCAATGGGTGACTATTGGACACAAGTGGATCTTTCCGAGCGATACTAGCGTTTTGGGTAACTATGGGCGGTACGCCATTTCTTTCTTTCCCTCAGGAATAACTTTTGTGACAATGAAAACGCCGTCGCGGTATTCTGCCTCGGTGATTTTCATACGGATTTTTGTGCCATCTTCATCTTTGAAAAAGTACACGCCTGGCCAGCCTTTGTATGCTTTGTATTTGCGATAGTTCAGGTGTGCGTCATCCGCTAGGTCTATGAGCCCGTCTTCTTTGGTAATTTTTTTGGTGTAGGTAGCCGCTGCGTGATTTTGCTCTTGTGGAATGAGGGTGCCTTGTGAAAGTGTAGGCATGCTTTCTGCTATGAGTTCTGCCCCGCGGGTGACTATTTTTTGCGCCAGCTCATCTGCAAAAGGTGGCCACGCAGAGTCAGGTATTTCTATTTTTTCTTGCGCTATTACGGGTCCGTGATCCATCTGTGAATCCATAAGGATAATAGTGGGACCAGTTTCGCGGACATCTTCCAGGATGGCAGTTTCTATAGGGCTTGCGCCACGGAGTTTTGGTAGCAGTGACCCATGCAGGTTCAGTGCGCCGAATTGGGGGATTGCGAGTACTTTTTCTGGAAGTATTTTCCCGTATGCTACAACTACAAAAAATTCTGGCGCGTAGGAGTTAAGTTCTGCTATAAACGTTTCGCTATTCACGCTTTCCGGCTGAAGCACGGGGATTCCGTTTTGCTCCGCCCATAGTTTTGCGGGCGGGGGAGTGATGATAAGTTTTCTACCCTGCGGTCTGTCCGGCTGTGTGACTACCGCGCGGGGAATATAGCCAAGCTCTTTTAACCTTTCAAGTGTCCATACGGCACGGTCAGGCGTGCCAAAGAAGATAAATGAATGTGATGATGTGTGAGTGGTGTGTGGCATGGGTGTGAATGAGGTGTTATTTATTCGCCCAAATCTTCGTCGTTGTGCGTGTCGTAAAGGCGTTCGTCACCTTCTTCGTTTTGTTTTTCTGGCGGGATTTCTTCTATGTCGTACGCTTTGTCTATAAACAGCACACCGTCTAGATGATCTGTTTCGTGTTGGAATATTTGCGCCAAAAGTCCGCTCGCGCCGCGCTCTATTTTCTCACCCTGTTCATTGTATGCGCTCACGCTAGCCTGTGCTGAGCGTTTGATTTTTCCGTACAGCCACCGCACGGAAAGGCAGCCTTCATCTACTTCGTTTTTCTTTTTTGAAAGTTTGGTGATGGTGGGGTTTATAAACACCATGTCTTCGCCGTCGGGATATTTGTCTGGGTCTGCGTGGCGGAGAATGAGGCCGGACACTACGAAAATGCGCAGAGGAATCCCGATCTGCGGTGCGGCTATAGCTACGCCGTCTTTTTGTGAAGCCAGAGCTTCTTTCATATCACTGATGATTTTTTGTATTTTTGGCGTTGTAATATCCTTTACCGGAACTGTCTGAGCCAACTCCCGAAGTACTGGATCACCTTGCTGAACTATGTGTACCATAGTGCAATTTATAGCACGTTTTTGGAATTTTGTGGAGGGATTATAAAATGCGGTAGGCAAAAAGAAAACCCGCACGCGTTTGCGTGAGGGTCTTGTGGACGGTCTATTTCAACCGGCCATTTGTGCCACTGCTTCGTTTGTACAAAGCTCCGGCATCTCGGGCATTTCGCAGGGGACCCAGGCGCCTTTTTCCAAAACAAGCCAGTGTCGTTCCTCAGTGTAGCCGCGTGCATGTCTGACTGTTTTTTTGAACAACCCCATGCTTTTTTGAGCCATGTAGAGCCGTTGGACTTCCTTCAGAGTTCCCTTGAAGATCTCCCGAGCGGTTCCAAAGACAACCCCTTTGTGGATGGATTGACTCATGATCCGGAAGATCTTACCCTCCATGGTCGTGTCATCTTGACGCTGTACGTTCCCCTGCCTTTTTTGCGCAGGCAGAGGTGGAGTATTCAGCTTCGGTTGAAGCTCTTCACTTTGTTGCCGCCACAGCCACAATTTTTCATACGTCCACACGGGGACGTAGCATCCATACCCATCCTCAGTGTCTTCTACCAGGAAGACAAGTCTATCTCCGGGTTTCGGCATGATGATAATTGAATCTGGGACAAATTGCGGACCCTCTTCGCCAGCTTTGGATGCTCTGCGCACTTGGCGTCCGTCGCAATGACGAAAGCCTAGATAGTGGGTTTCGTCTTCATTGACGATGATGCCGGTTCGGGTTTTCCTGTTGAAACTGAAGACCGTTCCTTTATTCACTTTTTACCTTTCTTTTGTTGTTAAATTACCGCAAAATTATAGAAGATATGTGTATCACATTTCTTCCATCTTTTTATATTATACATTTAAAATATACCAAAGTCAAGCACAAAAAGGTGAGTTTGCACCGTAAACAATCCGCGCCACTACAACAAACTATCCGGATCCACCTTCACTGCTACGTAGGGCGGCAAGCTGCGCAGTTTCTCCAAAAGATCTGTATCCATCCAGCCTGGGCGCGGTATGCGAATGAGTCCATGAAGTACAAACTTTCCACGAACTGTCTGTGTGAAGGCAGGGAACACGTCTACAGTAAACGGTTCAAGTGTGGTCTGAATGGCGTCCATATCTTTTATGATCACCTCACGTTCGCCCTCCAGAGTAATTTTTATAAGTGTAGTGAATGGGGGATAGTCAAATTTTTTTCTTCCCTCTATTTGTTCGCGATAGAAGTCTATGAGGTTTCCTTTCTGCGCATACTCTAAAACTTTTTCTTCGGGATTACGTGTCTGTAAAATAAAGCGGCTAGAGGTGATGTAGCGCATTTTAAGCAGCATGTAAAAAATCTTTTCATGAATTCTGAAGTCGGGGACAGAAAAAAGTGAGTCTATAGAAATGATGGCTGCGTTTTCTATTTCTTCATTTAAAAAGGTCAGCGCCATTTCTGTGCCTAAAAGAATACTGCCGGGTGATTCATAAAACTTTGTAATAGTTTCCTCTACGGCCTTTTCTGTTTTGGTAGTGTCTGCATCAATTCTAAATACTTTAACGTCTGGAAATCTGTCTTTTATTTTATCCGCAATCATGTCAATACCAATTCCCACTGTGCCCAGCTTCCAGCTTCCACAGACTTTACATAATTCCTCCGTGCTTCGGCGTTCTCCGCAGCGGTGGCATAAGAAAAAGTTTTTATCATCATCATTCTTAGACTTATGCAATACTACTGGCGCGCTGCAATTATGGCAGGTGACAATATTCTGGCAGTCACCGCATACGGTGGAAGGCGCTATGCCGCGACGCACGGTCAAAATGAACATTTGTTCGCTCTCGTCTTTTGTGTGTTGAATGAGTTCTTCTACTTCATCGCTTAAAATTTTAAAACCCCCGCCTGAGCTTTTATACGAACGCATGTCTTTGAGCACTTCTTCAGCAGTGGTGAGGGAGCGGAATTTAAATGGTGCAGACTGTACCAGCTCGCCCTGGCTTTCTCTCCAGAGTGTTTCTGTGCGCAAAAGTATGTCACCCATGACCAGACGTGCCTGAATTTTGTGAGCATAAAATTCTGCAAATGTGCGCACGTCCAGATATGGCCGGGCAGGCATTTTATAACTTCGCGAATTTTCTTTTTCCAAAATAATAGTGTGAATATCTGCTCGTGGAACAGATAAAAACTGTCCCGTGCCGATGATGAGAATGGCGTGTTTTGTTTCTATAATTTTCTTCCACGTGTCCAGCAAGGCTTTCTTAGAAAGGGAACTGTGGAGTAAAAAAGTATATTCATCAATACCTTTTTCCAGCTGGGCACGTGCTCGTTTTGCGTCTTCTATAGTAGGCACGCAGAAGAAGACAGAATTTTTGCGGGCGAATTCCTCGCGGATTAAGCTGCGGTAGTGAGTGAAGCGGTCTTCGTCATCACCTTGGATGACTTGTTTTTCGTGGATCCGCGGGCTAGAGCTTTTTATCAGCTCAGGGCTGTCTTTTATATTGCGGATTATTTCCGCAGGGATGAGCGCTTTTAACACACTTCCAGATGTAGTAGCGAAATAGTCTGCAGTTTTCTTTGCGGCGTCTAAAAATTCTGGCAAAAAATATTCTTTTGCAGAAAGCGAGTCTACTTTCCTAAATGCAAAGTCCGCATTTTTAATTTCACTTTTTATGTCAGCAGCGTTATCCACGGACACCACCAGTGCAGCGATCGTTTTTGAGCGAAGTGGTACTTCCACCACTGAACCCGCTTTCACATCTGTAGATGTGAAGTATGAAAGGGTTTCTATCCCGATCCCTTTAGCTATTGGTATAACATGGATGACTTTCATTAGTTACTATCTTGTCAAAAAATGAGCGAAAGTACAATGATGTGGCCATAATTTAAAGCTCGTGTATAATCTTTTTATGAAGATGCCTGGTAAAATAACAAAATTTTCACTTACTGAAGAATCTTTTCTAAAACTTAAAGAAAAAGTAGAAGAATTGTATAGAAATTCAGATGTTCTCATACGCTGCAAGGAATTTGGAGAACAAAAGAGTGGGAAAGGCGCAAGAAACATGGAGTATGGGAAAAAATACAGAAAGATATCGCTTACTATGAATTCGTGGCAGTTGTAGAAAAGGTAAGAATTAAAATTATCGTCAAAGAAGTAATTGGCGGACAAAAAATATTCTGGAGCGTAATCCCGTTTTGGCGAATGTATGAATACACAAATGAAAGAAAACTACACGATGGAGATATTGAGGAGGATGAGGATACAAATGACACAGAGGATACAAAAGAAAAACCACCAGTTTCCTGATGATTTTATTGAGCACTTGGCTACGGTTTACTTAACCGTGAGGAGAGCCGAAGCCCTCACAAGTGCCTAATATATAGTATACATATTATTAATAATTTGTAAACGCCGCCAAAACCCGATACAATTTAACCACTCTATTTAAATAAATATATTAAAAATCACGTGGCAAAAGACTATTTCAAAATACAGGGGTTGGGCGGAAAAAAAATACTTCGCGGAGAGGTGCAGATAAACGGTGCAAAAAACGCAGTGCTTAAGGCAATGGCGGCAGCTATTCTTTTTAAAGATGAGGTGAAAATATTAAATGCGCCGTACACAGAAGATGTAAAGAAAACGGTGACACTTTTAGAAACTGCTGGAGCGAAGGTGGAAGTGAGTGAAGATGCGGTGAATCATTCACACGTTTTGAAAATAAATACTGCAACGTTACATAACACGGACATTGACCCCGAGATTGCAAAAAGCATGCGTGCTTCAGTGGTAATGACAGGGCCGATGCTTTCACGCTATGGAAAAGTGTCTCTGGTTCAGCCGGGCGGATGTGTGATAGGCGCGCGGCCGATAGATCAGTTTATAGAAGGGTATAAAAAAATGGGCGCCACTGTGGAGTTCAAAGATGACGTGAGCATCATAACTGCACCTGAAGGAGGACTGCGGGGTGCAGAAATAATTTTTCATCTCCAGACAGTGGGCGGAACAGAAACACTTATGATGGCGGCGGTTTTGGCAAAAGGCGTTACTGTGCTTAAAAATTGCGCCATGGAGCCGGAAATCACGAGTCTTGCAGAATACCTGACCTCATGCGGCGCAAAGATTGAGGGAATTGGAACTACCACACTCACGATAACAGGCGTGGAACCCTTGGTGTCCGCAGGAAAACCGTACGTAACCATCCCTGACAGAATAGAGGCGGGAAGTTTTCTTTTGCTCGCTGCGCTCTGTGGTGATGATGTGAAAATTACCACCTGCGAACCGAAACATTTAGAAGTACTCATTTCAATGCTTATGGATTCCGGAGTTCCTCTTCAGATCGGTACGGATTTTATCCATGTTAAAAACAATGGCGCAGTAAAAAATAGCGAGCTTAAAACATTTAATGTCCGCACGCATGAATATCCAGGTTTCGCCACGGATCTTCAGCCGCAAGTTTCTGTATTCCTCACGCAGGCCAGCGGTGAAAGTATTATTTTCGAAACCATTTTTGAAGGACGTTTTAAATACACCGAAGATTTGATCAAAATGGGAGCAAACATCACCATTATGAATCCGCGAGAAATCATGGTGAAAGGCGGAGCAGAACTCAAGGCGCCTGAAGCCGAAGAACTTCGCGCTCATGACATTCGTGCAGGCTTTGCGGTAGTCATGGCCGCTCTAGTAGCAAGTGGCGAGTCAGTCATTAACAACATCTATTATATAGACAGAGGTTACGAGCGGCTAGAAGAACGGCTGTGTGCACTAGGCGCGAAGGTGGAAAGGGTGAAGGGGGAGTAGAAGTAACTATTTTGTAACTTGTTCTATTACCTCGTCCCAATTTTTGGCGATTGTCACATTGGGTAGAAATTTTTCAAATTCCTTTATTTCCTTTTCGTCTGGCTGAAAAAGGATAAGGTTTGGAGTTGATTCAACCATGTGACTCAAAACTTCTAATCGATCATCAATGAAATGAGTGATGCCTAATTTTTGGCAGACCCCATCTTTTTCGTGACGCTGTCGGACAAAGTAGACATTGTTCTCTTTAACTCCAGTTTTTGTAAAAAAATCATGTGCTTTGAGCCATAGTAATATTTGCTCCTGTGCCCATTCTGTACATTTAGATAATAAGTACACATTACCATTAAAATAATCATTGAGAGTTTTTAATGCATCAAACACACCCTCTGATGGAGGGAACGCCGCATAAACGGCTTCATCAACCTTGTTGACCTCAGGGTCGTTTAAGCGGTTATTTATGATGACGTTGCCAATATCAACGCCTAAAGCTTTTTTAGTTTCCATTGCAGTAATCGTAACATGATAATTAGCATATAAAAAGAGTAGCCCGGCAAAATGAATTGCTCGGGCTATAGGTTAAGGGCGTTCTCAATTTCTTGCCACGTTTTGACGATGTGAACATGAGACAGCGCCCCAGTGTGTTTGAACTCTTCCATCTCGTGTGTTTGTGGTCGGAACAAGAACAAGTTCGGGACCTTACAAACAAACTTGCTTACAACTTCAAGCCTATCATCGACGACTACGGTTGTACTGTAATGAGTGCTCGTCGATTGCTCCATGAAAGGAGTCTTGTCACGTCCGTGAGTTGTGCGACGAATTCTTTCTGGTGGAATGCCCGTTCGTTCTGTGAATTTATGGGCTTCAAGCCAGACGCGAATTTTTTCGTCTGCAATACCGGTGGAATTATACACCACCGTAACATTGCCACCGAATAGCTCGTTGATCCGTTTTAGACTCTCACAAACTCCTGGTGCCTCTGGAATAGAGTTGTAGTCAATTGTTAGGAAGTTTTCTGGTGTGATGTTACTCAACCAGTGGGCAACGATGACATTACCCAGGTCAACGATAGCGCCGCCTTTCTGCTTTGTCATATTTTGCCTTTCTTTATTTAAGTTACTAGCCTTGTGCATTATGTCACAATACTATAAATATAGCAAGTTTCAGAGGTGGTGCTAGGTACCAGATGATTTTACAAATAAAACCACCGCCAAGAGCGAAACCACAAACAGTACTGGAACTGGCCTTGCGCAGGCGGGTAGCCGAGCAGAGCAATTCGCCAGCAGGCGAATATGCGTGCCAGGAACAGTACTGTTTGGGGTTGTACTCTTTTGCGAGCATATTTGTAAAACCCTCCAGAAAAGCTATACTATGTCTACATTATGAGCCTTTTCTCTAAAAAAATTGGCATAGACCTGGGAACCGCGAACACGTTGGTTTTTTTGCCAGGCAAAGGTGTGGTTTTAAACGAACCATCTGTGGTAGCGGTTTCTGAACAGGACAATAAAATTCTAGCGGTAGGAATAGAAGCAAAAGAAATGATTGGCCGTACGCCCGACAGCATCATTGCATACCGGCCAATGAAAGACGGCGTGATAGCAGATTATCGCGTGACGGAAGCAATGCTCCGTTATTTTATAGACAAAGCGCTAGGCAAATGGAATATTTTTAAGCCAGAAGTGATGGTTTCTGTTCCGGCCGGTGTGACTTCTACAGAACGGAGAGCGGTGATAGAGGCGGCGCTTAAGGCTGGTGCAAAAAATGCGTATGTAGTGAAGGAGCCGATCTTGGCAGCTATCGGTGCAGGCATTCCCATTCAGGAAGCGGCGGGACATATGATTGTAGACATTGGCGGAGGTACCACGGACGTGGCGGTGATTTCGCTCGGCGGTATTGTGGCTTGTACTTCAGTGAAATGCGCAGGTAACAGAATTGATGCGGCTATTGCAGACTATATAAAGAAAACATTTAACCTGGCGATAGGGGACAAAACTGCGGAAGATATAAAGATGAAGATCGGCTCTGCGGTGCCGCTGGAAGAAGAATTGGCGATGCAGGTGAAAGGTCGTGACTTTATTTCTGGCCTGCCCCGCTCCACGGAAATTAAAACAAATGAAATTGTAAAAGCTATCAGTCGTGAATTGCGCGAGATGATCAAGGCTATCAAAGACGTCTTGCAGGAAACTCCGCCGGAACTGGCTGCGGATATTATTGATCGCGGAATTATCATGACTGGCGGTTCCTCCCAGCTGCGAAATCTGCCGGACTTGGTGTTCAGGCGCACAGGAGTAAAAGCTACGCTCGCTGAAGATGCCCTGCTATGTGTGGCGAAAGGGACGGGAATTGCCTTGGACCATCTAGATGTATATAAAAAATCTATTATTGCGAAGCGGTAGGTGTTTGATACAATGAAATGAAGGAGGTTTAGTTCATTAAATAATGCTAACAACATTAATGGACATATACCACCAGCGGCCTTCGAGTGAAGGTCGCTTTTTGCTTTTTATTTTGCCTACAGGGAATGGTATACTCATTTCATCATGCAGGTAATCATAGAAACCTATAAAAATACCGGCTCGCTGTATCACGGATACTGTATAGAGGGTGAACGTGGCGCCGTGTTTAATAGACTGTGCGCCTTCCTTGAGGAGGATTTGGAATTTACAGTTCGGGGCAATACTGATTTCTGGGCGGAGGACTTTGATTCGTTTGGTATAGACGAAAGCCGCACTTTAAAAGAAATACATGCCAACAAATCATTTCGTACGGATTCTAAAAAAATATACGTAATTAAAACAAACTCTATCACTCGTGAAGCGCAAAATGCGTTGCTTAAAGTCTTTGAAGAGCCTGGGGAAGGGAATCACTTTTTTATCATCACGCCTACTGCAGAGATGCTTTTACCTACATTAAAGTCACGCCTTTTAATTATTAAAAGTGAACAGGGACAGGCGCCACCTTACGCAGTTTTGGCAAAAAACTTTCTTAAAAAAGGACTCGCGCAGCGGCTCGCATTAGTCAAAGAAATGGTGGAGGAAATATCGGAAGAAAAAAAGACACGCACGGACGCGGCTGCTTTTGTGCAGGCTGTTTTAATGGAAATTAAGACGCAAAAACCAGCGAATGAGTGGTCCACAAAAGACGCAGCGGTTCTAAGTGATGTTATGGAATGCGCGGATTATATAACAGACAGATCTTCGTCGGTGAAGATGATTTTAGAACATATTGCGCTCACCGTGTAGATTCTGCGTCAGTAATCCACACTTTTATTTTGCGCAATCCGCACGCACGTATATAATGGCAACGTTAGTTATTGTAAACGTAATTATTTACCACCATGCAACACTATATATGCACCGGCGGCTGTGGCGGGCAGTCGGAAACAGAAGGAATTTGTGAGGCTCGTTTTTGTAAAAAAGAGGGCGAGCCATTAACGTCATGCAGCTGTGACGACGGACTTCACAATCTCCAGGACGGAACAGACGAATATGAGGACGATGTAGAGGAAGAAGAAAGTGCGCCTGCTATATAAGCATTTCCTGATTTTAGCGACGGATATGATTTGACCGGTACAGTAGGTACTGTATACTTTTGTATATGTACGATTTCACCAAATTTAAAGCAAAGTTAAAAGAAGTAGAGGAATGGCTGAAGAAAGAGTTCGCAGGTATCCGCACTGGACGCGCGGCTCCGTCACTTTTAGATGGGGTTAAAGTAGACTCATACGGAAGTTTAATGGCACTGCCGCAGGTGGGTTCTGTAACTACAGAAGATGCACGCTCACTGCGCATTACGCCATGGGACGCGGGACAGATAAAGGCTATTGAAAAAGCAATAGTTACGGCAAACCTGGGACTTGGTGTGTCTGTGGATGATAAGGGTGTGCGGGTGACATTCCCTGAACTTACCGCAGAGCGCAGGACGCAGATAGTAAAACTGGCAAAGGATAAGGCTGAACAGGCGAAAATTTCATTGCGCCAGCACAGAGAAGACGTGCTAAAAGATATTCAGACAAAAGAAAAAGCCGGCGGAATAGGAAAGGATGACGTGGCACGCTTTAAAAACGAGCTGCAGAAGTTAGTGGATGCGGGCAATAAAGTGCTTGAGGATTTGTTTGCAAAGAAAGAAAAGGAGATTATCTCTTAATTTGGTATAGTTATTTATATGTCTATTATTATATTCCTCATCGTTTTGGCTGCCCTTGTTTTTGTGCATGAGCTTGGCCATTTTTTGGCTGCAAAGAAGTCGGGGATTCGTGTGGATGAGTTCGGCTTGGGATTTCCACCAAAACTGTGGAGTAAAAAAGTGGGGGAGACGGAATATTCGCTTAATCTTATTCCGTTCGGGGGCTTCGTGAAAATCTTTGGGGAAAATCCGGATGAGGAGTCTATATCTGGTCCAGAAAGCGCACGAAGTTTTGTAAATAAACCGCGTCCTATCCAGGCCATAGTGCTTGTGGCAGGAATTGTATTTAACTTTCTCTTTGCGTGGCTACTCATATCCTTCAGTTTTATGATCGGTGTGGCTGCTTCTTTCGCAGACTATTCACAATATGCTTCGCGGATAGAAAATGTGGCGCTTACGGTGACGCATGTGTCTCCGCAGTCTCCGGCTGAAGCTGCTGGAATAAAGGCGGGTGATGCCATAACACGCGTTAATGATCTTACGGGTGAGGAACTCACTGTAGAAGCAGTACAGGATGTGATCAGCCAAAGTGCTGGAGCGCCAATAGAGCTTGAATATGCGCGTAAAGAAGAAACATTTTCAAAAATAATAGAAGCAAAAGAAGGCGTGGTAGAGGATAAGCTTGCAATAGGTATTGGCATGGACCGCGCGGGTATTTTAAGTCTACCTATTCATTTGGCACTCTGGGAAGGAGGCAAGCTCACGATATATATGATCAAAGCGGTGGCGGTGGGCTTGTATGACTTTATCATGAGCGCGTTCGTAGGGGATGCAGACTTTTCTGATGTGTCTGGACCCGTGGGAATAGTGGGGCTCGTAGGTGATGCTACGCGTTTGGGATTCACCTATCTCCTGATGTTTACGGCAATTATCTCTATTAACCTTGGTGTTATTAACCTGGTGCCGTTTCCTGCGCTGGACGGTGGACGGTTACTCTTTGTGTTAATAGAGTCAATAAAGCGCGGTCCTATTAACCCACGGATTGCAAATACGATAAATGCTGTCGGGTTTGCACTGCTTCTGTTGCTTATGTTCGTGGTGACGTATAAAGATATTACGAAGTTGTTTGTGAATTAAAAATTGTGAAATAAAAGAGAGGAAAAAAGAGTAAAAAAAAGAGCCCGGCGCGCATGCGCGCCGGGCTCTGTGGTTACTTCAGTGGCTGGGCTTAGTGCCAAGAAGTTGGAATGATATTTGTGGCACCAAGTTCTGCTCGTTAATCCAGGATTGCCAGTCTTTAGGGATCCTTTTTCTCTTACGGGATTCGTCCAGGAATTTTTGGAATCCTTCCCTTAGTTTTTTCTGGTCACCTTTGTCATCTGGATTGTCGTAGTCGTTGTTATCCCTGAGCTCACTCTGATAGTACTCAGCGAATTCACCCAATAACTTTTTAAGGTTACTGTGAAGCATAACCCTATCTGCTCCCGCTGGAATGTGCTCGTTCTCTAAAATGAGACGCACATGACGTGGTTCACCTAAGCGAAGGCCCCCAGCAAAGAAACCTAGCTCAGTGCTGTCCAGATATACGTCCTGGGTAATAGCAGCCACACTTAGGTATTCTGGAACCGGCGGAGTTTCTACCAGCTCCTCTTCCGGAGCATTTGTTTGCGCCGGCGGAGGGGGACTGGTGTGTCCATAGAATGTCCATGTTTCCTGGAGAATTATATTGCGCTGTTTTGGCCTGCGCTCTGCGACATTGTAGTTATTAACGAGGTGGACTGTGTTAAGCTGTCCCACAATCTGCTGCGGCGCATGCGGCGCTGGTTCAACAGTATTTTCTTCTGCTTCCGGTTCGGCTGGAGCAACATCACACTCTTCCGACGCGTTCCCTTGAACCGTGAACGATACTCGTGTATCTGGTTCACTTTGTTCCGGTTCGGGAGTAGTTTCCACAAGGACCGCTTTTTGAGGTTCCATTTCTGGAGATTCTTCCTCATGAGCTTTAGCTTCAATGCTTTCTTCCCTCATTGCGATAGTTACCAGAGCTACCATCGCCGCAAAAATTACGGTAATGGCTAAATAGTGAGGCCATTGATGCTTCACTGTATTTTTTCTTGATTCGTTGGCCAAGTGGAGAATGAGGATCAGGCCCGCAACAACAACCAATCCAATAATAGTGTTTGCACTCATCTCATATCCTTTTGTAAATGTTCTCTAAATCCTCTATTTACACTAATGAATTAATATAGGTTTGTCAAGGATGGCTTGCCAAACTCGCGGCGGCTGTGTGGGCTATATAAATTAAGTGAATTTTGCTGTACTATTGTAGCTGTTAATTGATACAATTCTAATTATATAACCATGCGACAATCACATCTTTTTACCAAAACCAGAAAGGAGGCGCCAAAGGACGAAGTGTCAAAGAACGCGGAACTTCTGATCCGTGCCGGCTATATTCATAAAGAAATGGCGGGAGTGTATTCATTTTTGCCGCTTGGACTACGAGTGGTTAATAAGATTGCTGATATTGTGCGCAAAGAAATGAATGCGAATGGTGCGTCTGAACTGTTACTCACCACACTTCAGGACAAAAATGTATGGGAGAAAAGTGGCCGCTGGAGTGATGACGTGGTGGATAATTGGTTCAAAACAAAATTAAAAAATGATACTGAAGTGGGTCTGGGTTTTACGCACGAAGAAGAACTCACGGCCCTCATGAAAGAATACGTGCGCTCATGGAGGGATTTGCCGGTACATGTGTATCAGGTTCAGACAAAATTTAGAAATGAAGCGCGGGCGAAAAGCGGCATTATGCGCGGCCGCGAGTTCTTAATGAAAGATCTCTATTCATTTTCAAAAGATCAGACAGAACATGATGGTTTCTATGAAAAAATGAAAGTGGCGTATAAAAACATATATGCCAAAGTGGGGATCGGTGACCGGACATATTTAACCTACGCATCTGGCGGAACCTTTTCTAAATATTCGCATGAATTTCAGACAGTGACGGATGCAGGTGAAGATGTAATTTTTGTATGTGAAAAGTGTAAAGTGGCGGTGAACAACGAAATCCGCGCAGATGTTCCAGCATGTCCTGTGTGTACCAATGCAGATTTAGTAGAAAAGAAAGCGGTGGAAGTGGGAAACATTTTCAGTCTTGGTACGAAATATGCTGATGCGTTTGAGCTTTCATTTGCCAGTGAAGATGAATCTACAAAACAGGTTATCATGGGAAGTTATGGTATCGGTATCACACGGCTTATGGGTACTATAGTTGAGGCACTTTCCGACGAAAACGGTATCGTGTGGCCAGAAGGAGTGGCACCCTACGTAGTGCACCTTATCCTCGTTCCCGACAAAAACGGCGTGGTGAAAAATTACGCAAATGAAATATACAATGAGCTAGTTGAAAAAGGAATTGAAGTTTTATACGATGACAGAGACGTGCGTGCTGGAGAAAAATTTGCAGATGCGGACCTGATAGGTATACCATTCCGCGCGGTTATCAGCGAAAAAACAATGCAGGAAGCAGTGATAGAAGTGAAGAACAGAAAGACTGGCGAAGTGAAAAAACTGCGTGAACAAGAATTTATAGACAGTGTATAATGCCGCGGCGCACTGTGCCCGGCACAACTTAATAAACCAATGCCTAACCTGAAAGAAAAAATATTCCAATTGTTATCAAATGATATAGGTATTGACCTAGGAACGGCAAATACGTTGGTGTATTTACGCGGAAAGGGGATAGTGGTGGATGAACCTTCTGTGGTGGCGGTGAATCAGAAAACCGGACGTGTGGTGGCTGTGGGTACCCAGGCGAAAGACATGCTTGGACGAACACCGGCACACATTGTGGCGGTACGGCCACTGGTGGACGGGGTTATTTCCGACTTTGAAGTAACTGAAGAGATGATTGCGTACCTAGTGCGAAAGGCAGAAGAGACTTCAAAAAAACTCCTTGGGCCGCGTGTGGTGGTGGGTGTACCATCGGGCGTTACAAACGTAGAGATTCGCGCGGTGCGTGACGCCACCAGAAATGCCGGTGCGCGTGAAGTCTATATAGTAGAGGAACCAATGGCGGGCGCTATAGGTATAAAGCTGCCGGTTAATGATCCGGTGGGTAACATGGTGGTGGATATAGGCGGTGGAACCACGGATATTGCTGTCATTTCACTGGGCGGAATTGTCCGTTCTAAAAATGTGCGGATAGCTGGTGACAAACTGAACAACGACATCATCTCATACATACGCAGTGAATTTAAAATTTTGATCGGTGAGAAAACTGCAGAGCAGATCAAAATAGATATAGGTTCAGTACTTCCCGGTCCAGAACCCACAGAAGCTACTATTCGTGGGCGTGACCTCATCACTGGTCTACCGCGTGAAGTGATTATTACAGACTCTGATATCCGCGAGGCTATGGCCCAGTCTATAGATAACCTGCTGGAATCTACAAAAGAAGTTCTAGAAACTACACCGCCTGAAATTCTTTCTGACGTTATGCATCGCGGCATTCATTTGGTGGGTGGCGGAGCGCTTATAAAAGGATTGGATAAAATGCTGCAGGACATGCTGAAGCTTCCGGTGTACATTGCGGAGGACCCGCTCTCAGCTATAGCGCGCGGTACAGGAATCATTCTTGAGGATTTGGAGAAATATAAAGAAGCGCTAATCCAAAACGAAGATGAATTACCACCTAAAAAGTAGTTCACGAGGCAGAAAAGAACATAAGCTCGTTTTTTACGCGCTGGCCTTTTTTGCTTTTATAGTGTTTTCAATCCATACGATTTTTCCTTCATTTTTGCCTAATGTATTTTCCACATTGGCATATCCTATGTACAAGGGTGAGCAGGCATTGGTGCTGAAAGCAGACCTTCTCTCTGTATCAAAAGAAGACCTTTCGCGTGAAAATGAAGCGTTGCGGCGCAAGATAGCTGAACTTGAAAGTTCAAGTCTTTTGCAGAATGTTATTCTGGCAGAAAATAGGGAGCTTAAGGCTATGATGAACCGCGCTACCACTACAGCAGGTAAACGAACGCTTGCCAGGGTCCTGGTGCGGCCACCTGTTACGTTGTACGACACGTTCATTATAGATGCCGGCACAAGTGCGGACATTAAAACAGGCGACAGAATTTTTGTAAATGGAGATATTCTTTTAGGTGAGATAACGGATGTTTCGCCTTACAGCTCAAAAGTGAAGTTGTATTCTTCGCCTGGAGAAACACTGCAGGTGCAGATAGGCGAGAAGAATATCCAAGCTACTGCTACCGGCAGAGGTAACGGGTCATTTGAGATTTCACTTCCACGAGAATTTGAAGTGAAGGAAGGTGATGCGGTGATTATTCCTGCACTCCAGCCTGCTTTATTTGGTACAGTAACTGCTGTGTTCGGTGATCCTGCTCGCGCGTTTGAGTTTGTGCTTTTTAAAACTCCGGTGAACATTCATGAAATATCATGGGTTCAGGTAGAGCATAGTGAAATCTAAAATGAAATACAAGAATATATTTCCATTGCGCATGAGCGTTACCTTACTTCTTCTTTTGTCTATATTGTTCCTTCCGTGGTGGATCACTGCGTCACTTTCTTTTCTGGCAATGTTGTATTTTGACGCATATTTTGAAATGCTCATTGTTGCGCTTATTTTTGATTCTCTGTACAGTGCGGATGTTCAAAAATTCGCCGGATACCAGTTTGTATCCGTCACCATTACTCTGGTTCTGCTTATCCTGCTTATGTATATTAAAAAGCGTTTCTCCTTTTACTCCAGATGAGCTTCTGGCTGTGATAAAATATGACCTATGGGACGCAGACTAAATCATTTTATAAAAAACAAGTGGCGTAAAGCTTCTAGCAGGGAGATAGATCCTGATGAGATTTTTCTGGACTCCAGTAATCTGCCGCAGTTTGACACGCATCAATTTGAAGGGCGGATAGAGAAACCTATTTCAAAAAACAGCCTGATCTTCCTCGGTGTGTGCTTTATGGTCCTTGGGGGTGTATATGCGTCAAAGGTTTGGGTGCTCCAAGTGAAGGAAGGGAAGGCGTTTAGCGAACGCAGTGAAAATAACCGCTTGCGCCACACGCCCATTTTTTCACAGCGCGGAGTGATATTTGACCGGAATAATAAAGAGCTGGTGTGGAATGTCCCGGGCACAGATGAGCACTTTACCCTGCGTAAATATACCGAACTTCCTGGATTCGCGCACCTTCTAGGTTATGTTAAATATCCGTCAAAGGATAAATATGGTTTTTACTACCGCGAGGATTTCGTGGGAATGGACGGTATAGAAAAGCACTTTAACTCTGAGCTTCAAGGAACAAACGGTATCAGAATTGTGGAGGTGGACGCGCTGCAAAAAATGCAGTCTGAAAGCGTGATGAAGCCGCCGAAAGAGGGAACCAACCTTACACTTTCCATAGATGCTGATCTGCAGAATAAGATGTACCAAGTGATTCATGACGTAGCAAACAGAGTGGGGTTTGCAGGAGGGGCGGGCATTATCATGAACATACATAACGGTGAAGTGCTGGCAATGACCAGCTATCCCGAATACAGTTCACAAGTGCTTTCAGACGGAAATGAAACTTCTTTGATTAATGAATATTTGAATGATGATGAGAAGCCTTTTCTGGATAGGGTTATAGATGGACTGTATACTCCCGGCTCTATTGTGAAGCCTTTTGTGGCAATAGGGGCGCTCAACGAAAAAATTATAAGTCCCACAAAAGAGATTTTAAGTACAGGATCTATTTCCGTCCAAAACCAGTACTATCCCGAACTAAAAACTGTTTTTAAGGACTGGAAGGCTCATGGGTATACGGATATGCGAAGGGCGCTGGCCGTTTCTTCTGATGTTTATTTTTACACCGTTGGTGGAGGGTATGAAGATCAAAAGGGGATGGGTATTGCAAACATTGATAAGTACGCTCAGATGTTCGGCTTAGGGGAGACTGTGAAGGATTCATTTTTTACCGGCAGTGAAGGCGTGATCCCTACCCCTGAATGGAAGAGCGCCACATTTAACGGCGAAGAATGGTCACTGGGTAACACGTACCACACTGCTATCGGACAGTACGGTTTTCAAGTTACGCCTCTGCAGATGGTACGCGCTGTAGCCGCGCTTGCAAACAACGGCACCCTGGTGAACCCTTCAATTTTAAAAGATAACCAGGATCACGTAATAACCGGCAGAAAAATAAACTTGCCACAGGAATACTTTAAGGTTATTCAAGAAGGAATGCGGCTGGCAGTGACTGAAGGCACAGGTATGGCGCTTAAAAAGCCATATGTAGAAGTGGCTGCAAAGTCGGGTACCGCGGAGCTTGGTGTTTCAAAAGATAAAGTAAACTCATGGATGATCGGCTATTTCCCATATGAGAATCCAAAATACGCTTTCGCCGTAACAATGGAGAAAGGTGACGTACATAATCTCGTGGGTGCCGGCGTGGTCATGGGTGAGGTGTTGGATTGGATGAATGTGTATACACCACAGTATCTGAAAGCTGATCTGTAGAGCTTTCTGATGAGCTCAAATTGACTATAACTTCAAAAAACGATACTATTGTCCCATAATTCAAAAAACATGATAAAAGACGAGAAACACTATCTTACAAAAGAAAAATTTCAGGAGTTCAAAAATGAGCTTGATTTTCTTCGTACTACTCGCCGAAAAGAGGTGGCGGAAAACCTTGAATATGCAAAGGCTTTGGGTGACCTATCTGAAAATGCTGAATATCAGGAAGCGCGTGAACTTCAAGCAAACGTAGAAGACAGAATTAATCACTTGGAGATGATCCTAAAAAGTGCTGCAATAGTTGACGAAAAGCATGGTGACACGGTAGACATAGGTACTACTATTGTGGTTCAAAAAGTAGGTGAAAAAGAACCGGTAAAATATAAACTTGTGGGTTCAGAAGAAGCAGACATGTCAAAAGGTCTTCTTTCAAATCTTTCACCGCTTGGTGCCGCTGTACTTGGAAAGAAAAAGGGTGATTCGTTCTCATTTACATCACCAAAGGGCGTGATGAACTATAAGGTTATTGATATTGCATAATGGCTTCATTAGAAGAAATAAGAGCTACCCGACTGGCCAAACTGGAAAAACTGAAGGCCGAGGGTAAAAATCCGTATCCAGCATCCACTTCACGTACGCATGAGGTGGTTTCTGCGTTGGAGCAGTATGAACAGCTTGCTGAAAAAGGCGAACGAGTGGTCCTCTCTGGACGAGTAATGTCACTGCGGCCGCAGGGCGGGCTTATCTTCTTTCATTTTGAGGACGGCAGTGGCAGAATGCAGGCGCTATTAAAAAAAGGCGAAAAAGTGGCCGACAATGATTTTGATATGTTTGCAGAAACGGTAGATGTGGGAGATTTTGTGGAAGTTTCCGGTACGCTGTTTACTACCAAACGAAATGAAAAAACAGTTCAGGTAGAAAACTGGACTATGCTTTCAAAAAGCTTGAGGCCGCTTCCGGATAAATGGCATGGTCTGCAGGATACAGAAGAGCGGTTCCGCCGCCGTTATTTAGATATACTTTTTAATCCGGAAGTTAAGGATTTGATACAAAAGAGGGCAATATTCTGGAATGCTACGAGAGAATTTTTGATCAACGAAGGATTTATGGAGGTGGAAACACCAGTTTTAGAAACTACTACTGGAGGTGCCGACGCTCGGCCGTTTAAAACGCATCATAATGCGCTGGATATAGACGTATATATGCGCATCTCTGCTGGAGAATTATGGCAAAAACAGCTTATGGTAGCGGGATTTCCAAAAACATTTGAAATAGGAAGAATCTTCCGTAACGAAGGCATTTCTCCTGAACATTTACAGGACTACACCCAAATGGAGTTTTACTGGGCGTATGCTGATTCTAAAAAAGGAATGGAGCTGGTGGAGCGGCTATATAAGCACGTGGCAATGGAGACATTTGGTACTTTAAAATTTACTATCGGTGCATTTGAAGTGGATTTGGGTAAAAAGTGGGAGCTGTACGATTACCGCGCAACTATTAAAGAAATTGCGGGTGTGGATATCACGATCACTGAACTTAAAAAAATAGAGGAGCGCTTGAAGGAGCTTGGCGTGGAGTACGACAAAAAAGGATGGAACATGTACAGGGCAATGGATACATTGTGGAAGTACTGCCGAAAGCAGATTGCTGGTCCTGGGTTCCTGGTAGGTACGCCAAAGTCGCTTTCTCCGCTTTCAAAATCTGACCCTGAAAATCTGGATCTGACTCTGCGGTTTCAGCCCATCATCGCCGGGAGTGAGCTGGGTAACGGATACAGTGAGCTTAATGACCCTATAGATCAAGCAGAACGCTTTGCAGAGCAGGAAAAAATGCGTGAGGCTGGTGATGATGAAGCGCAGATGAACGCGCGGGAGTTCGTGGAAGCTTTGGAGTACGGCATGCCGCCCACCTGCGGTTTCGGGTTCAGTGAGCGTGTGTTTGCTTTCCTAGCAAATAAGCCAGTCCGTGAGGCGCAGATTTTCCCACTTTTGAGGCCGAAAGGGGATGAGGAGGGGAGTAAAAGGCAGAGTAAGGATATGTAACAAAAAGACGCTTTAGGCGTCTTTTTGTTAGGATAGTCCGCTTTCTTTATTTTGAGCCCTAATACCTAGCTTATTTTTAACCACACCTATACTGTCTTCTAGGTAGGAAATTCTATTTTCATGACCGTTTACGGTCACTTCATGAGTATCAAATCGTCTAGTTAATTCCCTAACCTCTCCCCGAAGTTCGTTAATATTCCCGTTTATTCTTCGGTCCTGGTCTGCAAATCCGTCCCGAATCATCTCTGCAAGCCTTGTTATGGTTATTCTTTGTGACATGGCAGGTCTATAATTAATGTATATATCCATCATTATACACCCGTGATATGAAATAATTATAAAATCTAAAACAAGAATTTCATAATTATTTTATCTTTACCGCCCAGCCCCCACTTTTCCCCAGAAAAGTGGGGGTATTTGTTGCATGGTGGGAAAGAGTGCTATATAATGTTAAGTAAGTGGGAGAAAGTGGGATGAAAAATTAAATAGCGAATACTAAGCCCATTTACGAACACACACCACATGCTCATAGGAGAATACACACACACGATAGATGATAAAAACCGAGTTTCTCTGCCGGCGAAATTCCGGCAGGAAATGGGAAAGAAAATTGTGGTGACTCCAGGTCTCGACAACTGTCTTTTCGTTTTCACGCTCAAAGAATGGGCAAAGATTTCTGAAAAGCTTTCCGAAGGGAGCATGCTTCAGGCAGATAACCGTAGCTTTAACCGTTTTATGTTCGGAGGCGCGGTAGAAGTGGAGGTAGATTCAATAGGACGAATTTTGGTTCCAGATTTTCTACGGGAACGAGCAAGCCTTAAAACAAAGGTAGCCGTGATCGGAGTTCAGAACAGAGTGGAGATTTGGAACGAGAAGTCGTGGCTGGAATACAAAAAGATTGTAGAGAAACAGGCCGACTCTCTCGCAGAGAAACTAGGACAAGTGGGAATGCTGTAACAGATATGATCCACAAAACAGTTCTTTTACACGAATCTATTGAAGGACTTGCCGTTAAAAACGGCGATGTATACCTTGATGGAACATTGGGTTCTGCAGGTCATGCGCTGGAGGCATGTAAAAAAGGGGCGTCAATGATTGTGGGAATAGATCAGGATGAAGAGGCACTTGCACGGGCACAGTCCCGTTTACAAAGCAGCTGCACTTTCAAACTTATCAAAGGAAGTTTCCGCACCATGGACACCATACTGGACAGTCTCAATATCAGAAAAGTAGACAAAATTATGCTTGATATAGGACTCTCCAGTGACCAGTTTGAAACATCGGGGCGAGGATTTACATTTCAAAAGAACGAACCTCTCCTTATGACATTTAAAAAAGACCCGAGCGAACATGACCTCACCGCAAAGGAGATCGTAAATACATGGGATGAAGCAAACATCGCAGACGTTATTTATGGTTATGGCGAAGAACGTTATGCACGCAGAATTGCCCGGGTGATAGTGGAAGAGCGGGCAAAAAAGCCGATAGAAACCACGTTTGACCTCGTAGAACTCATTAAGAAAGCCACACCATGGCTGTACCACAGAGGTAAAATTCATCCGGCTACTCGCACGTTCCAGGCGCTGCGCATAACAGTAAATGACGAAATAAACGCGCTTAAGGAAGGTGTCATCAAAGGTTTTGATCGGCTGAACAGTAAAGGACGAATGGCAGTAATTTCATTTCATAGTTTGGAAGACAGAGTAGTAAAACATTTATATAAAGAAAAGGAAAACGAAGGCTTGGCAGTACTTATAACAAAAAAACCCATTACAGCCAGTGAACAGGAATTAGAAGAAAATCCACGATCACGAAGCGCAAAATTGAGAATAATAGAAAAATTGTAATCATGACACACACATTAAAAAAAATATCAGGTGTAGCGGCAGGGAATCAGCGAAAAATATTTTATGGACTCGTGGGTGCACTTGCATTGGTGTCATTCTTTTACGGATATTTTGTTCAGCAGACGATACTCAACGTTGTGGAGCGTGAGAAAGTCATCAAAGAAGCGCGAATTGCAGGATCAGCCATAGCTGACATGGAGGCGTCATACATAGCACTTACAAATAACATCACATTGGACTTTGCATACTCACTAGGATTTAGGGACGCAGAGACACCTGAATACATTTCAAAACGGGCTTTGGGTAAACTCACCAATGATGCATACACCGCTTTTTAGAATCCGGCTATTGTCATTTTTTGTCGTTGTCTTTGCGTTTGTCTTGATCGCAAAGCTGTATCACGTTCAGATTGTGAACGGTTCGGAGTACAGCGATCGCGCAGACAGGCAGTATATAAAACCAAACCAAGTCCTCTTTGACAGAGGTAGTATTTTTTTTGAGACGAAAGACGGTACGACAATAGGTGCCGCTACGGTTAAAGAAGGGTTCACCCTTGTAATGCATCCTAAACAGCTTGCTGATGCCGAGGCTGCTTATGCCACACTCAGCACCATTGTTCCATTGAGCAAAGAAGAATTTATGGAGAAGGCGAAAAAAGTAGATGACCCCTACGAGGAACTTTTGCGAAAAGTGGACAGAAAAGTGGGAATACAGATAGGTGAACTCGGAATTCCAGGCATACGCGTATATAAAGAAAACTGGCGCTACTACCCAGGAAATAAAATGGCGTCCCATACTGTGGGACTGGTGGGATACAAGGGTGACGAGCTTGGCGGACGGTACGGTTTAGAGCGGTACTACGAAGATATTTTGGGACGAAGCTCTGGGGGTTTGTACGTAAACTTTTTTGCAGAGGTTTTTTCAAATATTAAAAACACACTTTTTAACGGCAGGGAACTTGAAGGAGATATCGTAACCACAATAGAGCCATCAGTTCAGAATTATCTGGAAACTACGCTGGAGAACATCCACAATGACTGGTCCCCGGATGAAATAGGGGGAATTATTATTGACCCGCGCACAGGTGAGATATACGCAATGGCAGCATTGCCCGATTTTAATGCAAATAACTTGAAAGAAGAAAAAGATCCGCGTGTCTTTTCAAATCCGCTTGTGGAAAATGTGTACGAAATGGGTTCTATCATTAAACCACTTACCATGGCGGCCGCTTTGGATACTGGTGTGGTGACAGCAGCAAGTACATATAAGGATGATGGGTTCCTGGTGCTTAATAACCGTCGCATTTCAAACTATGACGGTAAGGCTCGCGGTGTTGTGAAAATGCAGGAAATTTTAAGTCAGTCATTGAACACGGGCGTGGCATACCTTGTGACAAAAATAGGGAAGGAGCAATTTGCAGACTATATGCGTAGTTTCGGAATTGGTGAACTCACGGGTATTGATCAGCCAAATGAGCAAGCAGGCATTACAGAAAACTTACGAAGTAGCCGTGACATTGAACTGGCTACAGCTGCGTACGGCCAGGGAATAGCCATGTCGCCCATAGCTACCGTACGAGCATTGAGTACTATTGCAAACGGCGGAATGCTTATAACACCGCATTTAGTGAAGCGAATAGACTATAAAGTGGGTGTAAGTAAGACGATAGAGCCGGATCCAGGCACACGTGTACTTAAAAAGGAAACAGCAGATGAGGTGACGCGCATGCTAGTGGAAGTAGTGGACACTGCTTTAAAACGTGGTGAAGTAAAGATGGAAGATTATAGCGTAGCGGCTAAAACCGGTACTGCGCAGATAGCAGACAACGTGAATGGAGGATACTTGGATGACCAGTATCTACACTCGTTTTTTGGTTATTTTCCCTCGTATAACCCCCAGTTCCTGGTTTTCCTCTACCAGGTTAAGCCAAAAGGTGCAGACTACGCTTCGGAGACGCTCACCTACCCATTCATTGACATTGCAAAGTTTTTAATAAATTATTATGAAGTCGCACCGGACAGATAAGTCACATTTGCCTATTATGATCAAAGACATTATTAAAAAAAGCATAGTCTACATACTTGAACTGGAAGCAAAGTACGTTATTAAAAAGTACAATCCTAAGATTATTGCCATTACCGGAAGTGTAGGAAAGACATCTACAAAAGACGCTATTTATACTATTTAAGCCCTTATTTTTTCGTCCGAAAGAGCGAGAAAAGCTTCAATAGTGAGATAGGAGTGCCGCTCACAATCCTCGGCTGTCAGAACGGCTGGAATAATCCGATACTCTGGATTCGGAATATTTTACACGGACTAGAACTCATTTTATATAAAAATAACTACCCCTCATGCCTTATTTTAGAAGTGGGAGCAGATAGGCCAGGGGATATTAAACGCATCACTAAATGGCTGCACCCGGATGTGTCAGTGGTCACGAGGATAGGAACTGTGCCGGTACATGTAGAAGCGTTTCCTTCACGCGCGGATCTGATAGAGGAAAAGTCCTATCTGGTGCGCGCTCTAAAAAAAGACGGCATACTTATTTTAAATACTGATGATCCGGACGTGCTAGGAATGCGCGCATTGGCACGGCAGCGGCTCATAACCTTTGGGGTGACGAATCCTGCTGACATTGCGGCGTCCAATGAACGCGTGCTGTATGAAGAGAATGATGGCATAAAACGGCCAATAGGGTTTGGTTTTAAAGTGGACTTCAGTGGTAACAGCGTTCCACTTCAGCTTAAGCATGTGATGGGTCTTCAGCATCTCTATCCTGTGCTTGCTGCAGTGGCGGTGGGCGTTTCGCAGGATTTGAACATGGTGGAAATTACGCAAGCGATGAATGACCATGTTCCGCCGCGTGGCCGCATGAATGTTTTAAGAGGTATACACAACAGCACTATAATAGACGACACCTATAACGCGTCACCCGTGGCGCTGGGAGAAGCGCTGGAAGCATTTAAGCGAATGGAGACGCCTGGACGGAAGATAGCGGTGCTGGGAGACATGCTGGAGCTGGGTAAATTTAGTGCAGAGGAGCATAAAATGGCAGGAAGAATTACGGCGGGTATTGCCAACAAGCTGGTGGCAGTGGGAGTGCGTGCACGGCTTATGAAAGAGGGTGCGTTGGAAGCGAAAATGCACATCAGCAACATTAAATTATTTGATAAATCCACGGATGCTGCGGAATTTGTAAAAGGAATGGTGAAGAAAGGGGATTTGCTCTTGATCAAGGGCTCTCAATCTATTCGTATGGAACGGGTGACCGCAGCGGTGTTGGAAGAACCTGAAAAAGCCGCAGAGCTGCTGGTACGGCAGGAGCCGGAATGGCTAGCGAAGGAGTAGGGAAACATAGTAGTAAAAACTACATATAAAAAATCCAGCCGTATTTGCACTGCGCTGGATTTTTTAATTTTCGTTATATTTTCTTTAATGCTGACCGGATTAGATCCCGTGCCTCTTCTGTGAGGTCTAGCGCCTCGTCATAGTCTTCTTCATCATATGCATCCTGTGCATCGTCAAGCAGGTCTTCCGCTTCATCCATGAGGTCATCTGCTTCGTCTGTGTCCTCGCCATCTTTTTCCGCTTGGCGGATTTTGTCATTTGCTTCATCAAAGGCGTCGTCCGCATCATTCATTTCTTCTTTTGCTTCATCCTGGTCGTTGAATTTCTTGTCATTTCGGGTACTTTCACGGTCTTCTGTATCAATATCCAGTTTATCCTCTACATCATCTTCGTTTAGGTCATTGTCATCCACCTCATCCATTATTTCTTCTATAATGTCGTCCTTATGCTTTTCTGTTGTGGTGAATACATACTCCTGGCCTTTAAAACGTAGCTTTACCACCGTTTCGTTGTCAAAGACTATTGCAGCTACTTTCGTAAGTCCGCGGTCCTTGCTGTTACCTTCTATTTCCTTCCGTGCCTTGCTTGCTATAGCGTATGCATCTTCAGCCAGGTCTATTGCATCAGCAGTTTCTTTGTCTAGGTATGCGTAGAACGCCTCTTCTAGGAAATCTTTAGCTTCGTTAATAAGATCCTCTGCATCGCCCACTTCATCGTCATTGTCTTCTGCGTCATCTAGTTCTCCCTTTGATTTCTGTATATTCTCATGGGCTAGACGCATCTTCTCTATAGCGGTATCAGTGGCGGAAGAGGTGACTATTGGTTTAGGATTTGTCACAGGAGTAGGCGTTATCACCTGGCCGTTGTTTGAAACTACGGTAGTGGGCGGTTTCGGAGCGGTAGAGGTGAATAGATCATAATATTTTATGCGTGACATAGGACCAAAGAAGCCTGAAGCGGGAAGACCGTGAGCCTTTTGCCATCGCTGTACCGCGGCCTTTGTACCTTCGCGGTAGAGGTTTGTTTCCTGTCCGGGGGATCCCACGCCTGTCTCACTCACTTTAAATTCGGTGGTGTTCAAATACTTCTGAAGACAGCGTACGTCTTCACTCATTGCGCCTTCGTCCAAGTCCTTGAGAAAGACACATTCAGGAAGGCTTGTAGTTTGCGCAATGGCAGTAGGGGTGATGGCAGTGAATGCTGTGAACAGCACCACAGCCGGTAGTATGTAATGTAAATTTTTCATAATGTAATGTAGCTTCGTTAATTTCAATCGTATACGTTGTGTATTATAACGTAGTCTAGTGTGGTGCCGGCTGGGGATAGGGAAGGGTATGCCGTATGGTGGCTTAACGCCGTAACATGGAGAACATTCAGCAATGGATGAGTGTTGAAGTCAATACTCTTAAGAGGATAGAATGGGGGTACTTTTATGGAGCCGATGACCAAAGAATCAAGAATGCTCGTGTCATTATTTTTTGGCGGACTCATAGCGTCAGTTCTGCTGACGTACCTTAGGTATGTAGTGTTTGATGACTTTGAAGTTGTAGGTGAGGTTCAAAAGCCAGTTCAGGTTCTGTTGCCGGCTCAGGTTCCGACTCAGGATCAGGTGAGCCCTGGACCCCAAACGATAGAATAACAATACTTTCATGACCGACGCACCACTCTGTAGTTTTGAAGCCCCATACTATCTCTTCTTTTCAGAACATGTGCCCGCGCTGGTCTACTATTCCCATCTCCCCGCACTGATTATTTCGGTGTTTTTAGGGTATTTTGTGTTGATGCAGAATCCCCGAAGTTTGTTGAACCGCCTATTTAGCTGCACGATTTGGGCGTTTGCGCTGTGGACGTTTTTTAGTATGACTACATGGGCGTCGAACCGTAGTGATGTTATAATGTTTGTTTGGTCGTTAACTATTTTAGTGGAGCCTTTGGTGCACATGGGTTGTTTAGCCCTAGTTATGGCACTATATGGAAAAGATGAGTCGAAGCTTAAAGTAGAAAGGATACTGATTTTATTATACGCCCCACTTCTTTTGATCGCTCCAACTAGCTATTTATTGTCAGGTTTTGATATTTCTATATGCTTTCCTGTTGAAGCGCCTTTGTCATTTTATTCCTACGTTATTGAGATTGTCTTTATAATCTGGATTATTGATTATGTAAGATCAAAGCATTTTTCTGCTCAGTCAACTGAACTTAAGCGGCAAAACTTACTTTTTTCACTCGGAACAATACTTTTTCTAACAATATTTACTGCAGGTAATGTGATTGGTAGTACGACTGGTAATTGGAATGTCGGACAAGGTGCTTTATTTGGCTTACATATCTTTATATCCTTCTTCGCTTACTTAATTGCAAAATACAGGATTTTCAATATTAAAATGGTTGGTTCTCAGGTGCTTATTGCCGCTTTTTTAATTTTGATTTTCTCGCTTTTATTTCTTGATCGTTTGCTGGTGTTTCAAAGAATACTAATCTTCCTAACTTTCATCTTCTGTTCGGTTTTAGGGTATTTCTTTATAAAAGGGCTTAAAAGGGAAGTTGAATTGAAGCAGGAATTAGAGCTTCGAGCCGCAGAATTACTTTCAAGTAATAATAAACTAAAGTTTGTTAATGATCTTAAATCGGAGTTTGCTTCCTTGGCAACTCATCATATACTCACCCCGCTAACAGCAATAAAGGGCAATATTTCATTAATTGAAAATCAAAACAAGTATGTACGAGATTTAGATAAACTAATGAGTAACTTGGTTAATGTTGTGCGTGACTTCTTGGACGTAGCCAGAATAGAAAATGAAGAAATTGCGTATGACTTTAAAATGATCGAATTTCGTCACCTGCTAGAAAATGTTGTAGAAATATTTGAAGATAAAATAAGGGATAGAGTGAAACATTTCCATGTATCAATTTCAAAGGGAAATTATAGGATGACTGCAGATGAAGATAAGCTTAAACAGGCAATAATAAATATTTTTGAAAACACATTAAAATATGGCAATAACGGGTTTCTCAAAATTACGCTAAAAAGCAAGGACGGTAAGATAATGTTAAAAATTTCTGATGACGCAGTAAGAAACCTTGCTGTGCTGCCTAAGAGGCTTTTTGAGAAGCTAGTTTTGGAAGGGGGAAAAGATGAAGCTTTGATAATTGGAAACGGATTAGGAATTTACGTTGCAAAGAAAATAATTATAGCTCACGGAGGTGGTCTGTCCATTAAATTTAAAAAAGAATCAGATGGTGTAGACTTTTTTATAAATCTTCCTTCGGAACAATTTGTGACCCTACAGGGAATCGAACCCTGATTGCCGCCTTGAGAAGGCGATGTCCTAACCGTTAGACGATAGGGCCATAATTTAATTAACTTACACTAAATTCCACTTTTATTCAACTCTTATTAACAGTGTTCGCATTGCCTTTTTAATTTTAATAGTTATAATTTACAAGTTAATTTAACTAATATGATACTTATAAAAACAAAAATTGGACCCAGTAAAAAACATAAGCTAGGTCTATTTGCTGATCAATTCGTCCCAAAAGGAACAAAGACATGGATGTATGTTCCTGAATTCGATACCGCTTACTCTCCTGAACAGGTTGAAAGAATGTCAGAGCCAGCTAAGGAACAGTTTCTTCACTACGCTTTTTTTGATAAAGAACAAGATAAATATGTCTTATGTTTTGATGATCAGCGTTTCATTAATCATTGTCATCGCGATCCTAATATAGAATCAACACCTTATTTTGATGTTGCACTTCGAGATATCAATAAAGGAGATGAGTTATTATGTGATTATTTCAAGTTTGATCCTGAATATTTCCCCAAAAGAGGTTTAAGCAAGGAGCAACTTCTATAATATTTTTAACTCAAACTCATTTCCTTAGCAGGTTGCTTATCTCGATTCTTTTTATGTCCAGTAATTAGTAATATTGCAATTAAAAGGTTTAGCGTTGCCAGATAAACGGGGTAAACCCATATTGAAAAAACCCATATTTTAACAGCAAAAATATTCAGAATGCTGGAAGCTGCTTCCATTACCCATGCGGTCCTATTTTCACTTTCAGGTCTAAGGTAGGATTTCATTATTGTAGGCAAGAGTCCTAAGAGATCAATAAACATACTGATAAGCAGCCCGAGAAGCGGAGAGTCAAACACCCACCATAGCAGGGCTCCAATTAGTGCTCCAACTAAACATGACTTGTCAAATGCTGTCCAATGTCCCTCTCCGTATTTCAAAGATAAAATAGCTATTATTAATGGACCGAGTACATAAGCCAGTGGGACCCAAATACTTTCTCTAGCCCCGCCCTGGTAATAGCTCATAAGTATTAAAAAACCTACTAAAGTTAATATCCACCAAGTCGCCTTGTTTGGTCTAGTTTCACCTTTTATAATACTTACGTTATACCAAACATAAGCAATGAGCGATAGTGCACCCGCTGTTATGCCTAGAATGTGTTCAGTGCTCATAGCTTTATTTGTTATTCTGTTTCTGTAGATTCAATGATTTCAAAATTGTCTTGAATTACATACTTATAAAATGTAAAGGTTATAGAGCCAATTATTAACAATATCATTATCAGTTGCAAGATCGCGTCTTTTTTTAACATGACCTTATTTTATCACTAAATAAATAAACTATACCATTTAAAAAGTGCATAACTTTGCTTTATAAATTAATACTTATGGACTATAATTCCTTAGTATATGAATATTCCACAGATGTGTGAGTTTAGTGACCCTAAGTTTTTGATATTTTCAGAGAACGTAACACCTCTGGTGTATTATTCCCACTTACCTATAATTTTTATAGCTCTCGCATTGGGAATATTCATTTATAGAAAAGGAAAAGAGAACCTTGCAAATAGGATTTTATTTTGGATTGCTGTGGCATTTTCATTTTGGATAATGCTGGATTCTATATTCTGGGCAAGCAACAGGAGTGATATTATTATGTTTGTTTGGGCAACAATTCTATTGGTTGAGCCGCTTGTGTATATTGGCGGGTTCTACCTGGTCTATGTCTTACTTGAAAAGAAAGACATGCCTTTTATCCTTAAGGTGGTGGGTAGCGTATTGTTGTTACCAATAATTCTTACGTTACCAACGGAATACAGTTTATCAGGGTTTGATATAACTTCATGTCTAAGTGTAGAAGGACCCATAGCCCTCTATTATGTCTATGCTGTGGAAATTTTTGTTACAGTATCACTTATTATTTTCTCGTTGAATAAGTATTCAAAAATAAAAGATAAAAAGCTAAAGAATGAAGCATTTTTCGTTATAATCGGAGTCATTCTACTTTTAGCATCGTTCGCTTCAGGAAATATTATCGGTAGTTATACGGGAAATTGGGATGCCGCACAGGTAGGTCTTTTCGGAATGCCAATATTTATTGGGTTTCTTGCATATACAATCACAAAATTTAAAACATTCAACGTAAAAGTTATCGGAACGAACGTGCTTGTTGTGGCGTTAGTCCTCATGATTGCTTCAACGCTAGTTGTAAACGATTTACAGCAAATCAGAACGATATTAGAAGTAACATTGCTTCTTTCAGGAATATTTGGGATTTTATTAATACGCGGTGTTCGAAAAGAGGTTCATCAGCGTGAAGAAATTGAAAAACTTGCTATAGACCTCCAAAAAGCCAACGAACGCCTTAAGGAACTCGATAAACAAAAGACGGAATTCGTCTCGTTCGCCACTCATCAACTTCGTAGCCCGCTTACTGCCATGAAAGGATATGCATCACTTATCCTTGAGGGTGACTATGGTGAGCTAAATAATGATTTGCGCATGGCTATAGAACGTATTCAAGACTCAAGTAATACGCTCACCACCGTCGTGGACGACTACCTCAACATCTCTCGCATTGAGCTCGGCACTATGAAGTATAGTCATAAGAAAGTTGACTTTAACGAGCTTGTATCAGACATTCTCGGAGAACTCATGCCGACTATTGAAAAGACTGGGCTGAGCTTTTCGTACACGGCGGATAAAAAGCAGTCGTATCCTATTTACGCAGACCGCGATAAGTTCAAGCAAGTGATCCTTAACTTGGTGGACAATGCGCTTAAATATACGCAAAAGGGAAGTATTGCTCTTACGCTTGAAAAAAAGCCGAACAGAACGATGCTCCTTACCATCAAAGATACGGGTATCGGTATCCCCGAGAAGTTATTGCCGAAACTTTTTGAAAAATTCATACGCGCTGAAAATGCGCACGAGGTGAACATTCGCGGAACGGGACTGGGCCTCTATGTGGCAAAGGAAATTATTAAAGCCCACGGTGGAAAAATCTGGGCAGAGTCTGAGGGTGAAGGGAAGGGTTCGCAGTTCTATATTGAGATGCCGGAGGATTTGTAGAGGGGGGGGCGATAGTTAGACTGACCGGCCTAACGGCTGGTCTTTTTTTGTTCATGCATTTTCTCCTTAAAATCCTCTATGAGTTTTAAATGGCCGATTTTATCGACTATATCCCAAGCGATGTTGTAGCCAAGTTTTGAGTCGGCAACCATTTTTTTATCTAATTCGTATCGTTCGGGCTCACCCAAAACATCAATATAAATATATTTTAATATAGCGTTCAGGTATACATGTACACTTACTGTGTGGTTCTCGTGGGGATAATGAAGCGGTTTATTCACTTCTTCATCATTGTCCGAATATAGACAGTGTATGAGTTCGTGAGTAAGGACATTGACAAAATAATCCGGTTCGTAGCCGCTTTTAATCACTATAGGACGGCTAAATGGACGTAGGCTTCCACTTACAACATACACATCTATCTGATTACGTTTAAAATTGAGTCCAGTAGCTTCACATATTCCTCTTAATATCCTTTCCCCGTATTTGTCCCACTCTTCATTGTACATTGAAATTTGAGACTTAATTAGCTCATCTGAAGGACGTTTCCAGTCCTTCCATTGAGGTTGTGCTTTTATCCATCCAACAAAAATTGGATCAAGGAACTTGTTGTGCCGTATTGATATTTTTGGCATCATGACTTGTCATTATATAATGACTATATGTTACGTCAATATATCCACCTGTTGAGCCGTTTTTTGAGTTTATCGGTTCAAGGGGCTGTTTTTAAAAGCTGAAGTATGATATTTTAGTCATAATAACTATGATTAAAATAACTACACAAAATCTAGATTCTATTATAGATGATTTAAAGCAAAGAGTTGAGATTGTCTTGCCAGAAGATTCCATTAAAGAAAAAATCAATCTATCTATTATGGAGGACAGGCCCTTGATTGTTAAGCTTGGGTTTGATCCTACAGCTCCCGATCTGCATTTAGGTCACGTTGTTGTGTTAAGAAAACTTAAGCAGTTTCAAGACCTTGGCCATAAAGTAGTATTAATAATCGGTGATTTTACCGCTTCCATCGGTGATCCAACCGGAAAAAATAAGACTCGACCACCTTTATCAAAAGATAAAATTGAAGAAAATTCAAAAACATACATAAATCAACTTTCAAAAATCCTTGATGTAGAAAATGTTGATATAAGATATAATTCAGAATGGTTGGAGAATATGAATCTTTCTGGTGTAATTAAGCTCCTGTCTCAATATAATTTGGGACGTATGTTGACTCGGGATGATTTTAAAAAAAGATATGAGAATGAAATACCTATTGCTATGCATGAGCTCGTATACCCTTTATTACAAGGGTACGATTCAATGGCAATAAAAGCAGATATAGAAATTGGTGGTACAGATCAACTATTTAATCTTCAAGTTGGAAGATTCCTACAGGAGTCAAATAATTTATCTGCCCAGGGAATTATGTGTATGCCTCTCTTAAGAGGGACTGATGGAGTAGATAAGATGAGTAAATCGCTTGGTAACTATATTGGAATTACTGAGGAACCAAGAAGGATGTTTGGTAAAGTAATGTCAATCCCAGATACTTTGATTGATGAATACATTAACCTTATATCCTCTTTTGAAAGTGAAGTAAAGACAAAATTAAAAGATGATTTAAAAAGTGGTGAGAATCCAATAATAATAAAGAAAAAAATTGCATTTAATATCGTTGAACAGTTTCATTCAGCTGAGATGGCACAAGATGCGAGTGACTATTTCTATCAACAATTCCAGGACAAAAGTAAGTCAAATATTGATTTTAAAGAAATCTCATTAAAGTTAAGTTCAACGGAAGTTAATATTGTGGATATCCTTTTTGCTTTAAAAGTAAGAAGTTCAAAAACTGCTTGTAGATCATTGATAGAACAGGGAGGTGTTGAAATTAATGGTATCAAAGTTATAGATACGAAACATTTAACCGCAGAAAAAGATTTTCCTTTATATCTAAAATGTGGAAAAATGAATTTTTATAAAGTTATCAATGATGTTAGCAACTAAAGAAATAAAAGAAATTTTACTGGATAAACATCTACTTCTCAGAGAAATAGATGTAGAAATGTTGGAAATGGGAACTGATACTAAAAATTACTTAATAACATCAACTGAAAATAAAAAATATATACTTAAAATATATGAAGCAGGTTTAAAGACCGAATTAAAATATGAACTAGAAGTTCTTGCAAAATTAAATATTCAAGAGCATATAAAGGGTAAGGTGCCCAGTATAGTTCATGACATGTTCTACATTAATGATAATCCTTGTGTTATATATAATTTTATACCAGGAAGAACCTTAATTCCTAAAGATATAAATTTAGTTACTATCGAGAAAATAGCTGAATTATTAGCAAACATACATCTAACTCTCGCAGACCATAAGCCAGCTGTCGTAAAAGAAAGATTTTCTATTTTTGATTTCTCGTTTACTAATATATTCAAAATTAATCACCACCCATTAAGTGATTTTATTTTTAAATCTATTGATTCCTTGCGTAAAGAATCTGTTTTATATAAAAACATTAATTTTAGGAGAGCCATTATTCATGAAGACTTAAGTATGGATAACATTCTTATTGATGAAATTAATCAAATTAAATTTATTGATTTCAGTGATTCACATGAAGCGGAAATTGTTAGTGATCTTTCAACTTTAATAAAAGAAGTTATTATGAGTCCAAAAGGTGAGAATGTTTTTTTAATAAAATATTTTCTGTTGAATTATAGGAAATTTTTAAGTTTGAGTAGCGATCAAATAAAAGTTATACCATACTTAATTAAGCGGAGAACTGTGTTCATGCTTTGTTATTTAATATATAAACAAAAAATTAATACAATTTTGGATTTAGAAAAAAGAATTAATCGGGAATATGAAATCTTAAAAGAACTAAATAATAATATTAATTTTTTATATGAGTAAAACAATAGGGTTGATTTTAGGAAAATTTGCACCATTTCATGTTGGGCATGAACGGCTTTTGCAGATTGCACTTTCTGAGGTTGATGAAGTTCATGCAATTATTTATGATTGTCCTGATCTTACGAATATCCCCCTTAATGTTAGAGCTGGTTGGGTTCGAACACTCTATCCCAAGGTGAATGTAATTGAGGGGTGGGACGCTCCTAATGAACACGAGGATACACCTAGAGTGAAAAAATTACAAGAAGAATATGTTGAAAGAGTATTAAATGGTAAAAAAATAACCCACTTCTTTTCTTCTGAATATTATGGAGAGCATATGAGTAAATCATTGGGAGCTATTAACCGCCGAACGAATAGAGATGATCCACGGGAAGGATACGGTATATATGCAAAAATGATTAGGGCAACAATGATGCGAAAAGAAGAGCATTTAAATAAAAACTATTTGAATGTTCTAGTTTATAAAGATTTGCTTATAAAAATTGCAATACTTGGTTATCCTTCACAGTCACAAACAGAGTTAGTTAAGTTAATTGCAGAAAAATTTAGTATGAATTGTATTTTAGATGATTTATATCAGAAAAAACAAAATCACACTCATGTTGATTTCTACAAAATAGCCAATGAAAGAATTAAAAAAATTAATGATGAGAAATCAATATATGATGCAAAAGATTTTTTAGTTTTTGATTCTGCCCCATTTGTAGATCATTTATTATCAGTTTTGGCACATAATGATTATGATGACAGTAAGTATCAGATTTACTCTAAAGATATGAGAACATATGATATTGTATTTATAATCGATAATGAAGAAAAAAATAATGATTGGTTTCATAATATTGATCCTTCAATTTTCATGAATCAACTTACAACAAACCTAGATACATTGGGTATAAAGTATCATAGAATAAATGGAAATATAGATGAAAAATTAAAAAAAATAGAGAAAATTACTAGAGCATTACCTAAAAGATTTATAAAAACTATATGAATTATTTAGCTGGAAAGGTTAATTCACCTATCCCAATTCCATCATATTATCCTAGTGATATTGTTTCTGGTACTGGTGCATATGTAATAAATAAGGATGGTCAAAGATACATTGATCTCTGGATGGGTTATGGTGCTTTGTTATTTGGACATGCTGATATTGAGATAGTTGACGCTGTTAAAAATGAAATTGAAAAAGGATGGTTTTTTTCTTACCAAACAAGTTTGGAAAAAGAGTTGTCAGGGATAATTAATAGTATAATTCCAAGTGCAGAAACTGTAAGATTTGCTACTACTGGGTCTGATGCTGCTGCTTATGCTATCAGACTATCTCGTGCTCAGACTAATAGAAAGAAAGTTTTATCTATAATTGGAGGCTATCATGGAGTGCATGAAAACATGATACCAAGCAAAGGAATATTAGATAACGATTTTTTAAATCTAGTACCATTTAATAACATTGAGGCTATCGAAGAAAAGCTGGTGAATAATGACTACGCCTGTTTAGTAATGGAGCCTATTTTAGCAAATTCTGGCTGTACGCCACCGGAATCAGATTACCTTAAAAAGATTAGAGATATTTGTACAAAAACAGGAACAATTCTAGTTTTTGATGAAGTCGTTACAGGTTTTAGAGTGGATTTAGGAGGGGCACAAAAGTTATTCAATGTAATCCCTGATATTTCAGTTTTTTCAAAGGCAATAGCAAGCGGATTCCCTTTATCTGTAATTTGTGGAAAAAAGGAGATTCTGGAAAATTTTATTCCGAGTGGACAAGTTTTTTTTGCAGGGACATTCAATGCCAGTCCGATCTCTTTAGTTGTTGCAAAAGTTGTTATCAATAAATTAAAAAATTCGAATTTTTATCAGACGAATATAGAACTAGGAGATAATCTTATGAGATATATTTCTGATCAAATTTTAGAGCTTGGTTTACTAGCTTCAGTGCAGGGCGTAGCATCTATGCTTACTATTGCTTTTGGCTGTAAAACTTTTAATAGCGGTGTTGTTTTGGAGAATATTAACATTAGTGCTTATAATTCTTTTATTTCCAAAATGGCTAAAAGAAATATATTGTTACCGCCTTTACATACAGAAACGATTTTTCTTTCTCCTGTGCATAGTGCAGTTCTAGATGATATTAAAAAGGCAATTAGAGAATCTCTACAAGAAATCAAAAACGAATATTATTAAAATATATAAATATTATGAAGTCCCGTCTCAATTCACTTAATCATACACTAAGTATTGCGAGAAATTCATCGTTATACTCTAAAAAATTGGATACATATCCTAAGCAATTACAGGATATTAGAGAGTTAACTACTTTGCCTTTTACAACAAAGGCTGAATTAAGAGAACACTATCCTTATGGATCCTTATCAGTCCTTATGAGTGATGTCATAGAAGTTCACACCAGTTCGGGTACTACTGGAAAAGCTACATTATCTTTTTATACAGCTGACGACCTAATTGCTAGTTCTACTGCTATATCAGAAGCTTGGAAATGTTTCGGTTTAAATTCAGAAAGCAGGGTTCAATTTATGATGAGTTACGGCCTATTTAGTGGAGCAGCTATAAATACCTATGCAATTCAAAAATTAGGTGCTCTTGTGGTACCTTCTGGGATTCAATCTGCAGAAAAGCAAATACAAATGATGATTGATTTTAAAATTGATACTATAGTTGCGACAATTGGTTATTACCACTATTTGTATGATTACATCATAGAAAATAATATTCCCTTAAAAGAACTCTCATTAAAAAGAGGGATTGCTGCTGGAGAAATATATTCAAACGAGGTTAGATCTGACGTTGAGCAAAAATTTAATATTAATATCTTTGATCATTATGGCTTATGTGAAGTGAATACGGGGATAGCATATGAATGTGAGTTTAAGTCAGGATTACATTTCCTGGATGATTATGTTATAGCTGAAATTATTGATCCCACAAGTGGGCAATCTCTTCCATCGAATACAGAGGGTGAACTTGTTTTAACAACTTTAAAAAAAGATGCCTCACCTTTAATTAGATATCGTACAGGTGATATTACTGAAATGTTATCTTCTGAATGCCCATGCGGAAGAAAATCTAATAGAATTAATCGTATCAAAAGAAGAATAGATGATTTAATTTTCATTAAAGGAATTAAAATAGATCCATATGAATTAAAAGAATTCATATTGAAAATCTCTGACGGGCAAATATATAGTGATATTAAAATTAAAATACATGGTGAGTTACAGAAAATTAGCCCTGAGATATTAGTAACATTGAAAAATTTTAAAGATGAAAAGTTTCTTAATTTAATAAGAGAGGCAATTAAAGACGAAACTCTAGTTAATTTTAAAGTAAGTCATGTTCCGAAAGAGTATTTTAAAAGAGAGGATACAAATAAAATGAAATTTGTTGAATATGTTAAATAAAACACTTGAAGAGAGTAATCTAATCAACCGACTTGCAATCACTAAGTCTATCTCTATTAGGTTACTTGAAATAATAAATGAGAGTAAAGAATTTCTTTTTATTGAAAATAGAAAAGCAACTAGTGATACAGATTATACTATCAGTCATGATTTTGAGTATATTATTACTTATTTAAGAAATTATAATAAAAATAATTCTGAGATTTTTAATAAAAAGCTAAAAGCAAAAGGTAATATTTTATTAATGCTATCATATAATGAGCCTTTTATACTGTCTATTATTCCTGTATTAAATGCATTAATTGCAGGAAATTCAGTGACTGTTAAACCAAGCAAACGATGTGTGGATTTCTTTAAAAAGATATGGATTGATACAGGAATTATAAAAAATTTCAATCTCAAACTAGAAATTATTAGTAATTCAGATCAAGGTATAATGGAAAATATTATACCCCAAATGCATGCTGTCTATTTTTTTGGATCATTTGAAAATGCTAAAATTATTTCAAAGATTTGTGCCGAATATTTTGTTGAATTTATACCGGAGGTTGAAACAGCTGACTGCAAGATTTTCAATATTAGTTTAGAGGACTCTCTTGAGAGGGAGTGTATATCTACAATCAAACAATCATTTACACACGCAGGTCAATCGTGCCAAAGGGTTTGTGGGATTTTTATACCCGAGAACTCATATGAAAGATATAAAGATGTTTTAATTGCCGAGTATCACAAAATGGCAAAAAATAGTATGTATGGTATTATCTCACCAAATTTTAAATCAAATTCTGAATATAAAGAGCTAATATCTACCCATATAAGACAAGCAAATCCATCTGAAATTATCGAGAGTAAAGATTGTTTGGGAAAAATCGTACTGAATCCAAATCCATTAAGTGACTTTGTAAAAAGTGGTTATTTTTATCCAATACTTTGGGTAATCTCATATAAAAATGAAATTGAACTTATCAGATGCCTTAATCAAAGAAGATTTTTTCTAGGTCTGAATATTATTTCAGATGATATCCTTTTTATTAATAATATTATTGATTCTACAAAATTTACAAGATATACAGTTAACATCGAACACATAAAAATTGCTGATTCTGAAGGTTGGGGAGGGCGATGGCCAAGTGGTTCTGGTGGTTATAAAAACTGGATTGAACATTTTTCCGTGCCATATCACATAATTAGTAGATAGAAATGATAACTTTTTTAAAAGTAGTTGTATAGTGATTTAAGGTAATGCTTTTTTGCTCGCAAAAAAGCATTAGGAAGTATACTAAATAAGACGTTCTTTCAGCCAAATTAAGATGACAATCGCCTGCGAAAGGATCTATTTTGATCCTGACAGTAAGAAATATATAGTAGATACAAAATAAACATATCATGAGACCAACTTTTCCGCAGAAATTAAAACATGGGGATTCGATTACGATAATAGCCCCTTCTGATTCTTTGGGTTGTATTTCCAAAGAAGTAAAATGTATTGCCGATGAAAGGTTTTTTAAAATCGGGCTCAATCTATCTTTTCAGAAAAACGTCAACGAACTCAATGAGTTTGATTCGTCTAGTATTCAATCAAGAGTGACTGATTTACACGAGGCTTTTTTAGATAAAAATGTCAAAGGAATAGTTGCTGCATTTGGAGGATTCAATTCTAACCAACTTCTGAGTTATATAGACTGGGATATTATAAAAAATAACCCAAAGGTGTTTATCGGCTATTCAGATATAACGGCACTGCAGAATGCCATCTATGCAAAGACTGGACTCGTTACCTATTCTGGGCCACTGTATTCAACGTTCGGTCAGAAGCTTTATTTTGACTACACATTGGAATATTTTAAAAGGTGCATTTTAGAAGAAAAGGAATTTGATATCATGCCAAGTGAATCATGGAGCGATGACGGATGGTTTAAAGATCAGGAAAAAAGAAAGTTGCTTAAGAACGATGGTTGGTGGGTGATTAACGAAGGCGCAACAGAAGGAACTGTTCTTGGTGCAAATATCTGCACGTTTAATCTTCTTCAAGGAACTGAATACATGCCAGATATAACCGGCTCCATTCTATTTCTCGAGGACGATAGTGACTCTAAAGCAGTCAATTTTGACCGTGATCTACAATCAATAATCCATCTTCCAAGTTTTGATAAGGTGAGAGGTATTGTTATCGGAAGATTTCAAAATGCCAGCGAGATAACAGTAGAGCGTCTAACAAAAATTATCAAGTCAAAAAAAGAATTGGACGATATCCCCGTGTTGGCAAATGTAGACTTTGGACACACAAGTCCAATGATCACTTTTCCTATTGGTGGAGAGGTGCAGCTAGTTGCCTCTAATGAAAAATCAGTTTTAAAAATACTCAAACATTAGGAAGTTTTGGAAATACACTCCCTGTTGTAGCTAAAATATACAATATCAAATAATACTGGTAACTAAAAAGCCCCTGTGATGTTATTCACAAGGGCTTGTTGCTCTGTACACTCTCAGTTCCCATTTTCCTTGGCCAAGGCTTGCTGCTTCAATGACGCCGCCTCTAGGTCG
>Ga0196965_1000047_pt1 | contig 99716 bp, 90 predicted proteins | sample S1_20metaG_FD_148668 | JGI IMG/M metagenome (GOLD analysis project Ga0196965, IMG submission 148668) | Soil microbial communities from Anza Borrego desert, Southern California, United States - S1_20 | ecosystem: Environmental > Terrestrial > Soil > Desert | place: USA: California | collected...
CGCCACCTTGCAGATCAGCCATTACTTTAGTCAATGCGGCTGTCAGTGTCGTTTTGCCATGGTCAACGTGACCGATGGTGCCTACGTTTACGTGTGGCTTAGTACGTGTAAATTTTTCTTTGGCCATTTAATTACGCCTTTAACAATCAATATTACAACTGGAGCCCATAACCGGATTTGAACCGGTGACCTCTTCCTTACCAAGGAAGTGCTCTACCTACTGAGCTATATGGGCCTAATAACAGAAAATTTGGAGCGGGTGATGGGAATCGAACCCACGTGATCAGCTTGGAAGGCTGGAGTTCTACCATTGAACTACACCCGCAGATTTCTTTTAGTTGATGATGGTGGAGGGGGGAGGATTCGAACCTCCGAAGGTAGAACCGGCAGATTTACAGTCTGATCCCTTTGGCCGCTCGGGAACCCCTCCTATATCGGATAAGTCAACTATTATCTTGAAATCACGATAATCTGTCAACCTTTTTTAGTAACTTTTATTTAATTCTCACACGTCAAATATGCTTTTATCAGTGCAGCTTATTCATCACAGCCATCATATCACCAGCCACCAACTTATCTATACAAGCAATCCCTGAATCAATGGCTGAATTAATTAACTCCCATTCATTCTTTGAAGGAGGCGCCAACACATAGTCAGCAACAGCTTTTCCTGCAACTGGACGGCCGATACCTACTCTTAACCTGTAAAACTCTCTGGAGCCTAAGTGAGCAATAATATCCCTTAATCCATTATGCCCAGCATGTCCACCGCCATTTTTAATCCTGACGATGCCGACATCAAAATCCAACTCATCATGAACAACTAAAATCTCTTCGGGCATTAATTTGTAATAACGCACAATCTTACCAACGGATTGCCCACTACGGTTCATGAAGGTTTCAGGCTTTAAAAGCATTACCTTTCCAGTCGAGACATTACACTCAGCAAATACACCCTGAAATTTGGATTCACTCACCCAGACACAGCCAAACTTAGACGCCAATGCATCTAAAAACAAAAACCCGGCATTATGCCGGGTTTTTTCATATTGCCGTCCAGGATTCCCCAGTCCAACTATAAGCTTAATCACACGCTGTTTTTTAGGCCTCTTCCGAAGACTCTTCTATAGAACTTCTTGAAGCCATCATTGACACTACTGGCAAATCATGCTCTGGCCCATGAGTCAAGGCCACAATTTCCACACCGGACGGCAGAATCAAATCAGAAAGATGAATCGATTCGCCAATATCCAAACTAGCCAAATTCACTTCAATATATTCTGGCAGAGCCGAAGGCAAGCACGTAACCTCTACGTCAACCATCGAGTGAGTAGCGACACCACCTTTTTTACCACCAATCGAAGTATCTTCATTGATAAAATGCAAAGGCACATGCACCTTAAGAGTTTCAGACATACTTACGCGTTGAAAATCCAAATGCAAAATCTGGACCCTGGCAGGATGGCGCTGAACACCCTTCAAAATAGCTTTTTCTGTTTTTCCATCAACAGTGACATCAAGCACATGAGAATAAACCGCTTCATGAGACAAATGCTTAATAACTTCATTGTGACTCAACACCAGCATTTGAGGCTCACCATGCCCACCGTATATTACCGCAGGCACCTTACCTTGACGACGCACGCTTCTTGCTGCGTTTTTACCTGATTGCCCACGACTTTCGGCAACAAACTCAAATACGTTAGACATCTTTCCTCTCAACTCCGTGCCTTCAAGCACACTCATTAAATTATATCAATCGACATAAAGCGAACTCACTGACTCGCCCACCGCTATGCGCCTTATAGTCTCAGCCAGCATTTCAGCAACACTTAATTGCCTTATCTTTCCCAAGCTGATCGCTTCTTGGCTTAATGGTATAGTATCAGTGACAACCAACTCATCAAGTTCCGAACCATAGAGATTTTTCATGGCCTTACCCGAGAGCACCGCATGCGTACAATAGGCAACCACTTTTATTGCCCCATGTTTTTTTAGCGCATCCGCCGCATGACATAGAGTTCCCGCCGTATCAACCAGGTCATCAATCAATACACAGGTGCGCCCGTTAACATCGCCAATAATATGCATCACCTCTGCAACATTAGCCTTTGGCCTACGCTTATCAATGATTGCAAGATCGGCATCATCCAATCGCTTAGCAAGGGCACGCGCCCTAACTACACCACCCACATCAGGCGAGACAACAATCAGATCTTTATATTTCTGTCGCCACACATCACCGAGAAGAATTGGCGACGAATACACATTATCAACCGGTATGTCAAAAAAGCCCTGAATCTGATCAGCATGCAGATCGACTGTCAACACCCTGCTAGCACCGGCTTGTTCGATCATTCTGGCAACTAACTTGGCGGTAATAGGTACTCGAGCCGACCGCGACCTTCTATCCTGCCTAGCATAACCATAATACGGCATGACAGCAGTAATTCGTGATGCCGACGCTCTCTTGAGCGCATCAATCATCACGAGTAACTCCATTAAGTTTTCATTTGTAGGCGAACAGGTTGGCTGAATAACAAAAACATCCTTGCCTCGGACATTTTCTTCTATTTCTACCGCAACCTCACCATCACTAAATCTACCGACGGTCGCCATACCGAGGCGCATATTGAGCTTTCTTACTATACCTTCAGATAAAGCCAGGTTAGCATTTCCAGAAAACACCATCATAGAGGTGTCACTCATTCAAGCACTCCCAAACTGAATTTAACTTAGTGGAGGTAAATGGCTGGGCCGCAAGGATTCGAACCTTGGTATGCGGGGATCAAAACCCCGTGCCTTACCGCTTGGCGACGGCCCAATAATCAAGATATATACTTACCAAACTTCAGCTTTGAAAACAGTGGCGATTCATTGACTCCTTTAGTCAGATAGACTTGCCACTTATCTTTAAGTGACATATAAGCTTCAACTGCCGCACCTTCCGAATCAAACTGCGCAAAAACACAAGCACCTGTCCCGGTCAGCCTTGCCTCGGAAAAACCAGACAAATCAACCAAAGCATCTCTGACATAATGGTAACGCTTACGCACTACATCAAGACAGTCATTTTGATGCTGACCCGCTATAAAGTCAGCTATTTTGATTGATTTACTATTTCTTGTCAAATCTTTTGCTAAAAATATTTCTCTTGTATTTACATGACAATCAGGCTTGATAATAACTACCCATTGCTCTGGAATATTTATTCTTTCAAGCTTTTCACCAACACCTTCCGCCCAAGAAGAATAACCATACACGAATATCGGGACGTCCGCACCCAAGACCAGGCCCAACTTCATCAACTCCTCAGTTGTTAACCGCAAACCCCATAACTCATTAAGTACAACCAAAGTGGTGGCAGCATCCGAACTTCCCCCGCCTAATCCGCCCCCCATAGGCAGGTTTTTTTCCATCTCAATGCACACCCCATGACCACATCCTGTTTCTGTCCTTAGCAGATTTGCCGCCTTAATAGTTAAGTCGTCTGCTTCAGGAACACCGGGAATAGTTTTATGCAAACTGACGCGCCCATCATTAACCGGATGAAAAGTTATCCAATCACATAAATCCACAAATTGAAATACAGTTTGCAGCAAATGATAGCCATCTTCCCTTTGACCAATAATGCGTAACATCAAATTTAATTTTGCCGGCGCCGGCCATTTTTCCATCCATGCGGACTGCCTATTTTGATTTTGCATCATTTAAATCCCAATGGTCTACGATTAACTTTAACTTGACCTGATCATTCATTACTGTGATTTTACGCGGCATGGTTTCATCTTCTGCACGCTGCATTTCCTTGTATTCACTATGCCATCCCGCCTGCTCAAAACCACTGCTAGTTTCCTCAAATTTTCGAGAAGGTTCGGGTAATCCCACCACCCAATAACGAAGTGAATGCACAGGCACAAACATGCCCAGTTGTTGATTAATGAACTCTTCCGGCCGCCCGGAAGATTCTATTTTCCCATCTCCGCGATCCAAGATAACAAAATCTCCTATCAATCGGATCAACATGCCTCCCTGCCCCAATGGTCCGGATAGCTTTATTTTCTCTTCGCCTGGCTCATGCTCCCAGCTTATGTTTGCGGACCAAGAATCATTATGACCAGATACAGCCAAACGCCCATCAAATGCCCATTGCTTCAATTCATAAAGATGCAATCTTTCTGCCCTCGAGTAATACCCGCCAGGTTCGACAGGAACAACGGAACAGGCTGACAATAACAAGGACAGACAACTATAAATAAACAGCTTTGCTTTAAAACGTGGCACAACTATTCCGCACTATCCAGCACTCTCTGTTGAAAATCTAATAAATCTTCATCCTCTGGGGCATCTTTAAGAGCTTTGGCAAATACTTTTCTTGCTTCAGCTTTTCTATTTAAAGCCCATAGGACTTCGGCGAGATGCGCCCCTATCTCACCTGCCTGCTGCTTAGCATAGGCCTTCTGAAGATAAAGCAATGCCTGCTCGGTATTTCCCAACTTAAATTGTAACCATCCATAACTATCCATAATGACCGCCTCATCCGGTTGCAATTTGATCGCCTTCTCCAGATATTTTTCGGCTTCAGCATAACGGTTAGTTTTTTCTACCAAAGTATATCCTAAGGCATTTAACGCCTCAGCATTGTTAGGATCCTGGGCCAATATTTTTTTTAGATCCGTTTCCAATATATCCAGCTTGTTGAGACGCTCAGCCATCAATGCCCGTGTATATAACAATTCTTTCTGCTCAGGCATATCGACCAATGCGTCTGTCAATAGATTGAACGCTTGTTCATACTGCTTTTGTTGACTATACAACTCAGCCTGAATCAGAGTGAGCCGTAGCTTCTGTTTTGGGAACTGATTCTGCAAACTGCTGAGCCGAGAACTAGCTTCATCAAATTGATTATCTTTTGCGAGCAATGATATGGCCGAAATCGCCGCATCAAAAGCAAACGGCCCATCCTTTACTTCATCAAACCAAACCAGGGCCTTTTTCGTATTCTTGCGCTTTTCCTCTATTTTACCCAAATAAAAGCTGGCTTGAGATCGCCATGCAGGTTGCTCCAGCAGTTTTTTTAAAATATCTTCAGCTTTATTATCCCTGCTTAATTGCAAATGTATTAAGGCCAAGGCGAACTGGCTTTCAGCATCACTAGGATTAGCAGAAATTAAGCCCTGATAAACTTCACTGGCCTCTTCATATTTTTCTGCTTTTATCAAAACCTGAGCCAGCAATCTTTTAATTTTGTCATTTTCCGGATACTTGACAGACGCCTTCTCCAGTAATTTAGCCGCTGTGTTTAAGTCACCTGACAATGCCGAAATTTGAGCTTGAAAAATCTGCGCCTTATCCCAATCAGGCTGCACATCCAAAGCTCGCTGTATCTTTGCTTTAGCCAAGTCGGTATTTTTCATCTGCATGGCCAACATTGATTGTACAAAATACACTACAGCCTGATTTTGATGGCGCAAAGACAACTCATCCAATACATCATACAGAAAAGCAACCTTATTTTCCTTTTCCAGTACAGTTGCCAATTCCAACATTGAATTTTCAAAACCAGCAGGATCTATTGTCAGCAATTTTTCTATATGCTCAATGGCAACCGGTTTATCGCCTGTTCTCAAAGCCGACAATGCGGCAATTTTTCTGGCTGCCATATTATTAGGATCTTGAGACAACCATAAGGAGACAGCCTCACTTGTCTTATTGCTGTCTTTCATATACATAGCAATTTTTGCTGCCCTTTCTGCAAGGCGTGGATCATTGACCCGCTTGGCGGCTTCCAAGTAACCTTCCAGGGCAATCTCATACTGCCCCCTTTGCCCAGCAAGCTCTGCCGCCAGTAGCATGTACATCACATCAGGATCGATCTCCTTTTTTATACCGCTAGACTGAGTTTCTCCCTTCGTTTGGGATATTTTTACAGACTCAACAAGCTCTTCCGGCGAGTTTGCCTTACTTGGCGAACCAGTGCAGCCATTAAGCAAGACTAGAGTTAGCACTGACAACAATCTAAAAATCACCACGCAATCGTCCTATTTATTACTCGATATATATAAGATATAGATTATCAGAAAAATCAGCCGATTCGGATAGCTGATTTATTCCATTTGGATAAAGCCATTATATTTCTTAGAATAAGGCGACATAATATACTTTGAATTTACCTAAAAGCCATCCGCCCTCAGTGAACGTGTATAGCTGTGGACGCGCTGACTGCAACAAAGTTCCTGTGCGCCTAAGTCGACACCAAGATAAACATCACTGTATAAAAAACATTATTATAGTACTCTAATATACAAACTCTTAACCATCGTTACCATGACACTTCTTGCAGTAGGGATCAATTACAACACCGCGCCCGTTTCCATACGGGAACGCTTGGCATTCCCTGCCGAAATTCTGGAATCATCGCTACAGGAGTTATGGCATTTGAAAGAGATCAGTGAAGCCGCGATTCTTTCAACCTGTAACCGTACCGAGTTCTACTGCAAATCGACCACAGCCAACAAGCAGATTCTGATTGATTGGGTCGCTGAAAGTAGAAAGATCAACCCGGCAGAGTTTACACCATACCTTTATTACCATACCGACAGTCAATTGATCCGTCATATGTTTCGGGTCGCATGTGGGTTGGATTCGATGATACTTGGCGAGCCGCAAATCCTTGGGCAAATGAAAACCGCTTATCAGGCGGCTTACGAAGCCGGAACCTTAGGCAAACAGTTGGGCAAACTTTTCCAATACACGTTTTCAGCGGCCAAAAAAGTCCGCACCGATACCGCGATTGGCTCCAGCCCGGTATCGGTCGCTTTTGCAGCAGTCCAGTTGGCACAGCAAATCTTTGATAAGCTCAGCGATCAGACTGCCTTGCTTATCGGTGCCGGAGAAACCATCGAATTGGCCGCTCGTCATCTGTCACAACAGGGTGTAGGTCGCATTATCGTTGCCAATCGCACATACGACAAAGCCCATACCCTAGCCTCTCAGTTCAACGGTTATGCCATCGCCTTATCCGAATTGCCCACGCATCTGGCTGAAGCGGACATCGTTATCTCATCGACAGCCAGTCAGCTACCGATTCTTGGCAAAGGCCGTGTTGAAAGCGCGGTCAAGAAGCGGAAACACAAACCCATGTTCATGGTAGATCTGGCCGTCCCGCGCGATATCGAAGCTGAAGTTGAACAACTCAGTGACGTATATCTTTACACGATTGACGATCTACAAAACACTATCGACCAGAATATGAACTCGCGCCGTCAGGCCGCAGAGCAGGCCGAGGAAATCATCGACACAGAAGTAGGCCACTTTTTAGCCTGGCTGCGCTCACAAGGCGCGCAATCAACTATCCGTGATTATCGTTATCAAGCCGAACAAACGCGCGATGAAGCCCTGCAGAAAGCATTAGCATTGTTAAAGAACGGCGCCTCACCCGAAGAAGCCCTGAGCCGGCTCGCTTACAGCCTGACCAACAAACTAATCCATATACCCAGCATCCAAATCAGGGAGGCCGGCGAAAATGAAAGACACGACCTAATTGCCGCCGCCCGCGAAATTTTTAAATTAAAACAACCTCAATGAAACCATCCATCCAACATAGACTCGAAAATTTGTGCGAACGCTACGATGAGATCGCGGCGCTGCTTTCCGAACCCGAAATTCAAGGCAATCAAAATAAATTTCGTTCACTGAGCCAGGAGTACGCCCAAATCAATCCGATCGTTGATTGCTACAAACGCTATCAGCAAGCCCTAGAACTGCAGACCTCCGCCAAGGAAATGGCCAACGACAGCGACCCGGAACTGCGCGAAATGGCCAAGGAAGAGGTTATCGAAGCGGAAAATCAGATAGAAATACTGGAACATGAATTGCAAATTCTGTTGCTGCCCAAAGACCCTAACGATAACCGCAATATTTTTCTGGAAGTCCGGGCAGGAACCGGCGGCGATGAAGCCGCCATTTTCTCGGGCGATCTGGCCCGCATGTACCAGCGCTATGCCGAAAGAAAAGGCTGGAGAACCGAAATCATCAGCGAAAGCCCCGGCGATCACGGCGGCTACAAGGAAATCATCCTGCGTGTTTCTGGACAGGACGTTTATTCCCAGTTAAAATTCGAATCCGGCGCGCACCGCGTACAGCGAGTACCTGAAACCGAATCGCAAGGCCGTATCCATACCTCGGCCTGCACTATCGCCGTCATGCCCGAAGTTGAGGAAGTTGATGCCATAGATATCAACCCGGCCGACCTGCGGGTCGACACGTTTCGTGCCTCGGGCGCCGGCGGCCAGCACGTTAACCGTACCGAGTCGGCCATACGTATCACGCACATTCCGACCGGCGTCGTGGTCGAATGCCAGGACGAGCGCTCACAGCACAAAAATCGCGCCCGAGCCATGTCCCTGCTGCAATCACGCTTATTAGCCGCCGAACAGGAAAAACACCATGCCGAGCAGGCGGCGACGCGAAAACTGCAAGTTGGCAGCGGCGACCGCTCCGAGCGCATTCGAACCTATAACTATCCGCAAGGCAGAATAACCGACCACAGAATCAATTTGACGCTTTATAAACTTGAGGACATCATGCAAGGTGGACTGGAACAGGTCATTCAGCCGCTAATCAGCGAACACCAGGCGGAACTGCTGACGCAACTGGGTGAAGATTAAACCGAATGCACAACATTAAAGCCGTGCTGGCAGAGTCTGCCAGCACCCTGGCCTCCATCTCCGGCTCCGCCTTGCTGGATGCCGAAATTTTATTATGTAAAGTTCTTCAAAAAGAACGCTCCTATCTGCGAGCCTGGCCTGACAAAGTGTTGGAATCTGATCAACTGAAACAATTCCGGGCATTGGTTGAAGAACGACGAAAAGGCACACCTATCGCCTATCTTACTGGCCATCGGGAGTTCTGGTCTCGCGATTTCCATGTCACACCTGACGTGCTGATTCCGCGCCCGGACACCGAACTGCTTATAGAACTCGGCCTGAAACTGATACCGACCGATGAGCCCGCCAAACTTATAGACCTGGGCACCGGCTCCGGCATTATCGCCATCACGCTGGCCGCCGAACGCCCTCATGCTCAAGTCATAGCCACCGATTGCAGCCCGGCCGCTTTGGAAATAGCGAAGCATAATGCCAGGCATCATCACATTACCAACATTCGCTTTTACCAAAGCAATTGGTTTGACAATGTGCCCGACACTCAATTCGATCTGGTGATCAGCAATCCACCTTACATTGCGGCGGATGACAGCCACCTACAGGATGGCGATGTCCGATTTGAACCGCCAACCGCCCTAGTCGCCGCCCAGCAAGGCCTCGGCGACATTCAGATTATAGCCGACAACGCACGCGGCCGGCTCAAAGCACAGGGCCATTTACTCATCGAACATGGCTACAACCAGCAGCATCAGGTACAAGCCATATTTGAAAATCTGGGCTATGATAAAATACAAATCTTTCAGGATTTGTCAGAACAACCGCGTGCCACATACGGTCAATGGAATCAATAAGAACCCGTCGATTTTAACTCTCTTGCCCTCTTACCCTAAATTATGACTCAAGAAGAAATTCATATTTCGCGGAAGATGACTAATCAGTTATTGCACCTCGCCCAACAATCCCCCGACCAGGAAGTCTGCGGTCTTATCGGTAGTAAAAATGGCCAACCGACTCGCTGCTATCCGATAAATAACATTGCCGAAAAGCCCGGACAGCGCTTTCAATTAGATCCATCGCAACAGATTGCCGCCATGGCCAACATGCGCGATCAAGGCGAAGAGCTTTTCGCCATCTATCATTCGCACCCGACCGCACCGGCCCAGCCGTCAGCCATTGACCTGGAATTGGCCGCTTATCCAGACGCGTTATATTTGATTATTTCATTGAACACGAAAGGCATTCTGGAAATGCGCGGCTTCAGGATAGTACAGAATACGGCCAGAGAAATCACGCTTGCGTTGAGTGAAAATTAAACACTCATGCCTTTGTTTAAAGCCATACGCATCCTGATCTTACTGGTGATATTGGCAGCAGCAGCCTTTTATACCAAGACTCAAAAGCTGCAATCCAGATCATGGTCCGCACCGCTGGACGTCACCATTTATCCTATCAATGGCGATAACAACAGCCCCATCGTCAACGATTATATCAATGGGCTCGATAGCGGCGTATTTGCGCCGATAGATGGGTTTATTGAGAAACAAAGTCAAAAATACAACCTCGTTACCAGCCATCCTACCCGGACACATATAGGGCCGGTCATTTCGGTTCAGCCGCCCGAGGCGCCTCCGCCCGATTCAAACTATGCGGCGATTATCTGGTGGAGTCTTAAATTTCGTTATTGGGCTTATAAATACACTCCCGATTCGGATTTCAACCTGCGCCGCATCGGGGTCTTTGTCCTTTATCATGAAGCAACCGAAGATCGGCATTTACAGCATTCCCTGGGACTGGATAAAGGCCTGCTGTCTGTAGTGCACGCTTTTGCCTCAGCCAGTCAGGATCAGCAGAATAATATTGTTATTGCCCATGAATTGCTGCATACCGTCGGCGCGACAGACAAGTACGCGGCCGATAACGAACCGATTTTCCCGATCGGCTATGCCGATCCGGTGCAATCGCCTCTGTATCCGCAGAGCAAGGCGGAAATCATGGCCGTCCGTATTCCACTGTCGGCCACTTCATCGCGAATGGCTTTCAGTCTGAACGAATGCCTCATAGGCGAGCAGACGGCCAGAGAAATTAATTGGCTTTCGACTAATTAAACCGCCTGCGCAGAGCTAAATCGGGCGCCTCTATGCGTGCCCGATTTAGCCTGAAGACGCATGCGCTGGCAGCGCTTATTTCAATTTATCCTTCAGCATTTTATTGACTTCGCCGGGATTGGCCTTGCCTTGCATCTCTTTCATCACCTGACCGACGAAAAAGCCGAACACTTTATCTTTACCGCTACGGTATTGCTCGACCTGGCCTGGATTATTGGCGATGATTTTATCGATGATGGCCTCTATCGCGCCGGTGTCGGTAATCTGCTTCAAGCCTTTGGCTTCGATAATTTCATCGGCCGAAGCGGTGCCCTGCCACATTTCCTCAAACACCTGCTTAGCGATTTTCCCTGAAATCGTGTTGTCGCTGATGCGCGCCAGCAAGCCGGCGAGGCGTTCGTGGCTGACTGGCGAATCACCAATTTCCAATCCGGACCGGTTAAGCGCGGCCAGGAGATCGCCAGTTACCCAGTTGGCGCAAATCTTTGCTTCGCTCCCCGATTCTTTCACGACAATTTCGAAATAATCAGCCAGCGGGCGCGAGGAAGTCAGTATTGTGGTGCTCTCGTCATCCAATCCATACTGTTCCTTAAAGCGCTGCTTTTTCGCATCCGGCAATTCAGGCATTGTCGCTTTCACTTGCGCTTTGAATGCCTCATCGACAACCACGGGCAACAGATCCGGATCGGGGAAATACCGGTAATCATTGGCTTCTTCCTTGCTACGCATGGAGCGGGTCTGATCCTTGACGGCATCGTAAAGCCGCGTTTCCTGAACCACAGCGCCGCCGCTCTCGATCAGGTCAATCTGGCGCTCAATCTCGTAATTGATGGCCTTCTCGACGAACTTGAACGAGTTGATATTTTTGATTTCGGCGCGCGTACCGAAGGCTTGCTGGCCTTTGGGACGCACCGATACGTTGGCGTCACAGCGGAACGATCCCTCCTGCATGTTGCCGTCGCAAATGCCCAGGTAGCGCACCAGTTCATGCAGCTTTCTCATATAGGCGACCGCTTCCTTCGCCGAACGCATATCCGGCTCTGACACGATTTCCAGCAACGGTGTGCCGGCACGGTTCAAATCGATGCCGGTCAGGCCATGAAAATCCTCGTGCAGCGATTTGCCGGCATCCTCTTCAAGATGCGCGCGCGTCACGCCGATGCACTTTTTAACGCCATCCACGTCAATATCGAGATGACCGAGACCTACGATAGGCAATTCAAACTGACTGATTTGGTAGCCTTTGGGCAAGTCCGGATAAAAATAGTTTTTTCTGGCGAAAACCGAATACGGCGCAATTTCCGCTTCAATAGCCAGACCGAACAGCACGGCCATGCGTACGGCTTCCTGGTTCAGGACCGGCAAGACGCCCGGCAGACCTAAATCGACCGCGCAAGCCTGCGTATTCGGCTCGGCGCCATAAGCGGTCGAGGCGCCGGAAAAAATTTTAGATTTCGTGGCAAGTTGGGTATGAATTTCCAACCCGATCACTGCTTCCCATTCCATGATTTGCTCCTTTACTCAAAACCTTTGGGACTTTGTTGATGCCAGTCGGTGACCTGCTGATATTGGTGGGCAATATTCAGCAACCGATCCTCGGCGAAGTAGTTGCCGATAATCTGCAGACCCACTGGTTTACCGCCGATTATACCGGCTGGAACGGACATGGCCGGCAACCCGGCAAGGTTGATGGCAATGGTATAAATATCGGATAAATACATCTCGATCGGATTGCCGATTTTCTCGCCGATGCCGAACGCGGCCGTTGGCGCTACCGGCCCCATAATGACATCGACTTCCGACAAAGCTTTTTTAAAGTCGTCACTGATCAAGCGGCGAACTTTTTGCGCCTTAATATAATAAGCGTCATAGTATCCGGCCGATAAGGCATAGGTGCCCATCAAAATTCGACGCTTGACTTCCTTGCCGAAGCCTTCGCCGCGCGAGCGCGTATACAGATCCGTCAAATCCACCGGATTGGCGCAGCGGTAACCGTAACGAACGCCGTCAAAACGGGACAGGTTGGCCGAACACTCGGCCGGCGCAATGACGTAATACGCCGGAATGGCCAGTTTCAGATTAGGCATTGAAACTTCTTGGATGTGCGCGCCTAGTTTCCGGCACTCATTAACAGCCCTTTCAATCACGGCGGCAACGTCACTGTTGAGCCCCTCGCCAAAAAATTCTTTCGGCAGCCCGATCTTGAGCCCTTCAATAGAATTATTCAGCTCTGCCCGATAATCAGGCACGGGTAAATCAACGCTGGTTGAATCCCGCTCATCGAATCCCGCCATTATCTGCAACATAATGGCCGCGTCCTCGGCATTGTGCGCCATGGGCCCGCCCTGATCCAGGCTGGAAGCATAAGCGATCATGCCGTAACGCGATACGCGTCCGTAAGTCGGCTTCAGCCCCGTAATGCCGCAGTGCGAGGCTGGCTGGCGAATTGACCCGCCCGTATCCGTGCCGGTCGCGCAGACCGCCAATCCTGCCGCTACGGCCGCAGCCGAGCCGCCTGACGAACCGCCCGGTATGGCATTGAGATCCCAGGGGTTTTTGACGGCGCCGTAATAGCTGGTTTCGTTTGACGAGCCCATGGCGAATTCATCCATATTGAGCTTGCCCAGCATCACGGCCCCGGCCTGGTTGAATTTCTCCACGACTGTGGCGTTGTATGGCGCGATGAAGTTGTCGAGCATTTTAGAACCGCAGGTGGTTTTCACGCCCTGCGTGCAAAAAATGTCTTTCTGCGCGATCGGTATGCCGGTCAGCAAGGTCGCATCGCCTTTTGCGATCCTTTCATCGGCTGCCTTAGCCTCCTGAAGGGCTAAATCCTCGGTCACCGTAATGTAACTGTTAAGCGAACTGTACCGCTTGATTCTATCCAGGAACGCCTGAGTCAACTCGACACTTGAAAATTCGCCTGCACGCAGGCTCTTGGCTAAATCTGTAATTGATTTATTGTGCATGATTATTCCCTTATTCGATGACTTTCGGCACTAGATAAAGTCCGGCTTCAACTTGTGGCGCAATAGCCTGGAACTGCTCGCGGTTATTCTGTTCCGTAACGATATCGGGCCTTAATCTTTGTACCTGGTCCATCGGATGAGCCATCGGTATGACGTCATCGGTATTCAATTCGCTCATCTGCGTCATTAAATCCAGCATGCCGGACAAGTCTCTTGCATAAGATTCAATGTCTGACTCATCAATTCCCAAGCGCGCCAAATGCGCAATCTTCTTCACATCGTTGGTCGTTAGAGACACTATCAACTCCTCAAAATTTCAGAGATTTTGTATTATTATTGGTATGATACTTTATATCTTGCTCAAATACCCGCTTGATTGATAAAGTAATACAATTTTATTCCTCACAAAGGACACAGGTAAAAAATGTTCTTCAAAAGAATTCGCGGCCTTTTTTCCAATGACCTCTCGATTGACTTGGGGACTGCTAATACATTGATTTATATTCCCGGCCAAGGGATTGTTCTAAATGAGCCGTCAGTTGTCGCCATCAAAGAAGACAAAGTTCGTGGCTCTAAAACCATCGCCGCGGTTGGCGCTGACGCAAAGCGCATGCTGGGCCGCACTCCCGGCAATATTACGGCTATTCGCCCTTTGAAAGACGGTGTGATCGCCGATTTTGCCGTCACGGAAAGAATGCTCAGATTTTTTATTGAAAAAGTCCACCAAAGCAAACTGTTGCGCCCTAGTCCGCGCATTTTAATCTGTGTGCCTTGCGGGTCAACCCAGGTTGAACGTCGTGCCATCCGCGAGTCCGCGGCCATGGCTGGCGCGCGCGAGGTGTACCTGATAGAGGAACCCATGTCTGCCGCCATCGGCGCGGGACTTCCAGTTGACGAGGCGTCGGGGTCGATGGTTCTCGATATTGGCGGAGGCACCTCCGAGGTGGCTGTCATATCCATAAATGGCATTGTGTATTCCAACTCTGTTCGTATCGGCGGCGATCGTTTCGACGAAGCCATCATCAACTATGTGCGCCGAAATTACGGCACATTAATCGGCGAATCCACGGCCGAGAGAATAAAATTTGAAATCGGCACGGCTTATCCCGGCAGTGAAGTCAGGGAAATAGAAGTCAAAGGGCGCAATCTGGCGGAAGGCGTGCCGCGCAGCTTCGCCTTGAACAGCAATGAAATCCTGGAAGCGCTGCAAGAGCCGCTGTCAGGCATTGTCGGCGCCGTCAAAGTGGCATTGGAACAAACACCGCCCGAACTGGGAGCCGATGTGGCCAACCGAGGGATTTATTTAACCGGCGGCGGTGCTCTGTTAAAAGACATCGATCGTCTGATAGCTGAAGAAACAGGCTTGCCTGTGTTTATTGCCGACGACCCGCTGACTTGTGTTGCCAGAGGTGGCGGCATGGTTCTAGAAATGCTGGATAAAAAAGGAGTCTCAACCTTTTCATTAGAATAATGTTGCATCGCCTTTAATCGTTGATTCTGGCGAAAATCGGGGCCACCACGACCTGGCCGCTTCATTTTTAACTAACTGATAAGATAACTGCATGGACGCAGGAGGTAGAGCAGCGCTAGGAGCAATTGCCGAGGAATTCCACTATCAAACTTTTATTTGCCACCGGTCCATCGATTAATACCCGCCTGCTAGTGGCAGTAGTCGCCTCTATCGCCTTACTGGCAACGGAACAGACCAGCATTCGATTAGACCCGCTTCGCGCCACGTTATCTTTTTTCATCGACCCCATAAAATACCTGGTCGATTTGCCCTCTGTCCTGATCGAGCAAACTTCCAATTCCATTAGTTCATACACCGCCTTAAAAAAAGAAAACGAAAGACTGCGTGAAGAGCAGCTCATCCAACAGACCCGACTGCTTAAATTTGCCGCTCTGGAAAAAGAAAATATCCGTCTGCGCGCATTGCTGGAAAATTCATTCAAACTCGGCGAACAGGTTCTAGTCGCTGAATTGCTGTCGATTAACACTGGACCTTATGAGCATATCGTCCAGGTCAACAAAGGCACGCGCTTCGGCGTACATCCCCAACAGCCCGTGCTTGATGCCAACGGCGTCGTCGGCCAGGTCATTCGAAGCCTGCCTCTCAGCTCTGAGATTATGTTGATTACCGATCCGAATCATGCCATTCCAGTTCAGGTAAATCGAAACGGCCTGCTGACAATTGCAGTAGGCAGCGGCCAAATGAACCGGCTTAACCTGCCGTATTTGCCGAACAATGCCGATATCCAGCCTGGCGACTTATTGATCACATCGGGCTTAGGCGGTACTTTTCCGCAGGGCTACCCCGTTGCGGTTGTGGATGAATTTACGCCGGAACCCAACAAACCTTTCGCCAGCATTACCGCAACGCCTAAAGCCATGCTGAACCGAAACAGGGAACTGATGATTGTCTGGAGCAATACCACGCCAATCCCTTTAACTTCACAACAACCGACGAACGATAAGAAAGTCGAGACACCTGCCGATGAATAACTACTATGGCTTTGGCCGAATTATTTTGACCATAGTCTTGGCGATGTGCTTGAGAATCGCGCCCATGCCGGGCATTATGGCCGCCATCAATCCCGACTGGGTGCTTCTGTCGCTTATCTATTGGGCGCTTGCCGTACCGGAGCGAGTCGGCATATTCCATGCGTGGACTTTCGGCTTGCTCACCGATGTCTTAATGGGGCGGTTATTCGGCCAGCATGCGTTGACGTATTCGTTAATCATCTATCTTTGCCTGAAGCTTCATAAACGGCTGCGCCAGTTCCCTTTGATCCAACAAGGATTGTTTATCTTTTTCTGCCTGCTATTATCCCAATTGCTGCTGTTCTGGATAAAAAATCTCCAGCACCCTTCCCAGCTTCCTCCTTCCTTCTGGCTTCCTGTTATTACAGGCACATTATGCTGGCCTTTGATTTATACGGCGCTACGCTTTGTTCGTCTGTCACGACGCGTTAAATAATACAATTTGCTGCTGTTATGTCTCGTACATATACTATTAAAGATAACTCGGTAGAGAATCGCCTGTTTCTCAACCGCATTATCGTCGCATTCGTTATCATCTTATTATTGACTTCAGGCCTGATTGTTCGCCTGGTCTACCTGCAAATTGTCGGCCATGAGCATTACTCAAGCCTGGCAAAAGACAATAGTATTAAAATCAAGCCCTTAGTGCCGACTCGAGGCATGATTTACGATCGCCATGGAAAAATTCTGGCTGAGAACACGCCCTCTTACAGCCTTGAGCTAATCCCCGAACAGATCAAGGACCTCGATGACACATTGCGGCGTTTACAAAAACTGCTCGATATCCCCGACGAAAAAATCCAGCAATATCAAAAACAGCGTAAGCGGGAGAAGCGCTTCACCAGCACGCCGCTGTTGATGAACATGACCGAGGAAGAACTGGCCAAGTTCGCCGTCGCCCGGCCTTTTTTCCCGGGCGTAGACATTCAGGTTCATCTGGCCCGGCATTATCCTTATGCTGATCTGGCCTCTCATGTCGTCGGCTATGTGGGGCGTATCAACGAAACCGAACTCAAGTCATTGCCGATAGCTGAATATCAGGGCTCGAGCCATATCGGCAAAATCGGCATAGAAAGCAGCTACGAGACACAACTGCACGGCAAAACGGGCTATGCGGAAATCGAAACCAACGCTCAGGCACGCGCCATCCGTACAGTAAACGCCGTGGAACCGACACCCGGCGCCAATCTCTACCTGACCTTGGATATTGATCTCCAAAAGACCGCTTATGATGCGCTTGACACCTATAACGGCGCCGTTGTTGCCATTGATATCAAAACAGGCGGTGTACTGGTATTCGCCAGCCGCCCTGGATTCGACCCCAATCCGTTCGTTGTCGGCATAAGCAATGATGCCTACCAGGCACTGCAGTCATCCAACGATCGACCGCTTTATAATCGCGCATTGCGCGGCCTGTATCCGCCTGGCTCGACGCTTAAGCCATTTGTCGGCCTCGCTGGGCTTGAACATAACGTGATAAACACGCAGCACAGAATTTTCTGCCCGGGCTTTTATCAACTGCCGGGCGTCAGCCACCGCTACCGGGACTGGAAAAAGTGGGGCCACGGCTCGGTTAATTTAAACGAAGCCATCATGCAGTCCTGCGACGTTTATTTTTATAGTCTGGCTTCCTCTTTGGGCATAGACAACATACATGATTTTTTACAGCAGTTCGGCTTTGGCGAGAAAACCGGCATCGATCTGGTCGGGGAAAAAGCGGGTTTGCTGCCGTCTCGCGACTGGAAGCGTCGACAGAGAAATCAGTCCTGGTATCCAGGAGAAACATTGATCACAGGCATTGGCCAGGGATTTACCCAGGTAACGCCATTACAGCTTGCCAGAGCCACGGCAACATTGGCGAATAAGGGCAACATTGTCACGCCGTTTCTGGTGGACAAAATCGTCAATACCGATACCACTATGCATGGCCCCGAAGTCCATAAAGGCGCCCTGCCGATAAAACAGGAAAACATCAATAGCATTCTTGCCGGCATGGTCAATGTGGTCCACGGCGATCGCGGAACGGCCAAGCCCATCGGCAAGGGCATTAATTATCAAATTGGCGGAAAAACCGGGACCGCGCAGGTTTTCAATATCAAACAGGACGCCAAATACAACGAGAATGAAATCGACTTCAAACTGCGCGACCATGCGTTGTTTATTGCATTCGCTCCGGCCGATGATCCTAAAATTGCGGTAGCGGTCATTGCTGAAAACGGTAGTCATGGCGGTTCAGTTGCAGGGCCGATTGCCGGAAAAGTCATCAAGCAATATTTAGAGAGCGAAAATGAGAACTGAAACTCGCAGAGAACAATTCGAACCGCCTTCAGCTTTAGGCAATCTGCTCAGAAAACTGCATATCGACGTCCCTTTGTTTATCACGCTGTTCCTGGCAGCCATGGTCAGCTTCGTGATTCTTTACAGTGCCGGCAGCCAGAATATGGGCATATTGATGCGCCAGGCGGCCCGAGTCGGGCTGGCCTTTGGCTTGATGACGCTGCTGGCCCATGTCAACCCTTATCAGTTCAAACGCTATTCAGCCGTGCTATTTGCCCTGGGCATTTTGCTGCTCATCGCCGTATTGATCATGGGACAAATTGGCAAAGGCGCCCAGCGCTGGCTGGATCTGGGCTTTTTCCGTTTCCAGCCGTCGGAAATGATCAAAATCACGACGCCCATGATGATTGCCTGGTATCTGGCCGAGCATTCACTGCCGCCCAAATGGAAGCAGCTTTGCATAGCCGCCGTACTGATCGTGATTCCGACCTTATTGATTGCCAAACAGCCGGATCTGGGAACCGCTTTGCTGGTGGCCAGCTCTGGCGCCGGCGTGCTGTTTTTTGCCGGTCTTTCCTGGCTATTCATTCTGGCCGTTATTGCTGTTTTGGCCTCTCTGACTCCTGTCGTCTGGCATCTGATGCACGACTACCAACGCGACCGGGTGCTGACCTTCTTAAATCCCGAAGCCGATCCGATGGGCCGAGGCTATCACATTATTCAATCGAAAATCGCCATTGGCTCCGGCGGCATCTACGGCAAAGGTTGGCTGGGCAGCACGCAGTCGGAACTGGACTTCCTGCCGGAAAGCTCGACTGATTTCATTTTTGCCGTATTTGCCGAGGAATTCGGCCTTTTTGGCTGCATTGGCCTGCTGATCCTGTATCTGCTCATTATTGGCCGCTGCCTATATATCGCCTCGCAGGCTCAAGATACTTACAGCCGATTATTAGCCGGCAGCCTGTCCTTCACCTTCTTCGTGTATGTGTTTGTCAACATCGGCATGGTCATAGGCGTTCTGCCTGTCGTGGGCGTTCCCCTGCCGTTAATCAGTTACGGAGGCACATCAATAGTGACGTTGCTGTCCGGATTCGGTATCCTGATGTCCATTCACACCCATAGAAAACTTTTGCCGAACTGATGAAACTGAAAAATACGTTAGGGCGCATTCTGTTAAGCGGCCTTTGTTTAACCACGGCCTCCTGTACCGCTAATGTCAAGGAAACAGGCTCCATGGATGCCTTCATCCAGCAGATGGTCACAGCGCATCAGTTCGATGAATCCGAACTTGATGAGTTATTTCAATCGGTTCAGATAAAGGAAAGCATACTTAAAACCATTTCGAAGCCGGCCGAAGGGCTGCCCTGGCATAAATATCGCAAAATATTTCTGACCGAATCCCGCATCAATGGAGGCGTAAAGTTCTGGCGCGAAAATGCGCAGGCATTAACCGCTGCCGAGCAGCAATATGGCGTTCCAGCCGAAATTATCGTCGCCATCATCGGGGTTGAAACCCTGTATGGACAAAATACCGGCAACCACCGCATCATAGATGCGCTATCCACACTGGCGTTCGCCTATCCTCCGCGCAGCAAATTCTTTCGCGATGAGCTTGAAAACTTCCTGCTGCTTTGCCGCGACGAACATATAAATCCTCTTGAGCCGGCCGGCTCTTATGCCGGCGCCATGGGCATACCGCAGTTTATGCCCAGCAGCTTCAGAACCTATGCGGTCGATTTTGACAGCGACAACCGCCGCGATATCTGGCATAACAGCAATGATGTCATCGCCAGCATCGCTAACTATTTCGCCCGGCATCAATGGCAACCGGGACAGGCAATCGCTTTTCCCGTTAAAGCCAAAAGTGAAAAGTATAAATCCGCACTCAAGCAAGAGCTTAAGCTAGAATTAACAGTTGCAGAGTTACAATCCCTAGATGTTGATACAACCGTATCATTACCTTTAAACAGCAAAGTAACACTTCTTGCCTTTGAACAAGAACAAAGCGAAGAACTATGGGCTGCTTTAGACAATTTTTATGTAATCACCCGTTACAATCACAGCCCTTTATATGCTATGGCGGTTTACCAGCTAAGCCAGGCCATTTCAAACAAAAAGGCTTCAACATATGAATAAAATCATAGTCTCTCTTTCCTTTTTCATTCTGAGCAGTTGTGCTACGGAACAGATAGAAAACATCGAAACGTCCAAATCCGAGTCGGACTATAAAACCGTCATTGATTCATGGCGTCATCAACCATTAACAGATGAGCAGAACAGCTCCGCTGTCAAGGAAGACTCTCAACAAGAAAACCTGTTGCCCAGAATCGCCAATTATCTGAAAAAAGGCGTTGCTTCATGGTACGGCCCTCGCTTTCACGGCAAAAAAACCGCTAACGGCGAAATATTCGATATGTATGCCATGACCGCTGCATCGAAAACGCTGCCGATTCCGTCATATGCCCACATAACCAACCTGGAAAACAAAAAGAGCGTTATCGTGCGCATTAATGACAGAGGACCTTATCACGGCAACAGAGTATTGGATCTATCCTATACGGCCGCTAAAAAACTGGGAATTCATAAGGCCGGAACGGGAATGGTGGAAATCAAGCCTTTGGCGCCTGAACAAACCTTGCCGCAACTGCAGGCAGCCGCGGCCAAACAGAAAAAACAGGTCTATTTGCAAGTAGGCGCTTTCGGAAGCCAGAAGAAGGCCTTGAAGTTACAAAATAAAATCATTGCCCACCATTTGCCCCAGCCTGAAATTCTGTCTTCTACCTACAAAAAATCCACGCTTTATAAAGTTCAAATGGGGCCTATAAAATCGGCGGCCGGTGCAAATAAGCTGAATGAACAATTGGCGGAAATAGGCGTAACGCATACTCAATTTGTCACAGAAACCAGACAAAATTAAAAAATCACATGGTACAATAAGGTAACGATTCACCGAGCCTCGACCTTTACAACCATGATGTTTTTAAAAAGTTATACCCGCATCCACTTTTTTATATTTTTGGGTTTACTGCTTGCCGCTTTCCAGGCAACCTCGGCAGATGAGGATATTTTAATCCCGACGGCGCCCACCATTGCCGCAAGCGCTTATATCTTGCAGGACTATGCCACAGGCAAGGTATTGGCGGAAAACAATGCCGACGCCAAAGTCGCCCCGGCCAGTCTCACGAAAATCATGACCGTTTATGTAGCCTTCAGGGAACTCAGCAGTGGCCACCTGCATCTTGAGGACAAAGCCACCATCAGCCAGAAAGCCTGGCAAACGCCCGGCTCGCGCATGTTCGTTGAAGTCAATAACCAGGTATCCATTGAAGATCTGCTTCATGGCGTGATCATCCAGTCGGGCAATGATGCCAGTGTCGCGTTAGCCGAACATATAGGCGGCAACGAGACGACATTCGCCGACATGATGAATCAGCATGCGGCGCGCCTGGGCATGGTCAATACCCACTTCGTCAACAGCGATGGACTGCCTGCCCCGGAGCATTACACAACGGCGCGCGATCTTGCGACGCTGACCCGTGCCTTAATCAAGGAGTTCCCTGAATACTACCGCTGGTTTTCACAGAAAGAATTTACTTATAACAAGATCACTCAACAAAATCGCAATAAATTGCTCTGGCGCGATGAAACGGTTGATGGCGTTAAAACCGGTTTCACCGATGATGCCGGCTATTGCCTTGTCGCCTCTGCATTAAGAAACGATATGCGCCTGATTTCCGTTGTGATGGGGACGTCAAGCCCTAACGTCAGGGCCAATGAAAACCAGAATCTGCTGAATTACGGATTCCGTTTTTTTGAATCGCACCGACTCTATCAAGCCAAAACCCCTTTAACCGAAGCAAGAATATGGAGAGGCGAGAGCAAAAATGTATCGCTTGGGCTAGCGGAAGATCTTTTTGCCACGGTTCCGCGTCGTCATTATAAGGACCTGAAAGCCGTTATCAATGTCGATAAAAATATCACCGCCCCCGTTAAAGAAGGCGAAAAGTTCGGCTCCGTAACGGTCACGCTGGCAAATGAAGTGATTACCACTAAAGATCTGGTCGTGCTTAAAGCCGTGGAGAAAGGCAATATTCTCCAAAGAATCTACGATCAAGCGCTGCTATTAATGGAAAAATAATGGAAAATAAAAAGGTTTATCTAAACGGTCTGTATCTGCCTCTTAATGAAGCAAAAATATCGGTTATGGATCGCGGCTTTTTGTTCGGCGATGGCATCTACGAAGTTATCCCGGCCTACCGCGGCCAGTTATTCCGCTTTCAGGAACACATGGAGCGACTGGAAAACAGCCTTGAACATATTCGTTTGGCCAATCCCTACAGCCGCGAACGATGGCTGGAAATTCTGACAGAACTGCTGAGTCCAAGCGGGGATCAGTATATTTACTTACAGGTTACGCGCGGCATTGCTCCTAAAAGAGACCATGCCTTTCCGGAAAAGGCCGAGCCTACCGTCTTCGCCATGTGTTCAAACATAGCACCGTTTGAAGGGCGGGAGTCCGGTGTTAAGGCAATCAGCCTGGATGACAGCCGCTGGGAACTGTGCCATGTCAAGGCCACCACACTGCTGGCTAACATCCTGCTTAGACAACAGGCCGTTGAACAAGGCTGCGCCGAAGCTGTCCTAGTCAACAAAGACGGCTACGTGACCGAAGGCGCGGCGAGCAATATTTTCGCCGTTATTGATGGTGTTTTGATTACCCCGCCCAAAAGCTGCGAGATATTGCCGGGGATTACCCGTGATGTCATCCTGGAGATCGCCCAGAAAAACGCCATTCCTTACAGAGAAGACGTTATTACATTAGAGGCCTTAAAGACAGCCAGTGAAATATGGCTAACCAGTTCCACACGCGAAATCATACCGGTTGTAGAATTTGATTCCCAGAAAGTGGCGGATGGCAAACCCGGTCCCGTATGGCAGAATATGAATCGGCTTTTCCAAGCTTATAAGCAGTCCCAATCATGAGTGAAGAACAATCCCTTTTAGAATTTCCGTGCCAATTCGCTATTAAGGTAATGGGCAGAACCAGTCCCGAGCTTGATGTGTTGGTCGTGGAAATTGTGCGCCGCCACAGCCCCGACCTCAGAGAAGGCGCTGTGACATCGCGCCCCAGCAAGGCTGGCAATTACACCGCCATCACGGTAATGGTAAACGCATCCAGCCGAGAACAACTGGATGCCATCTACCAGGATTTAACAGCCAGCCCGCATATTCTGATGGCGTTGTAGGCAGGGTTGGCGTAGCATGGCTCAATGCTTCGCCATTACAATACTGTCCAAAAATCATTCTTTAGCATGGAGGCACAAAGAAAACCGGTCGATATTCTAACTCTGGTATTCTCTGTGCCTCCATGGTAAGTCCCTATCCAACACCATGCACATAACGATACGAAATCTGGGGTTGCAGCATTACGAAACAACGTGGCAGGCCATGCAGCAGTTCACGCTGGATCGTACCGGGGAAACGATCGATGAAATATGGATTGTGGAACATTTTCCCGTTTACACGCTGGGCTTGAACAGCAAACCCGAGCATCTGCTCGATGCAGGCGCTATTCCTGTCATTCATTCCGATCGGGGCGGCCAAGTTACCTATCACGGCCCCGGCCAACTGGTCATTTATACATTGTTGGACATTAAACGGCTAAAAATAGGCGTCAGGCAGCTGGTAACGATTCTGGAGCAAGCCATGATCAGCACTTTGGCCGGTTATGGCATTGCCGCATTCGCCAGACCCGATGCGCCCGGCGTCTACGTGGAAGGCAAAAAAATCGGCTCGATCGGCATGCGGATAAAGAAAAACTGCAGCTATCATGGACTCAGCTTCAACAATCAAATGGACCTTAGCCCTTTTGACTCTATTAATACTTGCGGTTATCCTGGACTGGAAGTGACCCAATTGGCTGATCTGGGCGTCACGCTAAACAATTCGGAACTTGCCATGCCTGTTATCCAGGCCATCACCACAGCTATACAACAATGACTTATCAAGCCCCTTCCCGTTCCACACCCGAATCGCATCAACGCAATGCCGAGAAGCTGGCAAGGATTCCGATCAAAGTCGAGCCGGCCCAGACAACTTTGCGCAAGCCCGAATGGATACGCATGAAGATATCGGCCAGCGAGGAAGTCAGCCGGGTAAAACAATTATTGCGCCAAAACCGGCTGCATACAGTCTGCGAAGAAGCCGCCTGCCCCAATCTAAGCGAATGTTTCCAGCATGGCACGGCAACTTTCATGATTATGGGCGATTTATGCACGCGCCGGTGTCCTTTCTGCGATGTCGCTCATGGCAAGCCGCTGGCGCTGGACAAAGACGAACCGCAACATCTGGCCAAGGCCATTCAGACTCTGGCCTTGAAGTATGTTGTCATTACCTCGGTAAACCGGGATGATTTGAAAGACGGCGGCGCCGGCCATTTTGCCGATTGCATCAGCGCGATTCGGCAATTGACGCCGGCAACCAAAATTGAAATTCTGGTGCCGGATTTTCGTGGCCGCATGGATAAAGCCGTTGAAACACTGGCCGGACAGCCTTGCGATGTCTTCAACCATAACCTGGAAACAGTCCCCAGGCTGTACCCGCAGGCACGCCCCGGCGCCGACTATTTCGGGTCATTGCAATTACTTCAAAAATATAGCGAGGCTCAGCCCCGGACACCGACAAAATCCGGGCTCATGCTCGGCATAGGAGAAGAACCGCACGAAGTCCATCAGGTTATGAAAGATTTGCTGGACCACGGCTGTTCCATGCTGACGCTGGGCCAGTATCTGCAGCCCAGCAATGCCCATTTGCCAGTCAAGCGCTATATTACCCCGGAGCAATTCGAGGAATACGGCGCTATAGCGAAGACATTGGGCTTTAAGCAAGTTGCCAGCGCGCCATTAGTCAGATCGTCTTATCATGCTGATGCTCAGGCTAAAGACATTATAAGCGCGTCATCCGATTATCCGGCTGGCAAAGATTTATAGAAGAGCAAGGCCAGCCGCCGGACTATCAAATGATAGATTAGATCAAGCTAAATTCTCGTATCTGTGAAAAGAAGCACCCCAAACTTCAGCAGTCGGAATTATTCAATATTACATGCCTGAGCCCGCGCGGCCGTTTTTTAAGCCAGTTTCCTGACGTTTATCAATCAGGATAAATATGAAAAACACGGACTCGATAACCTGCTCGCCTAAATCAGTGCTGACGCCGGCACGTCTTTGCCTTATTCAAAAACAACCTGATCCACGGTTTCATCAGCACCCGCCTGGAACATAACGACAATGTTCACAAGAAGATTGAACCGGCCCGGGCCTTGGGCTCGGCCGGCTGTGTTGCTCATCCTTAGGAACCAGCCAACTAGCCTTTGGGTCAGAAAATTTGTAGACAGGTCTTTTCTTCTACCAATTAGGCCTGGAGCACAATTTCGTTATCGTTGCCCATCAGGTAATTAGAGTTTCCCGGCAACAAAACTGGAATAAGCCGGGAAAGACTTCAGCCAGGCTCAGTTATCCTATCGATTACTTTTTATGTCTATCAAAAAGGCATCTAAAATCATCAGTATCTTTATTTTATCCTGCCTGTCATGGGCTTGTTCCGGCTTATTGTTTTATCCAGATAAATCATTAGTAAGAACCCCTGAAGCACTAGGTCTCGCCTACCAGGACATCATGCTGGAGGCCCGCGATGGAGCAAAAATACATGGCTGGTTTCTGCCTGCACAAGGCGAGTTAAAAGGCAGCGTCTATTTTCTGCACGGCAATGCGCAAAACATCAGCACGCATGTGCAAAATGTAGCGTGGCTGCCGCAATATGGTTATCAGGTTTTTCTAATCGATTACCGAGGCTTTGGCCGATCGGATGGCTCTCCCCACCTACCGGAAGTTTTTCTGGATGTTGAAGCGGGCTTCAGCTGGCTGCTCGACCATGCCGACCATAAACCTATTTTTCTACTGGGCCAAAGCATGGGCGCCAGCCTGGGCATCTACTTTACGGCAACAAATCCTAAAGCCAAACGACATCTGGCCGGTATTGCCAGTGATTCGGCATTCAGCAGTTATTTTGAAATCGTCCGGCATGTAGCCGCCTCTAATTGGCTCACCTGGCCGCTCCAATACCCGGCAGCCGCACTGATGAATTACCCTTATAATCCGATCGACGTCATTGCCGATATCGCACCCGTCCCATTATTGATGACCCATGGCAGCAAGGATTCAGTCGTGCCGTTTTCGCACGGACAAAAACTTTATCAGGCGGCAAGACAACCTAAAATCCTGCTTCAGTCGGAAGCCGGCCATAACGAGACTTTTCTTCTTCAAAACAGTCGTTTGAACTTATTGAATTTCTTACAAAAGCATAGCTTGACTCAGCAAACCCGACCCTACCCGATCATGAAACCGGAAAGCGGTCTTCTATAAAACCGTAGATATAAAAAAGCCCCGGCTGTTTTAAAACAGCCGGGGCTTGCTTAAAGCTTACAGGCTTTAAGACAACATGATTACATCATGCCGCCCATACCGCCCATGCCGCCCATGCCGCCCATATCCGGCATGCCATGGCCTTTCTCTTCAGCCGGTGCATCAGCAACCATGACTTCTGTAGTGATCATCAGACCAGCAACAGAAGCTGCGTTCTGCAGTGCAGAACGGGTTACTTTGGCAGGGTCCAGAATACCCATTTCGATCATGTCGCCGTACTGGGCAGTTGCAGCATTGTAACCGTAGTTACCTGTGCCTTGAGCCACTGCGTGCAGCACCACGGACGCCTCGTCACCCGCATTGGAAACGATTTGACGCAATGGCTCTTCCATTGCACGACGCAAAATGTTGATGCCAACGTCCTGATCGTGGTTAGCGCCTTTCAAACCTTCCAGCGCTTTCAATGCACGAACCAGAGCGGTACCGCCACCTGCGACCACGCCTTCTTCAACGGCTGCACGGGTAGAGTGCAGCGCGTCTTCAACGCGTGCCTTTTTCTCTTTCATTTCAACTTCGGTCGCTGCGCCGACTTTGATAACGGCAACACCGCCGGCTAATTTAGCCAGACGCTCTTGCAGTTTTTCTCTATCGTAATCGGAAGTCGCTTCTTCGGCTTGTTTACGGATTTGATTGACACGGCCTTTGATGCTTTCTTCAGAACCAGCACCGTCAATAATGGTCGTGTTTTCCTTGCTGACTTGTACTTTTTTCGCAGTACCTAACAAGTCCAGCTCCGCTTTTTCCAGAGACAGGCCGACTTCTTCGGAAATCACAGTACCGCCAGTCAGAACAGCGATATCTTCCAGCATGGCTTTACGGCGATCACCGAAACCAGGCGCTTTAACTGCGGCAACTTTAACGATGCCACGGATTGTGTTAACAACCAGAGTCGCCAGCGCTTCGCCTTCCACATCTTCCGCGATGATCAATAACGGACGGCCGGATTTGGCAACGCCTTCCAGTACCGGTAACAAGTCACGGATGTTGGAGATTTTTTTGTCGTACAGCAGGATGAACGGATTGTCCAGCTCGGCGCTCATGCTGTCTTGATTGTTGATGAAGTAAGGAGACAGATAGCCGCGGTCGAACTGCATACCTTCCACGACATCCAGTTGATTGTCCAGACCAGAACCTTCTTCAACAGTGATTACGCCTTCCTTGCCGACTTTTTCCATCGCTTCGGCAATGATCTGACCAACAGATTCGTCAGAGTTTGCGGAAATAGTGCCGACCTGCGCAATAGCTTTGTTATCCGTGCAAGGCGCGGCTGAGGCTACAACAGACTCAACGGCTTTAGACACGGCCAAATCGATACCGCGTTTCAGATCCATAGGATTCATGCCAGCGGCAACCGCTTTCAAGCCTTCATTAACAATAGCTTGTGCCAATACAGTCGCAGTGGTTGTACCGTCACCGGCCACATCGGAAGTTTTTGAAGCCACTTCCTTAACCATCTGCGCGCCCATGTTTTCGAATTTGTCTTTTAATTCAATTTCTTTCGCAACAGACACACCGTCTTTAGTGATAGTTGGTGCACCGAAGCTTTTATCCAATACCGCATTGCGGCCTTTAGGACCCAGAGTTACTTTTACCGCATTTGCTAAAATGTTAACGCCTCTCACCATGCGGCTACGTGCGTCATCGCCAAATAATACGTCTTTTGCTGCCATTTTTATTCCTTAAAGTTTTATGTTAAAAATGATTGTGATTAATAAGACCCAGGCTTAATCTAAAACGCCCATGATGTCTTCTTCACGCATAACGATAAGCTCTTCACCGTCAACTTTAACTTCGTTGCCGGCATATTTGCCAAACAGTACTTTATCGCCGACTTTAACATCCAATGCGCGAACATCGCCGTTATCCAGCACTTTACCGTTACCCACGGCCAAAACCACACCTTGACTTGGTTTTTCAGCCGCGGAGCCAGGCAGAACAATACCACCGGCGGTGGTAGTTTCTTCTTCAACACGTTTAACAATCACTCTATCGTGTAACGGACGTATTTTCATTAATGTCTCCTAACAGTTAAATATAAAAGATTAATCCAGTTGTTAGCACTCTCTGGCAATGAGTGCTAATAATAATCAGCTTTTGCAGTCTGTCAAGTTCTTTGGCATCATCTCTTATCCTCATACGGAAACCACACGACTAATGAATGACAACCAACTTCTACGCTATAGCCGTCAAATCATGCTGCCTCAAATTGATATTGCGGGGCAGCAAAAACTCCTGGAGGCCAGGATACTGATCATCGGCGCCGGAGGTCTTGGATCCCCTGCGTCAATCTATCTCGCCGCTGCCGGCGTCGGTAGCATTACGATTTATGATGATGATGAAGTAGACTTATCCAACTTACAAAGACAGATTGCTCATCACACCGGCGATATTGGGACTGACAAGGCAATTTCAACCCTCCGGACACTCAAAAATCTAAATCCGGAAGTCAACGTGCAAGCGGTCAAGCAGCGATTGGCGGGCGGACAGCTTGAAGCTGCCGTGGCATCGGCCGATGTGGTACTGGATTGCAGCGATAATTTCCCGACACGCTTCGACATTAACAGCGCCTGCGTCAGGCATAGAACACCATTAGTTTCAGGCGCGGCCATACGCTTTGAAGGCCAGGTAATTGTTTTTACGCCGGGCATGAACGACAGCCCTTGCTACAACTGTCTATATAACAACGATGGCGATGAGCGACAGACCTGCGCAACCAATGGCGTGATTGCGCCTATTACAGGCATTATCGGCAGTATTCAGGCACTGGAAGCCATGAAGTTGATTATGAATATCGGAGAAACGCTGACCGGCCGACTGCTGCTGGTGGACGGTTATACAATGGAATGCAATACCATGAAACTGCGAAGAAACCCCAACTGCCCGACCTGCGGCGTCTTCTGAATTTTATGGCTAGAAATGGACTTTCCGGACCTCCAGGAGCATCCGGAAAGTCCAAAACAATATCTTATTTTTTGCTAAAAACCCCCTTGGCCAAACTGATCGCTTTTTCCGCGAAATCATTTATCGCAGACGGGCTATCGCCATGCGGTTCAGTTTCGCCAAAAGGCCTGGCATTTTTCTGTGAAAACTTGTAAATGAAATACCCCAATGGCGCAAACGAAAACGCCGCAAGAATAAACATGCCCACAAACAGCACAATAACGCCGCTCATAACACCTCCTCATGATTTTATCAATATCTATTATTATTTTTAGGTGAAATCGGATAATACTCTCTTATATGAAAAAAAACACTATGGGCCAGTCAAATTAAACATTCAGCAAATTGATCGTTTTTTATCGATTTCAATCAGCAGCCGAATTCCGCGGAAGACAGGCGCTTCCTGCCAAAAGTTGCGTAAAAAAACTGTTCATCGTATACTTCGGGCCAGCTTACTTGATCAAGCTAGCCTATAACACAAAAACTTCTGGAGGTTATTACGATGAAATGGGAAACACCAAGTTACACAGACCTGCGTTTCGGTTTCGAAGTGACAATGTATATCTATAACCGTTAATCCATTCGGTTCAGATTAAAAAGGGGCTTATATCAGCCCCTTTTTTTTGCCTGCTCGCTTTTATTCCCGTATCATTCAACCTTTATGGATTCACATGCCTCCCACACTATGAAAATTAGAGTTCTAGGTTCAGGCGCTGGCGGCGGTTTTCCTCAATGGAACTGCAATTGCCATAATTGTCACCGCCTTCGTCACAATCAAATGAACGGCAAAGCCCGTACCCAATCATCCATTGCCGTAAGTACCGATAACAAAAACTGGCTGCTGTTCAATACATCGCCCGATATTCGCGCGCAACTGGAAGCTTTCCCTGCCATCCAGCCCAAAGAGGGCGTCCGAGATACCGGCATCAAAGCCATCATGCTGATAGACAGCCAGATCGATCATACCACCGGCATGCTCATGCTCAGGGAAGGCAAACCGCTGGAGGTCTATTGCACCGACATGGTCAAACAAGACCTGACCACAGGCTTTCCTCTATTCAACATGCTGGCGCATTACTGCACCGTCAATCATCATCCGATTCCTGTCGACGGCAGCAGCTTTACCATTCCGGGCATTGATGACCTGCGCTTTTATACCCAGGCCTTGAAAAGCAAGGCGCCGCCCTACTCGCCGCATCGAGATGACCCGCACGAAGGCGACAATATCGGCGTCATAATCGAACAGATTTCCACCGGCAGAAAATTGTTTTATTCTCCGGGCCTGGGCGAAATTGAACCCCATGTCATGGCAGCCATGCAAGCCGCAGACTGCATAATGGTAGACGGCACATTTTGGACCGATGATGAAATGTGCACGCAGAATATCAGCCCGAAAAAATCGCGCGAAATCGGCCACTTGCCGCAATCCGGCCCGGGCGGCATGATAGAAGTGTTAAGCGGCGTCGAGAAAGCCCGAAAAATATTGATCCATATCAACAACACCAATCCGATACTGGACGAAGATTCCGAACCGCGCAGGATACTCGATGCGGCCGGCATTGAAGTATCTTACGACGGATTAGAAATTGATTTATAGAAGGTACATTATGAGCTGTTCCGACAACCAAGCGTGGACCAAAGAAGAGTTTGAAGCCCAGTTGAGGGGCATGGAAAAGTATTACCATATCCATCATCCTTATCATACGCTGATGAACGAAGGCAAACTCACCAAAGAACAACTGCAAGGCTGGGTTGCCAATCGCTTTTATTACCAGGTCTGCATTCCCATTAAAGACGCCAATATTTTAGCCAACTGCCCGGACCGCGAAACACGCGCGCTCTGGGTCCAGCGCATTCTGGACCATGACGGCCATCCCGGCGACCCCGGCGGCATCGAGGCATGGATACAGTTGGGCCTAGCGGTCGGTTTGACGCGCGAAGAAATCACTTCGCAAAAATACGTCCTGCCGGGCGTTCGTTTTGCCGTCGATGCTTATGTGAATTTCGCCCGCAGGGCCGAATGGCATGAAGCGGCCAGTTCATCGCTGACCGAGCTGTTCGCACCTAAAATCCATCAGCAACGCCTCGACAACTGGCCCGAACATTATCCATGGGTAGAAAAGGAAGGTTATACCTATTTCCGCAAGCGCCTGACCGAAGCACGGCGCGATGTCCAGCACGGCTTGGCGATTACGCTGGACTGGTATAAAACCCGCGGGCAACAAGAACGCATGCTCCAAATCCTGAAGTTTAAACTGGATGTGCTCTGGACCATGGCTGATGCGATGTATATGGCCTACATTAATAATATGCCGCCGTACTTCAATATTGAAGCATAAACGAATTGTAGATATATCAAACTCTTTTCACCACAGAGGCATAGAAAGCTAGCATTAAAAGTCGCATCCTCTGTGGTTTTTGTTTTCAGGGCAATGGCGAGATAATTTCCCAGTCTCCTTCTCTAAACCAATCACTACCGAATGATCAAAATGACCATCAATCCCGATCTCCCTTTCAAGTTTTCACCCTTGCACCGTCTGCAGTGGGAAGAAGTCCAACAGAAAGACGTTATTCTCTATCCAGAAGGCATGGTGGAGCTTAACCAAAGCTCCGCGGAAATCCTGAAACTATGCGACGGCACGCACAATTTAGCCCAAATCGTAGCGGACCTGGAACAGAAATTCGCCACCACAGGTCTTACTGACGATATTACTTCTTTCCTGGAAATTGCTTTAAAAAATGGCTGGATCCAACAAAACTAAAACTACACCGCCTCGCTGGCTGCTGGCGGAACTCACCTACGCCTGCCCGCTGCAATGTCCTTATTGCGCCAATCCGATCGATTATACGAAATACCAATCCGAACTGACTACGGAAGACTGGAAACGCGTACTGACGCAAGCCCGTAAAATGGGCGCGGTGCAACTGGGCCTTTCCGGCGGCGAACCGTTGGCGCGCAAGGACCTGATCGAGTTGGTAAAACATGCGCGGGACTTGGGCTATTATTCCAACCTGATCACCTCGGGTTACGGGCTGAGCGAAGAAAAAATCGTCCGGCTTAAGGAAGCGGGACTCGATCATATCCAGGTCAGCATCCAGGCCAGTACGCAGGAACTGAGCGATCATCTGGCCGGCACGGAATCCTATCGGCACAAACGGGAAGTCGCGCATCTGGTCAAAAAACACGGCTATCCTATGGTGCTGTGCGTGGTCATACACCGCGAGAACATCCACCAGATGCCGCAAATACTGGAGATGGCCGAAGAACTCGGCGCCGATTACCTGGAACTGGCCAATACGCAGTATTACGGCTGGGCGCATGTCAACCGCGATTTATTATTGCCTACCAAAGAACAGTTCGAGCAGGCCGAACGAATTGCTCAGGCCTTTAAAGAAAAAGTCGCCGGTCGAATGAAAATTTACTATGTCGTGCCGGATTTTTACGAAGACCGTCCGAAAGCCTGCATGAACGGCTGGGGCACGACATTTCTGACGATTGCCCCGGACGGCGTCGCGCTGCCCTGCCACTCCGCGCGCGAACTGCCGGGCCTCGATTGCCCCAATGTCAGAGACTACAGCATTGAACAGATCTGGAACGAGTCGAAAACGTTCAATTTCTTCCGCGGCTTTGAATGGATGAAAGAGCCGTGCCGCAGCTGCGATGAGAAAGAAAAAGACTTCGGCGGCTGCCGCTGCCAGGCCTATCTGTTAACAGGCGATATGCACAATGCCGATCCGATCTGCGGCAAATCGCCAAACCATGCCGTCGTTCAACAGGCAATAGATTCGGCCAGAGCCAGCGCCTTATCTGCTGATGAAAAACCGCTGATTTTCCGCAACAGCAAAAACTCGCGCGCCTTATCTTAAAAACTACACGCCTGTAAGGTCGAATTCATTCGGCTCTTATAAACATTATGAGCCCTACAGCCCCTGCCAGGGCTCATACAACCCATCCACATTGACGCCAAACATATCCAGAACCCGACCCACGGCCTCATCGACCATCGCCGCCATCGACTTCGTTTTGCTGTAAAAAGCCGGCATCGGCGGGAAAACAATGCCGCCCATCTCGGTTACACTGGCCATATTGCGGATATGAACGAGGTTCAGCGGCGTTTCTCTAGGCATGACCACAAGCCGGCGCCGCTCTTTCAATACCACATCGGCGCCGCGTGAGATCAGATTGTCGCCGAAACCATGCGCGACCGCAGCCAATGTTTTCATCGAACAGGGTGCGATAATCATGCCTTCCGTTTTGAATCCGCCACTGGCAATGCTGGCGGCAATATCGTCAATGCCATGCGTCACATCTGCCAATTCATACAGCTCCGAACGCCCCATATCCAACTCATGCTTCAGATTGACAAGACCAGCCGTTGAAATCACCAGATGCGTTTCCCAATCGTCTTGTTGTTGTAATACTTGCAACATTCTTACGCCATAGATCGCGCCGGTAGCGCCAGTCATGGCGATGATCAAACGTTTTTTTTTCATTTATGTATATTCAGTAAAAAGTCGCTTTTCAGCAAATTTATCGGTCGCAGAAACCAGCGCATCGATCATTTCTTCGCCCTGGGCGACATGCCCGGCATTGGGCAGGACGATATAGTCGGCCTCGGGCAACGCCTGATGAAGCTTCATACCCGCTTCCATTGGGCATACCAAATCATTACGGCCGTGAATGATGCTTGTCGGAATCGCACGTAGCCGATCACAATTCTCCAGAATCTGATTTTCACTGATAAAGTAACGATTGCGCGCATAATGCATCTCCATGCTCACCTGTTTGACCATTTTTTCCGTGACATGATCGCTTTCCGAACCGGGCCGATAGTCCCTGCCCAAGGCCACCTGCCCGCTCCAGGCCATCCACTCCTTCGTGGCACGCCGTCTTGACACTTCATCACCATCCCATAATGCATGGCATATGCCCTGCACCGGCTCCTTATGCCAGCGGACCGGGATACTTTCAACAAGGCGCTGCCATTGTTCGGGATAAATCAGCCCCGCACCCGATTTGGCGAACCAATCCAGATCCTGCTGCCTTGCCAGAAACACGCCACGGATTATCATGCCCATCACTTTATCGGCGTGCTGCTGGGCATATAGCAATGCCAACGCTCCGCCCCATGAGCCGCCAAACAGCAGCCATTCATCGATGCTGAGCCGTTTGCGGATGCGCTCCATATCATCGATCAGATCCTGCGTGGTATTGTCTTCCAGTTCGCCGAACGGTAAAGATTGGCCGCAGCCGCGCTGATCAAACAGGATAACGCGGTATTTCTCGGGATTGAAAAAGCGCCGATGGTCGGGCTTGGTGCCGGAACACGGCCCGCCATGCAGAAAAATTACCGGCAGACCATCTGGATTGCCGGACTGCTCTACATAAACGGCGTGCTTGCTGCCGGTTTCCAGAAAAAACGTTTGGTAGGGCAGAATTTCGGGATAAAGGGTTTTCATGGCTTATAGCATCAGTTTTAATGGTTTTCCGGGGCGAGTACAGAAACCGGAAAAAACGCTTATTTTACCTTGTGCTTATTTTCTCGCCATGCATAAAAAAAGGGAGGGGTAAAACCCCCTCCCTTTTCGGGTATCAAACCAGCTTTTAAACGTTTAGCTTAGAAGCCCAGACCGATGTAACCACCGGCGGTATAACCATCTGTATCAACACCGTCAGCAGCGCCACCTGTTAAATGATAGCGGGCATCAGCACCGATATAGACATCTTTCCAAATTTTGTAATCCGCACCACCGCCGAACATCAAACCTGGGTTTAACACTGTAATAGATTCAGATGGAGGGCTCACAACGTGCAAACCTAAACCGATAGGAATTATCCAAGGTCTAAAAGCACTGTCTTTCATGAATTTGATTTTAGGCGCCGCTGTCAATGTCAATTGGTTAACTGTAACACTGCGAGGTGTTCCAGGTGCAACCAAAGCAGTCGGATCCTGGGCTATCCCGTTTCCAGCAACATTACCCGCAAACTCTTTGTATTCGAACATCAATTCAGCTAATACTTGAGTATTGTCCATCATACCCCAGACATCGTCAGTCAAGCTGAAATCAAAACCCGCACCGATATACCATGCATCGGTATCAGCTTGATCTTGAGCAACGATAGGCACAACATCACTTTGAATGGAAACACCGTTTCTGGCTTTATCAGCGTGAGCAAAACCGCCACGGAAGAACAGAGTATTGTCATGGTGATCATCTGCTTTGGCAGGTTGAGATTTAACAGATGTCATCCATTGATCCAGTTCCTGGACTTTTTCAGATTCTGCGGAAGGACGAGCCGCCTCGGCTTTGACGCGGTTCAGTTCAGCCTGCATGGATTGCATCATCTGAGACATCTGGTTCATTTGAGCTTCTAATGCTTCAGCTCTGCTGTTGGCAGCCTCGGCAACACGCTCTGCTTTGGAATGAGCGGCTGCTTGTGGAGAAACCAAGGCACCCGCCATTGTTAAAGTTGCGGTGGCGATACCCAGCGCTAGTTTAGTTTTTGTGAAAGTCATTACGTCCCCCTCATGAGGTGGTTGTTATTATTTAAAAATTTGCCTTCTTACAACAAAGCTTTTTTCACGGCCTAAATATAGCAGTAAAACTGATTCGCTACAAGTTTTAAGTCTATTTTTTTAGCAAAAAAAATACCTTAAATATCAATTAGTAACAAAAAAAGCTTCGTTTTAATTATTCATTTGTACAAAAAAAACAACGGTTTTGTCTCAATTTGTCCTCTTAAGTTTAACTAAATTTCTTGCTTTGCTGCGCAATCTATCGGGTAAGTTATAATGCAAATATTTACCATTAGCGGCATATTTGCTTCTCAGAACATTTTTTATCTTTATGAACAAAATCCCGGATATTACTATTATAGGCGGCGGTGTTATCGGCCTTTTAACTGCTCGTGAATTTTTTCAGGCAGGCGCTACAGTGGCCGTCATCGAAAAAAACCGGATCGGACAGGAATCCTCGTGGGCTGGCGGCGGCATTTTGCTGCCGCTTTATCCATGGCGCCAACCGGACGCGATTACACGCCTGGTCATACAAAGCCTGAACTTATATCCCGTACTGGCTTCGCAACTAAAAGCCGATACCCGGATAGATCCGGAATGGAATCCCTGCGGCTTGCTGATGGCTAAAAATCCTGATATTGCCGCCGCCATCGACTGGTGCCGCGCCAACGGCATCCGGTTTGAACCCGCCGGCGCCGACTTTTTCAATCTGATCAACACACAGCCCGACAATCCGCTCTGGCTGCCTGACATTGCCCAAGCGCGCAATCCCCGCCTGGTCAAGTCGCTAAAACAGGACCTGATCAATAAAGGCGTCCGGCTAATCGAACAGTGCGAGCTAAAAGACGTTACCCTGACGCAAAACCGCGTTACCGCCATCACCACCAGCGCAGGCCAGTTCGCTGTCAATCAATTGATTATTTGCGCGGGCGCCTGGACCGGACAATTGTTCCAGCGGTTCTTTCCATCGACGGGCAATTCTCCCGAAATCTCGCCCGTCAAAGGCCAAATGCTGCTGTTTGACGCCAAGCCGGACACCTTGCCGTATATGGTGCTGGATGAGGATCAATACCTGATTCCGCGCCTGGACGGAAAAATCCTGGCGGGCAGCACCGTGGAATTGGATGATTTCAACAAAACCACGACGGCCGAAGCCAAAGACCGGCTGGAAAGCTTCGCGATCAACTTGCTGCCCGCACTTAGAAACTATCCGCTGATAAATCATTGGGCCGGGCTAAGACCTGGCACCGAGCATGGCATTCCTTATATTGATAAGCATCCCGATATCGATAATTTGAGCCTGAATGCCGGCCATTTCAGAAACGGATTGGCAATGGCGCCGGCATCGGCGCAGCTGATGGTCGATCTTATCCTGGGTCGTCCCACGGCCGTGGCGCCGGAGCCTTATCAATTATCGAGCCCGCATTGACCGGCAGACTATCCTACGGACTTTTTCATTGACCCTATTCGCCCGAAAAACCAACACATCCTATGAATCTTTATCCCTTGCTCCGCCCGCTGCTATTTTCGCTCGATCCGGAAACCGCTCATGAAGTCACCCTGAAACTGTTAAATGCGGCGCATGTGTCCGGTTTATCAAAACTGATCTCTCCGGCTGTCGAAGGCAAGCCGGTCACAGTCATGGGACTGGAATTCCAAAACCCTGTCGGCCTGGCGGCCGGCCTGGATAAGAACGGCGATTATCTGGACAGTCTGGCCGCTTTAGGCTTCGGCTTTGTAGAGATCGGCACCGTGACGCCGAGGCCGCAGCCGGGCAATCCGAAACCGCGGCTGTTCAGATTGCCCGAACACCAGGCCATCATCAATCGCATGGGCTTTAATAATCACGGCATCGATCATTTGCTGGCACAGGTGAAGCAAAGCCGTTACGCCGGCATACTGGGCATTAATATCGGCAAGAATTTCGATACGCCGATCGAAAGCGCCGCCGACGATTACCTGACCGGCTTGCGCAAAGCTTATCGCTCGGCCAGTTATGTCACAATCAATATTTCCTCGCCAAACACAAAGAACCTGCGTCAACTGCAACAAGGCGATGAAATCAAAAACCTGATTTCCGCGTTAAAAGAAGAACAGCTCAAGCTGCGGCAGGAACACGGCAAATATGTGCCTCTCGTACTGAAAATCGCGCCGGACCTGACGAGCGATGAAATCGGCCATATCGCCAGGCTGTTGCTGGAATTTGAAATCGACGGCGTCATCGCCACGAATACCACTATCGCGCGCGACACGATTGCAGGCCATCCGCTGGCGCATGAGGCAGGCGGCTTGAGCGGCGCGCCGGTCAAGGATAAATCCACGGCGGTCGTGCGCGGATTGGCCGCCGAATTGAACGGGCGATGCCCGATTATCGCGGCCGGCGGGATTTTAAGCGCGGCCGATGCAAAGGAGAAAATAGCGGCAGGAGCGAGCCTGGTGCAGATATACAGCGGCCTTATCTATAAAGGACCGCAGTTGATAGAAGATATCGTCAAAAGCCTGTGATCCGAACAGGGCGATTCGCTATCGCCCTGTTGCGCCATTGATCTATTGCCCGGCAATGGACATGCGTTCAATCAATATTGAACCGGTACGGATATTGCCGCGGTAATCGATATCGTTGCCGATGGCCACGATATTCCTGAACATGTCTTTCAGGTTTCCGGCAATCGTGATTTCTTCAACCGGGTACTGTATTTCGCCGTTTTCAACCCAGAATCCGGCTGCGCCGCGCGAATAATCGCCCGTCACCATGTTGACGCCCTGCCCCATCAGCTCGGTTACCAGCAGGCCGGTATGCAACTGCTTCAACATGCCCTGATAATCGTGCTCGCCGGGATCTATGGTTAAATTGTGCACGCCGCCGGCATTGCCGGTACTGCGCATGCCGAGTTTGCGGGCTGAATAAGTGCTCAGAACATAGCCGCGCAGAATACCGCCGCTGATAATATCGCGCGTTTGGGTAGCGACGCCTTCACCGTCGTAGTTGGCGCTGCCCAGGGCGCCTTTCAAGTGCGGTTGTTCGTGGATGAGGACAAATTCGGGAAAAACCTGCGTATCGAGCGCATCAAGCAAGAATGAGGACTTGCGGTACAGATTGCCGCCACTGATCGCGCTGGTAAACGCCCCGAGAAGCCCCGACGCCACCTCGGCCGCATACATGACCGGACATTGCCGCGTGCTTAAACTGCGCGCCTGAAGACGCCGCAAAGCCCGCTCGGCGGATTTTCTGCCGACATCCACGGCCGACTCGAGCTTGTGAGCGTCTCTGGCGACCGTGTACCAGTAATCGCGCTGCATGCTATCGCCGCGCTGCGCCAATACCGAACAGCTCAGTGAGTGGCGGGTCGAGGCATACCCTTGCAGAAAGCCCAGCGTATTGCCCATAACCCGAAGGGCCTGATGGGTATTGACCGAGGCGCCCTCGGAATTGCTGATTTCCGCATGATAGCCGCGCGCGGCATTCTCGCATTGAATGGCCAGCGCGATGGCTTCATCGGCGCGCAGATCCCATGGATGATTCAGTTCCAGATCCGGAAATTCAGTCGCCAACTGCTCCTTTTCCGGCAGGCCCGCATACTCGTCCTCGCTGGTATAACGGGCAATACTGCAAGCCGCGCTGACGGTTTCCTTGATCGATTCCGGCGACAGGTCCGTCGAACTGGCGGAACCTTTACGCTGGCCAAAGTAGACAGTCACGCCAAGCCCCTGATCGCGATGATGCTCTATCGTCTCGACATCGCCGAGGCGAGCCGTTACGGATAAACCGCTTTCCTGGCTCAAGCCCGCTTCGGCCGCGCTGGCACCCTGGCTTTTAGCCTCATCCAATATGGACTGAACAATCGTTTTTAATCGGCTGATTTCTTCGTGGGTCTGCAACATATTCTCTTGAGCTGTTGTTATTTAGGTTTAAATCGCCTAAAAGCGTCTTTTGTATTTACCGCAAGGAACACGAGATACCTAATCTTCGCGGCAGCTGTAAATCCTAATGGTTTCTCTTTATCTAAACACTGGTGCCACCGACGGTCAGCCCATCGATTTTCAGCGTAGGCTGGCCAACGCCGACCGGCACGCTCTGCCCGTCCTTGCCGCAAGTGCCGACGCCGCTGTCCAGTTCCAGATCCGTACCCACCATGGATACCTTGGTCAGCACATCGGGTCCGTTGCCGATCAGGGTCGCGCCTTTGACCGCCTGCTTGATTTTGCCATCCTCGATCAAATACGCTTCGCTGGCGGAAAATACGAACTTGCCGGACGTGATGTCGACCTGGCCGCCGCCGAAATTCTTCGCATAAAGGCCTTTTTTTACCGATCTTATGATTTCTTCGGGATTGTGTGGTCCGGGCAGCATATAGGTGTTAGTCATGCGTGGCATCGGCAAGTGCGCGTAAGATTCGCGGCGGCCGTTGCCGGTCGGCTTGACGCCCATCAGGCGGGCATTGAGTTTATCCTGCATATAGCCTCTCAGAATACCGTTCTCGATCAGTACGGTATTCTCGGTCGGCGTGCCTTCGTCATCGATGCTCAGCGAACCGCGCCGGTTCGGCAGCGTGCCGTCATCGACGACGGTGCACAAATCGGAGGCGACCCGCTGGCCGACCCGGCCGCTGAACGCGGACGTGCCTTTGCGATTGAAATTGCCTTCCAGGCCGTGCCCTATCGCTTCATGCAGCAAAATGCCGGGCCAGCCCGGCCCGAGCACGACGGTCATGTTGCCGGCCGGCGCCTCGACGGCCTCCAGGTTGACCAGCGCCTGCCTGACTGCTTCCCTGCCGTATTCAAGCGCCTTGTCCTGATCGATGAAGCCGCGGTAATCACTGCGCGCGCCGCCGCCCATGCTGCCCTGCTCGCGGCGACCGTTCACCTGCACGATCACGGTGACGTTCATGCGCACCAACGGCCGGACATCGGCCGCCAGCGAGCCGTCCTGGTTGGCCACCAGAATACTGTCGTGAACGCCGACCAGGCTGATGATGACTTCCTCGATACGGCTGTCGATCTTGCGCGTTTCGGCGTCGACCCTGCGCAACAAGTCGATTTTCTGCTGGTCCGCCAGGGATTTTAACGGGTTCAGCGGCGCATAATAGAGCGGCCATTCAGCCGCTTTCACGATACCGACCCGCGCTTCCTGCCCTTGCCGGACGATGGCTTTGACATTGTTGGCGGCCTCCAGCAGTACCGGCAGCTCAATCCGGTCGCTGTAGGCGAAACCGGTTTTTTCGCCCGATACGGCGCGTACGCCGGCGCCCTGCTCGATGTTGTGGCTGCCTTCTTTAATGATGCCGCCTTCCATGATCCAGGATTCGAAATGGCTGGATTGAAAATAAATATCCGCCGCATCAACCGACGCGCTGAGCAGCTGGCTCATGATTTTCTCGATATCGCCATCCTGTATGCCGGCCGGCGTTAAAATCGATTGTCTTGCAAGGTTTAATAGTTCCATACAAAAAAATTCAAATTAGGGTTATTAGCGTGGCAAATAGTTCCGGTACGCTATTCTTCAATCAGATCATCGCGCAGGGTTTCATGCAATGACTTCAACAGTCTCTCTGCACCATCGGTCGGTTTATCGCCATCCGATGCACGGTCGGGGCTGGATTTTTCCACGGCTTCGACACTGATTGCCGTCTCGCCGGCTCTGGCCTCCAGTTTCAGCAGATAATCCTCTTCAGCATAGTCATCCCGGAAAAACGAGAAAAGGCTTCCTGCGTCATAATTGTCAGGATCATAAGTGACATAATAAGCTCTCACCTCCCGATTACGGTCCACGACTTGGATATCCTGCTGCTTCAAGGCTTGAGCAAGCGTGCTCCAGGCTTCGTCGAAAGGCTGCTTGATGATCAACAACGGTGAATTGGAATCAGCCATATAGATTTTAGTTCCCAAACCGGTTTTGGCGTCTTCTTCCGGTTCGGCGCTACCTGGCTCGGCTTCCTCTTGTACCCCGGCCGGTCTGTCGGCAGTAATCGTTGGCGGTTTTTCAAGCATGGAGGTATCCCGGTAATGAGCTTCTTCCGTTGTGCCGCAGGAAACCAAGATCGCAGCCAACAGTGCGGCAGAAATTAAGTTTTTAATGGTTGTTTGCATAGATGACTTTTAAAAGAAACGACGATGATTCAGCGCCGGAAACGCGCCACGGACTTTTTCCAGGCGTTCCATATCAATATCCGCGCAAACAAAACCGCCGCCGGTTTTATAGCAATCCAGCACGACGCCCCATGGGTCGATGATCATGCTGTGCCCGAAGGTCTTCCGACCATTCAAGTGAAAGCCGCCCTGATTCGGCGCAATGACATAACACAGATTTTCTATCGCACGCGCGCGCAGCAAGATTTCCCAATGCGCCGCACCGGTCTCGGCGGTAAACGCGGAAGGGATCACCAGGATTTCCATGCCTTGCATGACCATCTTGCGGAAAAACTCAGGAAAACGCAGGTCGTAGCAGACTGCCACGCCGAGCTTCCCGAAAGGCGTATCGATGACCAAAGGCTCAGAGCCGCATTCGATCGTATCCGACTCGCGGTAAACCTCACTCGTGCCCGGCACGCTGACGTCGAACAAGTGCACCTTGTCATAACGCGCCACTCGCTCGCCCTGGTCGTTATAAACAAGACAGGCCGCCCGTGTTTTATGGTCATTGTCGGCGGCCAAGGGAATTGTGCCGCCGACCACCCAAACGCCATATTTTTTCGCAACCGAAGACAAGAAATCCTGGATAGGCCCGGCACCATCAGGCTCCTTTGCTTTGAGCTTATCTAATTCATGCTCGCCCATCAAGGCGAAATTTTCCGGCAGGGCGACCAGCTTCGCACCGGCTTTTGCCGCCTCGCCAATCAGCTTGTCGGCTTCCAGCAAATTAGCGCCGATGTTGGGACTTGATGCCATCTGTATGGCTGCACATTTATTCATATTGACTCTCTTTATTATTCTCGGGTTGCTGTAACCAGGGAAAATTGGTAATACCATTCCAGGTTTTCTGCAACAGACCATCGTTTTCATGCAACGGAATGATTTCCGCATTCCCCCATTCGCCTTTCACGCGATACTGCGAGCCGAAGAAGAACCCTTCCTTGTCTTCGCCAGTCAGCGAGCGCGCCACCAAGCCGGCTATTTTTCCCATAATTGTACCAGCAATAGGCACGGCCTCAGAACTTTTAGGCACGACATTCACATTGTGGTCAATCGTGCCATTGACCAGATCCGTATCCCCGTAAATAGTGATCTTTGCGGGCACGGCATCGACCACTAAATCATCCGTGCTCGCCACTCCGCTCAATAAATCAAAGCGCCCATTGATGCTGTTAAATGTCAGCCCTTCCTCATACATGTCGCTAAAATCAAGTTGTATGCGCTTGATCCATTGAGCCACGGCCAGCATGCCCAGCACGCGGCCGAACCCAGGTTCTATGCTCAGGATGCGCCCGTTTTTTAAATTGACATCGACCTGCCCATTCAGGCCCGCCAACGAAAATTGATACGGCGCGCCTTGCCAACGCAAGTCATAATTCATGATTCCACTGGTTTCGGTCATGTCTTCTGTAATGCCGAGCCGGGCGAGCAGCCGGCCCCAGTGCGGCGTCTCCAGCCGCCCCATCATCCGCGACTCATGCTGTCTCCAGACCCCTGACATAGCCAATTTCTCATCCTTTCCGCGCAGTTCCACGCGCTTGAACCGGATACCATCCGGCATCCGCTCGGTCTCCAACAGCAACTGCCCGAGATTGACTGAATGCCACAGCGTTTCGCGGCTCGTGATATTCAATAAAGGCGTCTGCTCGGGACGCATGGGCGTGCCCTCAAGCCTGATCTGCCTTAAAGCCGAAATGTCCAGCGAATCCATATTCAGCTTAATGCTGTCGCCATGGGTTAGACTCATGGGAATCTGGATGCTTCCCCGAGCGAATGAACTACTGATATTCCCAAACCAATAGTCGCCATCATGCTTCAGTGCCAAATCGAAAACGCCCAGCTCGGTTTTTTTCCATCCGCCCCGATCACTGTGAATTTTTATTTCTCTGATATCGCCTGTTGTGCCGTCATCATTCTTCTGAGCCTGAGCGGTCATCGTCGACAGGCTCAACCATTCCGCCAAGTCTAGCCTGTCCCGATTGATTTCCAGTTTAAGCCCGGCTTCTTCAGACTGATTCACTCCGCCGACACCGACCAGAACATGGCCCGAAAAGATACGTTGCTGCTTCGTATTCAAACTAATGGCCGCTTTCAATTGATTGTCGTAATTCAATTCTATCGGCAATAACGCTTCGTCCGACAGGCCGAACCTCAGCGATAAAGGTTTTTCCTGCCCGGCGCTTTTGGCCAATGCATCAGGCAAATCCAGCGCGATCCCCGCCAGCATGGACTGAACCGACAGTTCGGGCGTCTTATCGCCATAAGGCAATCGCAACTGCAACTGATAATCGGTCTCCCCTTCGGCAATACGCCACCAGGGCATTTTGAACTGCGCTTGCAAATCATCCACGCCGGCATGGCCCGATACATTGACCATAGTCTGCCTGTCATCGCTATTCATGTTAATCCGGATAGCATGGCCTAATGCTGTCGCGTGAATCGTGTCGCTGTAAAGCCCCTGTTCATTGAATTTCAAGATGCCGGAAATGTCTTTCACGGGCAGTTCCAGCGATCTTACGGTCAGCCTGGCATTGTTTAGCTGAGCCTTTCCGTCGACCTTGGCATTGACTGCATCGGTCAAAGGAATCCGCAAATCCAGCGCTACCTCGGTATTTCCGGCCGGCGTAATGACCTCCTGCAAGGTATCGTAGGTCGAATGCAACGGCGTCTGTTGCATAAAGCCCAGAGCCTGGCCGATTTCGCCGGCCACTTGCCCCTGAATCTGCAAATAATCACTTTTTTCCATCGATGGAATCGTCACTTGTGCTTGTTTAATCGTGACTTTGCCGCTTCGCCCTTGCTTCACGTCAACAAGCAAGCCGTCTTTTTCAAACAGCACATCCGCGGCCATGTCAGTTATGTGCGGCCATTCCGGATGGTAAGCCAGCTCCAACTGCTCAGTCTCAAACAGGGTTTCAAATACGCCGCTGCCATTTTTGAACGGAAAATCGCCGGGATTACCGTAGAACAACATGCCGCCTTTGTTTATACGTCCGCCGACGAAGGCATGATCCAGCCAATCAACGGTCTCCTTTCCCATAGCATGGGCCGGCAGATACTGTTTGACTCGATTGACATCATGCCAGACAAATGCGCTTTGCAGATCCATGAAAACCTGTTCATCGGCTTTGGGAATGACTATGCGGAGCCGGTTTTCGCTCTGAAAATCGGCGTTATCGAACCTGATAATCGGGCTGGCCAGAACCCAGTCCGATGCTGTCTGTCGCCAATCTATAATGCCGTTCAACCTGTCGATGGACAGCGCGTTGCGGAACAGTTCCGGCGACGTTAGTCTGGCCTGTTCAGTTGCCAGACGCACGGCGCCGCCTTGATCACTGCCTTTTATGTAGCCGGTTAGATTCTCTATGCCGGGAACCAAAGGCTGCGGGGCCATGCTGATGCCGGCAAAGCGGCCGTTAACGGCAAAGCGATTCTCCTGCAGATCGGCAAACACGGAAAAATTTTCGATCAAACCTCTTAGCCGAGCTTGCGTCAGAGCTTTCGATTGCCGGTCCGACAAAGGTGCGAAGAAGTTGATAATACCGGACGCTTCGTGCAGATCCAGTTGCTTGACAAACACGGCCAGTTTTCTTGTTGTGTTATCCTCGGAAAAATCGCCGGACACACTGAAATCGGCAGCCGGCCACTTTTTACTCGTGCCGTTAGAGGATTCGGCTGTTTCCAGCCAGAAATCCTTGACATCAAGCCGCCACTGATTGTCTTTGGCCTGCCATTGAAACCGGGTCTTCAACCTATCGACGGGAAATGAGCCCTTCTCCTTTCGGACTAGCTTCATCTGTTGGATTTGCGCTTCGCCAATAATAGAGACAGGCTGCGAATTTTGCCATTCAGTCCAGGCTTTGAAATCGCCGATTCCGGAATCGATCTGTACAGCCAGCGGCAAACCGAGTTTTTCCCATTCGGCCAGCCTAATCCTGTAGCCCTCAACAAAAGCTGTGCCTTGAATATTGGAGGATTCAAAAACATTACCTTCCAGATCCATCAACACTTTTAGTGCCCCGCCGTACTGGTGCGGCAGTCTCATGAGCATGTTGATGCGGTGATGCCTGGCATCGGCGGCATTAATGACAGCCAAATCCACGCCATTGAATATCAGCGGCTGGCTGTTGTTTTTCTCATCCTGCCAACTGATTTCACTGCGTAAAACTTCGTATTTTCCGCCCTGTATTAACCACAACGGTTCTCCGCCGCTGGCTTTCAAGCCGACGATAGCAAAGCTTCCGTCGGGCTTACGCTTGACGGTCAGCTTGGCGCCGACCAGCGTGACCCATGAAGAAGACAGCAACTGCCTGTTTACCAACATATCAAGCAAATTGATGCCCAGGCGTATTTCGCTAAATTGGACGGGAGGCTTCTTATCCGTGCCCGGCGATAAAATCGTAATATCCTTGAGCACCAATTCGGGGCTAAACCCGCGCATCCTTGCGCCCAAGCGGCGTATTTCCACCGGCGCGCCAACGAGTTCTTCGATACTGCTTGCAAGATTGGATTTATAACTCTCAATTCCGGACAATAACAGTCGCACGCCGCTCAAGCCGACAGCCGTAGCGATCAAGGTCCAGAAAATAAGATGCCGCGTTGCCCGCGTAAGATGGTAAATTACAAAAACAGGCACAATATTGAAAGTTCCGCTATCGATATGCCGCGCTTTACAAAAGCGGCATTAGTCTTCTTTGACAAATGAAGCCGCCCTGCGAGCCTGCATCCTAAAGCAGCACCACATCATACTGCTCCTGATTGTATTCCGCCTCCGCCCTGAATTTGATCTGCACGCCCAAAAAGGCCTCCAATTCGGCCAGCATATCGGCTTCCTCATCGAGCAGCATTTCCACGACTTCATTCGATGCCAGCACCAGCAATTGCTGAACATTGTATTGCCTGACCTCGCGGATGATTTCCCGAAATATTTCCAAGCACATGGATTCGGCGGTTTTCAGTACGCCGCGGCCGCCACAGGCCTTGCAGGGTTCGCAGAGCACATGCTCGAGGCTTTCGCGGGTTCTTTTGCGCGTCATTTCCACGAGGCCCAGCACCGAGACCTCGGTAATCTTGGTTTTGGCGTGGTCTTTTTCCAGATGACGCTCCAGCGCCTGCAGAACCTGTCTCTTATGCTCTTCGCTTTGCATATCGATGAAATCGATGATGATGATGCCGCCCAGATTTCTCAACCTGAGCTGGCGCGAAATCGTCTGAGCCGCTTCCAGATTGGTCTTGAAAATGGTCTCTTCCAGATTGCGGCCGCCGACATAACCGCCGGTATTGACATCAACCGTCGTCATTGCTTCGGTCTGATCGAACACCAGATGCCCGCCTGATTTCAATTTGACTTTGCGCTCCAGCGCTTTTTGAATTTCATCCTCGACGCTGTAAATATCGAAGACGGGGCATTCGCCGGTGTAATGCTCGATGACCGGCACCATTTCCGGCACAAACACTTCCGCGAACTCGATCAGGCGATGATAGGTTTCCCTGGAATCCACGCGAACCCGCTCAATGCCTTCTTTATATAAATCCCTTAAAGTTCTGACGCTGAGCGGTAAATCCTTATGGATGAACTGTTTGGGTTTAGCCGTGGCGATTTTTGCCAGAATCGATTCCCACAATTTCAGCAAAAACCTCATATCTGAAAACAATATCGCCTCTTCCACGCACTCCGCCGCTGTTCTAGCAATAAAGCCGCCGCAGTCATGCTGTTGCCGGAAGGAATCGATGCACGCGCGCAGCCGGACACGCTCGGCTTCGCACTCAATGCGCTGGGATACACCGGAATTGCTGGCATAAGGCATATACACCTGATACCGCGAAGGTATCGATATCTCCGTCGTCAGGCGCGCGCCTTTGGTGCCGATCGGATCTTTGACGACCTGTACGACGATGTGCTGCCCCTCATGCAGATAATGCTCGATATTCTCCGAGCGTTTTTTTTCCAGTTCCTTGCTGCATAAATCGGAAATATGCAGAAATGCGGCCCGAGGCAGGCCGATATCGACAAATGCCGCCTGCATGCCGGGCAGCACCCTGCACACTTCACCTTTATAAATATTGCCGACCAGTCCTATCTGCCGGCTTCTTTCAATGATCAGTTCCTGCAGGACGCCATTTTCAATAACGGCAACGCGTGTCTCGGGCGGCGTAACGTTGATTAAAATTTCTTCACTCATTTAAATAGCTCTATCCCTTGTTTAGCTAACAGTTCGGCGGTTTCAAACAAAGGCAAACCCACCACGCCGGAAAAACTGCCCTTTATAGACGCCACGAATATCCCGCCCATGCCTTGAATGGCATAACCTCCAGCTTTATCGGCCGGCTCGCCGCTGTGCCAATAGGCCAGCATTTCGCGCTCCGTTAACGGCTTGAAGGTAACATCGGTGATACTGACGGCCTGCCAGTGTTCGCGCCCTCTGAGCGAAATTGCGCTATAGACTTGATGGGTTCTGCCCGACAACTGCGTCAACATGGCGATCGCATTCTGCCGATCCTTGGGTTTTCCCATAATCAAGTTATCCAATACCACGGCCGTATCGGCCGCTAGAACCGGCACGCCGGTTCCCACTTGCGCGACACAGGCCGCCGACTTTTCCGCCGCCACGCGCTTTACATAATCCAGCGGCGTCTCATTGGCGTAAGGTGTTTCATCCAGGTCGACCGGATTAACCGCATAGGTGACCTTGATTTGATCCAGCAGTTCCTTTCGGCGAGGCGAGGCTGAAGCAAGAATAAGTTGTACAGTCATTATCGATGATAAGGGTGATTATGTAGAATACTCCAGGCGCGGTAAATCTGCTCGGCCACGATAATCCGTACCAAAGGATGCGGGAATGTCAGCCTTGACAAGCTCCAGGATTCCCTGGCCATTTGCTTGGCCGCATCGGACAAGCCTTCCGGCCCGCCGACCAGCAGGGCGATATTCTGCCCGCCTTCCAGCCAGCGCTTCATGGCCTGCGCCAGATCGGGCGTCGTCCAGGGTTTTCCGGGAATATCCAGGGTCACGACATGTGCTCCTTGCGGGATTGCCGCCAGCATGCGTTCGCCTTCTTCCTTGACGATTCTGGCCACATCACTGTTCTTCCCCCTTTTGCCCGGAGCAATCTCTTTAAGCACAAGCTCGCATTCCCGCGGCAAGCGCTTGGCATATTCATCGTACCCCTGCTGGACCCAGCCGGGCATACGGTTTCCTACTGAAATCAGATTTATTTGCATGCGGTGCAGAATACAGAGATCACGGTTTTGATGCAATGCAGCCTGTTAGCGCAAATGTATAGTGTAGTCTTTATGGCTTCGTTTTTGCTTGATTTTTTAATTGATATGCGGAAATTTTCCAAGGACTCCGGCCGTTAACCGTTGCGCTGGCGCCATTTTATTCAGTAACTCCAATAATCTGTTTTTCAATGCAATTTCCCTAGGCCTGTTATGCGACTGAATGCAATCCTTTTGCCTGCTGCTTGCTCGGCCTTGTGCCCGCGCCTGGGGCAGCGCACCCGCCTTGCCAGGACATGAAAAAAGGCTCTGTAATGCTGGCCAGAAAGAGATTATCGGTCTCCTCAGCCGCATGTGGGCGATCAGAGATACAGAGAGCGCTTACGGCTCTTTGCCGGAAGGCATGCGACAAGTATTGACGGTATGTCGTCGGAAAGGCTGCTATGACGACTGTCGAAAATGGCGAAATGGGCGGCGATTTTGGCTGCTGTATTGGGAATACGCAAGCCGCTTATTTGTAACAGGTGGGTTTCAGGTGAACGACACTCGAATCCATGTCGAACAAGAAGAGGGGAATTGTTGTTTATTGTCAGGCGATGCGAATTTAAGCAATTCAAGCGGCCTGGACAGGGATGGCATGAGAAGAACGCAGAACTTCGTTCTTTTCATTGAAATAAACCAGCGTGGGCTTGTAATTTGTCAGCTCTTTTTGATCCAGAATGGCATAAGCGCAAACAATGATCAGATCACCAGGGCAGGCCATGCGAGCAGCGGCCCCATTAACGGAAAACAATCCGGAACCTTCTTCCGCGCGAATGGCATAAGTCGTAAAGCGCGCGCCATTATTAATATTGTAAATTTGTATCTGCTCATATTCTCGAATGCCTGAGAGGTCGAGAATATTGCCATCGATTGCACAGGAACCTTCATAACCCAATTCCGAATGGGTTACCGTGGCCCTGTGTAATTTTGCTTTAAGCATCGTAAGTTGCATATTAAAAACAATATAAATATTTTTAAAGACCGCGCATTATGCATTAATTGCATAATCGCATCAACTTTTTAGATATCAAAAAAACCAATAATATCCGGTATTTTCCATCACCGCCCAAGTATATCGAGTCGCGCCAATAAATGCATCCGAGCGAGTTGCGGCAGTTCAGATAAATCACTAGACTTGACTTATCTGGAAAAATAAACGTTGTCAATCAACCGGGTCCTCCCCAGCTTTGCAGCCGCCAATATAACCAAGTCCTTATCTTCCGTTTCAGCTTTTTTTAAATCACTGCTGCGGCATATGGCAAAATAATCCGGTTGAAAGCCGGCTTCCCGTAAAAACAGCATCGACCGAATCTCTATATCCGCATAAGCCTGCCTACCAGCCAAAACGGCGTCACGCGCCGCGCATAAGGTTTCATAGAGCTTGGGCGCCACCATCATTTCTTCCGGGGATAAATAACCGTTTCTGGAACTCATCGCTAAGCCGCTGGGCTCCCGCACCGTGTCCACAGCAATGATTTCCACTGGAAAATTCAGGTCCCTGACCATGATCCGTATCACAGCCAGCTGCTGAAAATCCTTAAGACCAAATAAGGCGATATCCGGTTGCACTAGATTGAATAATTTACAGACGACTGTCGCCACGCCATTAAAATGCCCGGGCCTGGACATTCCGCAATACAGTTCGGAAAGCCCGGCCACCGATACGACCGTTTTGGCATCAGGCGCATACATTTCCGAAACGGAAGGCAGAAACAGCAAGTCTACGCCGGCAGCCTCGAGTTTTTCCCGGTCTTCCCGTTCTGTGCGCGGATATGTCTCAAAATCCTCCCCTGCACCGAACTGGGTGGGATTGACGAAAATACTGACCACCACACGGTCGGTTTTTTTTCTGGCCTCACTGACCAGCCTCAGATGGCCCGCATGCAGATTGCCCATGGTCGGCACGAAAGCGATGCGCTTGCCGGCCAAATGCCAACCGGCCATGGCATTGCGTAATTCGGATACTGAAGTCACTTTTCGCATGATTTAAAAGCTGTGTTCAAGTGCTGGAAACTGCAACTGCTTGACGGCCTCATGATAAGCGGCAATGGCCTGCCCGATGTCGGCGGCATCCTGCATGAAATCCTTTGAAAACCGCGGCCGCTTGCCGACGCCGATATTGAGCATGTCATATAGCACCAGCACCTGCCCGTCGCAGTCGATGCCGGCGCCGATGCCTATGACAGGAATCGCGAGCTGAGTGCTGATCTCCCTGGCCAACTCCGCAGGCACGCATTCCAGAACCAGCAGCCCTGCTCCGGCTTGCTCCAGCTTATGCGCATCGGCAATGATTTTTTTCGCCTCGTGGAGTTCTTTGCCTTGCACTTTATAATCGCCTAGCTGATTGATGGATTGCGGCAGCAGACCCAGGTGCCCGCAGACAGGAATGCCCTGATCGACCAGAAAACTGACGCAGTCAATGCGCGCCCCTTCGAGCTTGACCATTTGCGCCCCTCCTTCCTGCATCAAGCGAGCCGCATTTTCGGCCGCCCTAAGTGGCGTGGCGTAACTCATAAAAGGCAAGTCGGAGATAATAAACGCCCTTTGCCTGACATGGCTGACGCAGCGGGTATGGTAAACCATCTCATCCATGGTAACCGGCAGGGTTGTGTCTCGCCCCTGAACAACCATACCCAAAGAGTCCCCTACCAGCATCACATCAATGCCGATACTGTCGATCAACATACTGAAACTGGCGTCATAAGCAGTCAGGCAGCTAATTTTTTCGCCGCGCCGCTTCATTGCCGACAAATCATTGATCGATAATGGCTTTACCGTGGGTAGCGAGGAGTATTGAGTCATTTCAAGCCAGCCGTTCCAAACCGTTTAAAGGGCAGTTCTTAACCAGATCCGCAATATGGCCCTTACCTGGCACCAGTAGTTCCGGCGCAATTTCATACAAGGGATACAGCACAAAGGCCCTCTCGGCAATACCTACATGCGGGACGGTCAATTCAGGCATATCAATTTGCTGCTGACCGTAGAGCAACAGGTCCAAATCCAGCGTTCTGGCGCCCCATCGCTCACCTTTGCGCACTCGACCGTGTTCATGTTCAATGCGCTGCAGATTTCTCAGCAAATCCAGGGCCGACAAGTTCGTAGCTATAGCCATAACCGCATTGACATAATCAGGTTGGTCCTGCGGTCCCATCGGCGGACTACGGTACAGTCTCGAAAAGGCAAGCTCTTCAACACCTGCCAATCCGGCAACCGCTGTATGCGCCGACTTAATTTGCTCCGCGGGATTTTCAAGGTTGCTGCCCAGGCCTATGTAAGCAGTAACCTGGCCTTTATCCGAGCTTTTCATGGCTGAACTCATTTCAAAGCAGACACTTTAAATACCTTTATCCTGAGAAGGGGCCTTTTTACGGTAAGTCCTTTTCCGTTTTGCCTTACCAGTTTGAGCGCCGCGCGGAGGCCGGGTCATTTTTCTTTGTTCGGTTTCGTCGGCCTCCTGATACCGCCCCCACCATGCCGCCAATTCAGAATCAGCACCGCCTGTCTCCGCGCGCAGCAATAGAAAATCATAAGCCGCCCTAAAACGCGGGTGCGCCAATAGGCGGCTGGGTTTGGAGCCGATACGCGTATTGAATTTGGGCTGTAAAGTCCAGACCTCGCGCATCGACATAGTGATATGGCGAGGTAAAGAAGTGCTCGTGTTCTGCCTGGAGATCACTTCATTGGCGGCCTCCTGATAGGCCATGGATTCAGCCAGGCCTTTCGCCATCTTCTCCTTGGCCCGTATCGCTACCGGTTCCCATAAAAAAGCAGCCCATAGGAAATAAGCCGTAACGGTCTTGCCTTCGGCAATCCTGTTATCGGAATTTTCCAGCGCCTTTATCAGGAACAACTTGGGGAAACCATTCTCCTCGACCGCCAGACTGCTCTCGGTATCGGGAAACAATATCTGAAAAAGCCCATAATGCCTGAGCATTTCGAAAGTCTGTAACGCATAGCCCGATAAAAACAGCTTCAAGGCTTCATCATAAAGCCTGGCAGCCGGTATGTGGTACAACAGTTCGGCGACGTCATGAATGGACTTCTCGCAAGCGGGATCCAGATTAAAACCGAGCTTCACGGCAAATCGCACCGCTCTCAGCATGCGCACAGGATCTTCGCGGAAACGCGTTTCAGGATCGCCGATGAGCCTGAGAGTTCCGGTTTTATGGTCATCCATGCCACCGGTGTAATCGACCACCGAAAAATCCTTGATGTTGTAATAGAGCGCATTGACCGTAAAATCGCGCCGCCAGACATCTTCCTCGATCGTTCCGTATACATTGTCGCGCAACAGGCGTCCTTCCTTGTTGAGCACCTGCTTATCATCCTGAGCATCTCCCGCTCCGCGGAAAGTAGCCACTTCAATGATTTCGCGGCCGAAGTGCACGTGTGCCAGGCGAAATCTGCGGCCAATTATGCGGCAATTGCGAAAAACACCTCTGATCTGCTCAGGATCGGCATCCGTTACAACATCAAAATCCTTGGGTTCCCGCCCCAGCAATAAATCGCGCACGCAGCCGCCGACAAGAAACGCCTGGAATCCTGACTTTTGCAGTCGATACAAAACCTTTAATGCATTTTCGCTGATCTGGGAGCGCGAAATATTATGCTCGGCACGCGCGTATATCCTCACTGCTGGCGCAGCATCCGGTTCAGCGTCATCTCTGGCTGGATTAATAATTTTTTTAAAGAAGTTTAAAATGGCCTTTACACCTTGTCTGTTTTCTAAATTGTGATAGCCATATTATTTCATATGATTCTAGCCCAGTTGACAACTTTCTTTTCTTTTACATTCCCCTTTTTATTATAGTAAAATCGTGTTCCTGGTTTTTTTTAATAGCAATCCCAATAGACCCTATATATTGTTTTTGTCAGTTTATAAAAGATCAGACAACCTTTTTTTCAACTACTCGCACAAATCGTTAACGTGCCTGACGGAATTGTTATGTTCAAAAAGATAATAAATGGCTTGATTGACCAACCTTTGCTAACCAGCCTTTTTGTAACAGATTTCTTAATTCTTCTGTTCCATAAACCGCCTTTCCTGTTCTCATTGGCGATGCTGGCAGCGTTAATTGCGATGTGCATGTATTTGGGTCAAAAATTAGCTTTATTTAAGGTCTAATTGTCTCGTTCGACCCGGAAAAAGCAGCTAAAACCAGATAATGGCTCATTGTCAATACCTGGTTTTTTGCGCCGCTTGGCGGCCATTATTTATGACCTCTTCCTGTTGCTCGCCCTTTTGTTTTTCGCAACAGCGCTGCTGTTGCCGTTGAATGCTGGGGAAGCCTTCACTTCCCAACAATTTTTCTATCCTGTTTACCTGCTCGCTGTCAGCTTCCTTTTTTATGCCTGGTTCTGGACTCATGGCGGACAAACCTTGGGGCTACGGACATGGAAATTGAAAGTATTGACTTTCAACGGCGAACCTATCAGCTGGAAACAAGCCTTTTTGCGCTTTTTAGGCGCCATAGTTTCCTGGGCTTTTTTCGGACTGGGCTTTTTGTGGATTCTGATCGATAAAAACCGTCGCGGCTGGCATGACTATCTATCGAAAACAGCCGTGTTTTCCGACCTTCAAGAAACACGGCGTTAACTAAGGCCAATCAGCTCAGGAACTGACATGATGGCATTATATTGGTTCATCCGACCTCTACCTTGCAGGAAAAAAAACACCGGTCCAATAAAAAAATCGATTAATAATCCATCACCCGGTTCAGGCAGCCTGCTTGCACCCTGGGAGCCGGTTTCCACTGAAGGCCAAGACCAATCTCCGCCGTTATCGCTCGGCCTTATCAGCCGCCTTGATTCAGAAAACAAAAAAGCTTTACCCTATCCAAACGCCATGCTCATATACGCCGCATTGAGATGCGGCAAATTATCCCTGACTTTTCCCTGAATGTGCCGCATGAAGCGCATCAATGTAGCCATGAACCTACTTCCTGAGAACTATGAATAATCCATTACTGCAAACTTCAGCATTACCGTTGTTTTCACAAATCAAGCCCGAGCATGTTGAACCGGCTATCGATCAGCTATTGGCCGAAGCCCGGTCAGTTGTCGAACAGCATCTTCAGGCCACTAGCGAATATATCTGGGAAAACCTGGTTGAACCCATTGAAGACGCTGAAGATCGTCTGAATAAGGCCTGGTCTCCAGTCAGCCATATGAATTCGGTCATCAACAGCGACGCCCTGCGCGATGCATATAATGCCTGCCTGCCCAAGCTCAGCGAATACTCGACCGAAATGGGCCAGAACGAAAAACTGTTTCAGGCTTATCAGTTTATTGCCAACAGTGATGCTTACGCCGCTTTAGATACGGCGCAACAAAAAATCATCCAGAACGCGTTAAGGGATTTCAGATTATCCGGGATTGATCTTAGCGCCGAAAAAAAGCAGCGCTATAAAGAAATAAACCAGGAACTATCGAAGCTTTCCAGCAAGTACGAAGAAAATCTGATGGACGCGACCAATGCCTGGACCAAGCTGATCAGAGACGAGGAGGACCTGGCCGGATTGCCCGAATCCGCACTGGCGATAGCCCGGCAAACCGCCGAAAGCCATAATGAGGAAGGCTGGATGATCACGCTGCAATTTCCTTCCTATATCGCGGTCATGACTTATGCCGATAACCGGGAATTGCGCCGCGAGCACTATGAAGCCTTCGCTACGCGCGCCTCGGACCAGGGCCCGCACGCCGGCCTTTATGACAACAGTGAAATCATGGAAAAAACCCTGGCCTTGCGTCATGAAAAAGCCCTGTTATTGGGGTTCAATAATTTCGCTGAACTGTCATTGGCCAAGAAAATGGCGGAAAAACCCGAAGACGTGGTCGGCTTTCTGGAAGACCTGGCTGACCGCTCCTGGCGCCAGGCGCGCAAGGATTTAGCGGAGTTGCGCCAATTTGCCAAACAACACTATGGCATCGGTGATCTGCAGCCCTGGGATATTGCCTATTATTCGGAAAAAATGCGCCAGCATTATTACCAGTTGTCACAGGAAGCCGTGAAAGCCTACTTTCCCATCACGCGCGTCTTGCCGGGCCTGTTCGCCGTCGTTGAAAGGCTGTACGGCCTGAATATCAGTGAAGCTACCGGATTCGATAGCTGGCATCCCGATGTGCGCTTTTTCGAGATTCACGACGGGGACGGCCAATTGCGCGGCCAGTTTTATACCGATCTGTACGCGCGCCCGAAAAAACGCGGCGGCGCCTGGATGGATGACTGCGTGAGCCGCAAGAAATCCGGCGACCGCATTCAAACGCCGGTCGCGTATTTAACCTGCAACTTTACGCCGCCCGCCGGCAATGACCCGGCGCTGCTGACGCACGACGAGGTCACCACCCTGTTCCACGAATTCGGCCATGGCCTGCACCACATGCTCACGCAGGTCGACCATTTAGGCGTATCGGGCATCAACGGCGTCGAGTGGGACGCGGTCGAACTGCCCAGCCAGTTCATGGAGAATTGGTGCTGGGAAAAAGAAGCGCTGGATCTTATCTCCGGCCACTATCAAACCGGCGAGCCGCTGCCCGAAGAACTGCTCAATAACATGCTGGCCGCCAGAAACTTCCAGTCCGGCATGATGATGGTCAGACAGCTCGAATTCAGCCTGTTCGATTTCAGAATCCACCGGGATTACGACCCTAAAAAAGGCGGCCGCATTTATCAGACGCTGGAACAGGTCAGAGACCTGGTTGCCGTCATCAAGCCGCCCAAATTCAACCGCTTTGCGCATAGCTTCTCGCATATTTTCGCAGGCGGTTACGCGGCCGGCTATTACAGCTATAAATGGGCCGAGGTACTATCCAGTGACGCTTTCTCCCTATTTGAAGAAAAAGGCATCTTTGATCAGGAAACCGGCCGCTCGTTCCTAACGAACATTCTCGAAAAAGGCGGCAGCGAAAATGCCATGGACTTGTTCGTCCGCTTTCGCGGCCGCAAGCCGACCATCGATGCGTTACTGCGGCACAATGGCATCGCGACATGAAATACAGGGATCTGCGCGACTTTATCAGGCAACTGGAAAAACAGGGCGAGCTGAAGCGGATTTCCGTCCCTGTCGATCCCTATCTGGAAATGACCGAAATCTGCGACCGCACCTTGAAGCGGGGCGGTCCGGCGCTATTGTTCGAATACCCGGCAGGCTCCAACATTCCGGTCCTGGCCAACCTGTTCGGCACGCCGCGCCGCGTCGCCATGGGCATGGGCGCCGAATCGGTCGCGGAACTGCGCGGCCTCGGTGAATTGCTGGCCTATCTGAAAGAACCGGAGCCGCCCAGAGGCATGAAAGATGCCATGGAAAAGCTTCCGGTCTTCAAACAGGTGCTGAATATGGCGCCCAAGCTGGTCAAGGAGCCGCCCTGCCAGGAACTGGTGCGCGAAGGCGACGAGATCGATCTTGCCGATTACCCGATTCAAACCTGCTGGCCCGGCGATGCGGGCCCTTTGATCACCTGGCCTCTGGTCATTACCAAAGGCCCGAATAAAGAACGGCAGAATCTGGGCATTTACCGCCAGCAGGTGATCGGCAAAAACAAGGTCATCATGCGCTGGCTGGCGCACCGCGGCGGCGCCCTGGATTTCAGGGAATGGCAGCAGGCGCATCCTGGCAAGCCTTTCCCCGTTGCTGTGGCTTTGGGCGCGGACCCGGCCACGATACTGGCCGCCGTCACGCCGATTCCGGACACGCTGTCCGAATACGCGTTCGCGGGTTTGCTGCGGGGCGGCAAGACGGAAGTGGCCAAATGCCTGAGCAATGACCTGCAAGTCCCGGCCAGCGCCGAAATCGTCCTGGAAGGCTTTATCTATCCCGGAGAGACGGCGCCCGAAGGCCCGTTCGGCGATCATACCGGCTATTACAACGAAGTCGATGAATTCCCGGTATTCACGATAGAACGCATCACCCAACGCCAGGCGCCTATTTATCACAGCACCTACACGGGCCGCCCGCCTGATGAGCCCGCCATCCTGGGCGTGGCGCTGAATGAAGTCTTCGTGCCGATCCTGCAAAAGCAGTTTCCGGAAATTGTTGACTTTTACCTGCCGCCGGAAGGGTGTTCCTACCGCATGGCCGTGATCAGCATGAAGAAACAATACGCCGGCCATGCCAAACGCGTCATGCTTGGCACTTGGTCGTTCCTGCGCCAGTTCATGTACACCAAATTCGTCATCGTCGTCGATGACGATGTCGACGTGCGTAACTGGCAGGACGTGATCTGGGCCGTTACCACGCGCATGGACCCGGCCCGCGACCTCACCCTGTTGGAGAATACGCCTATCGATTATCTCGACTTCGCCTCGCCAGTATCGGGTTTAGGCTCCAAGGTGGGATTTGACGCGACCAACAAATGGCCGGGGGAAACCAACAGGGAATGGGGCCGGCCTATCTCCATGTCCGAAGAAGTCATCAAGAAAGTAGACAAGCTCTGGGATTCTCTATTTTAAGGCCGCCGCCGTCATGCATTCAGGACACCGCTGGCGCAATGTCAGCGATGTGATCGCGTTCATCACTGGCGGCAGACCGGCCCGGCTCGGCGGATTTTTTATCGCCGAGCACCATTTTATCGACAATGAAATAACTCATTGACTACAAGGCGTCTGTGTCGAGTAGCAAAACAAGATTGCTGTCGATGAGCAGTTTTTGAGTCAAAAAAAACCGCCTGGGAGGCGGTTGTAATTGTCTGATCCTTCCCTGGATCGAGAGGAGGAGCATGATATCCGTGCGAGTATTAATCCTGTTTTTCGGCGCCTTTCTTGCTTTTCCATTTTTCGTGGTGGCGTTTTTTCATTTCATCCATTTTCTTTATCTGTTCGGGCGTCAGAATTTCCTTCAGCCGCGTGCGGGTTTCTTCATGTAGCGCTTTATACTTCTCATGCTGCTCCTTGAACAACGCGTCCATTTTGGTTTTTTGCTCTTCATTTAAATTCAGTTCCTTGGTCATACGCTCCATTTTTCTGCCGTGGCGATACTCTCCTTCACCACCTTCTGTATCGGTGCCCGGCAGAGCCGCGGCTGTTAAAGGGAGAGCCAATGCCATTGCGATCAATATGATTTTCTTGTTCATAGTTATTCTCTCATTTTTGTGGATTGTGGTATTCGAACAGTTTCTCTCTGTTCTTGAGTACTACTATATCCATGAAAAGCGCAAACAATTTGCAGCGATTGTGTAAAAAATAAGGAAGTTTAATCGCCGCTTCTGCTTGGCGCTTCATAGCGATAGCCGGCGCCGTAAACCGAATGGATCAATTCCTGGCCGGGCAGCAGATCGGCCAGTTTTTTACGCAGTTTTTTAATATGACTGTCAATGGTCCGGTCGGAAACGATGCGCTGGTCCTGATACATCAGATCCATGAGCCTGGCGCGCGAAAAAATGCGTCCAGGTTGTTGGTACAACGTTTGCAGCAGCTGGAACTCGACCGCGGTTAATTCGGTTTCCAGTTTGCCGACAGAGATCCGAAAACTCTGCGGGTCCAACTTCAACAGACTAGAGACCGGCTCTGGCGCCAAAGGTTGCATTCTTCGCAATACGGCCTTGACCCGTGCGGTCATCTCGCGCGGGCTGAACGGCTTGCAGATATAATCATCGGCCCCCAGCTCCAGCCCCAGGAGGCGGTCGACTTCCTCTATGCGCGCGGTCACCATGATAATCGGCACGGCGCTGAACCGGCGGATATCCCGGCACAAATCCAGCCCATCGCGGCCCGGCAGCATCAAATCCAGCAGTATCAGGTCTGCGCAGTTTTCTTTCAGCCACGGCACGACGGCCAGCCCATCGCCCAGGCAAAAAGTTTCAAAGCCGGCATTATGCAGATAATCGGCTTCCAGGCGCGCCAGCTTTTCTTCATCTTCCACAATCAGGATACGGTTCATGATTCAATCGGTAGTTCAATATGAATGGTAAGGCCGCCCAGCGGCGAGGCTTGCGCCTTTATCATGCCGCTATGAGCCTGCACAATATTACTGCAAATCGCCAGCCCAAGCCCCGCGCCGCCATGATGGCGGCTGCGCGAGCTTTCCACGCGATAGAAGCGATCAAACAAGCGCGACAGTTCCTGCGCCGGCACGCCTGGCGCGCTGTCGGAAAAATCCATAATGAGCTTATTCGCCTGTTGGGAAACAGTAATATCGAGCGTTCCGCCGCGATCGGTATAGTTGAGGCTATTTTTAAGCAGGTTCCGGTAGAGCTGCGAGAGGCGATCGGGATCGGCGTGAATCTTGACGGCCGATGCCAGCTTACATGTCAGATGCACATTAAGCTGCTTGCCGTCGAATTCAGACGCCAGCGCGGAAAGATCCTGTTTTAAAACGGCGACCGGATCGGCCTGGGTTTTACGGTAACTTAGTGCGCCCTGGTCGGACAGCGATAATTGATACAGGTCGTCAGTCAGACGATGCAGACGCATGACGTCGTTCATCAATGAATCGATAGCCTCCCGCGTCAATGGCCGGATACCGTCCTGCAATGCTTCCAGCTCACCGCGCAGAACGGCCAGCGGCGTGCGCAATTCGTGCGAGATGTCGGCCACCCAACGCTTCCGCGTCTGCTCCGAGTGTTCCAGCGCTGCCGCCATCTCGTTAAAGTCCCGCGCCAGTTGGCCCAGCTCATCCCCGGACTCGACCGGCAAACGCGTATCGTAGCTGCCCACAGCCAACGCCTTGGCGGCGGCCGTAATCCGCTTGAGCGGGCGCCCCAGTGTATACGCCAATAGCAAGGCCAGACCGGCGGACAGCAGAACCATGAATAGGGCAATCCAGACGAACGACTGCGTCTGGCGTTCCATAAACTGTAACTCAAGCGGCTGATTGACGGGTTTTCCGGGCAGCACGCCCAGAAAACCGACCGTCCTCTGTTGATGAAGGATGGGATGAAGAGTCAGCTGCGGCAACGATTCCTTTCGACCGAAGATGATCGACTTGTCGGCGCGCAGCAGCATCACGCTCAGCTCTAGCGGCTTAAAGCGCCAGTGGGCATGCGATTCAGGCAGCGCCGGCGGCCAGGCATCGGGCGGCTCGATCAGCGCCTGCTTGAACCATGGCGCCGGCCGGTAATGCCTATGCTCATAGGCTTGCCATAACAGTTCCATCCATTTCCGTTTGTTGCCGGTCAGTGCCTGCCAGTCCTGATCGCCGGCATAATATTCGCTCAACCCCTCGATCAGCGCACTGATGCGCTCCTGCTGGCGTTTTTCAACGAAAGCGGTAAAGCCACGGTCCAGTGACCAGTGCATGAATAGATACATGCCTGAGACAACAAGACTCGTCGTCAGCAAAAATGTCAAAAAAAGTTTGAACCGGATTGATTTATGCACAAAGACACCCGTTAAGCTATTACGGTATTATTGTCGGCGAATATGCAAAAATTATGGACTGTCACGCCTGGCGTTTTCAATGCAAACCCCTTTAAGAATTTGACAATCAATCATTGTCTTGTTTTAAATCCAATAACCGTGATCGGCACAAAACAGGCCCATCCTGAAAATTGATATCAGGATGTTATTTTTGAATCCAATCCAACATTACCGTTAGTCACTGCCATGCCCATACCCAGCGATATTCAACAACTCCATGCGGAAATGCGCCAGTGGCGCCGGCATCTGCATCAGTTTCCGGAAACCGCGTTTGAAGAAACCGGAACGGCCCGCTTCATAGCCGACAAACTGTCCAGTTTCGGCCTGGATGTGCATCAGGGTTTAGGCAAAACCGGTGTCGTCGCGACCTTGTCGAATGGAGAAAGCGCCAAGAAAATCGCCCTGCGTGCCGACATGGATGCGCTGTTCATACAGGAGCGGAACACATTTGGCCACAAATCCCGCCATGAAGGCAAAATGCACGCTTGCGGCCATGATGGGCACTGCGCCATGTTATTGGGCGCAGCCAGCCATTTGGCGCGCAATCGCAATTTTGACGGCACCGTGTATTTTATCTTTCAACCTGCCGAAGAAGGCCGCGCCGGCGCCAAACAAATGATTCTGGATGGCCTGTTCGAAAAATTTCCGGCTGATTGCGTGTTCGGTCTGCATAATTTCCCCGATATTCCGCTCGGCCATTTTGCCGTCAAATCGGGACCGATGATGGCTTCGTTCGATTGCTTCGAAATAATTCTGACAGGCCAGGCCGCGCATGCCGCGATGCCGCATCTGGGCAATGACGCCATCGTCGCGGCCGCCCAGCTGATCACTGCCTTGCAGACGATCGTCAGCAGAACCGTCGACCCTGCTGAGCAGGCAGTCGTCAGCATCACTCAGATCCACGCCGGCCAGACCTGGAATGCACTGCCGGAATCGGTCGTGTTGCGCGGCACATTCCGTTGTTTCAGCGGCAGCGCGCAAAAAACCATTGCCGACAGAATCAGTCAGCTGACTCATGCCCTCTGCCAGGGATTCAATGTAAAGGCAGAGATTAAACTTAACCCGGAAAATCCGGGTTATCCGATCACGTTCAATACGGAAGAAGAAACACAGATGGCGCTAAACGCTGCTATTGCGGTAGTCGGCGGGGATCGCATCGACCGACAGCCGACGCCCAGCATGGGCTCGGAAGATTTTGCCTTTATGCTGCAGGAAAAACCGGGCTGTTATCTGTGGCTAGGCAATGGCTCATCTGAAAACGGCTGTTTACTGCACAATCCGCACTATGATTTCAACGATGAGATTCTGCCGATAGGTGCTGCTTATTGGGTGAAACTGGTCGAAACGGCATTGCCCAAATCCTCTTGATATAGGACCTGGGGCTTTTGCTTTTAAAGCCGAACCGCTGGACGGGGCGAAGCTTCTCCTAATCAGTCTCTTTGCGAGACGGACTCAGGCAGTTCTTTATTTTTAGGCGTTATGCTGACCACGCGGCCCTGTTCGTCAAATTCCGCCAGCATTTCCGAATCGCGCTGCTTCAGATAGTCCTCGATTAGCGGCTTGACCATATGCTGATCCTTGAAGCTCCATAAGTTGTTGATCAGCCCTTCCATGATCATCGCATACACGCAGGCTTCTATGGTTTCCATGACCGCCATTTGCGGCGGTTCATTGCTGGTGACGCCCGCTTCGACTTCCAGCAGGCGCTTGAAGGACACGTAGCGAAACAAGCCGGAATCCAGTTGGATGGAAAACACGGTTTTTCTGGCATCGACATGGCTTAGTACCGAACCGTTTTTGACGGAAACGGCCCTCAGCATGCTAGTTACCGTATCGCGCCTGAATTCCGTAGAGCCGCCCAGGCCGAAATAATGCGCGCCGATCCCGCCGGTTAACAAATTAGTCTCATAGGCCACAATGCCTCCTTCCAGCAGGATAGGCGCATACAGCAGCGGCGGCAGGCTCGGGCCGTGCGATTCGGCCTTACTTTTGTCGCCGGCATATATTTCCCGGGTTTGATGAATGATTTTACGCTCGTTCATCAGATCGGTCAGCCCCTCCCTTTCCAGCACGTTGAACCATTTGCCATTACCGGCTTCCATCAAGGCGCGTATCAGCATGGATGTGGCGCCTTGCGTCACGGCCGTAGAATACTGCACCAGATTTTCGCTGCTTTTGTACTGGCCGGTCTGGTCGCGAAATTTATACACCGCGACGACGATGGGTTCGGCCGGCGGCGGCAACGAGCGCAGCATATCGGAAACACCTGAGTGGTAATCGGTGGTTGCCTTACTGGAGCTGACCGGTTGGAAAGCGCTGGAGCACGACGTTAAGGTTGCTGCGACCAATGCGCCGCACAACAATCTGCGAGACAGAGACATCATTATTTTTATTATTAGTCCAGGGTATTGATTATTAGTCCAGGGTATTGATATAAGGAACAGTCAAGATTGTATCGGTAATGCCATCTGAGATGCTAATGCTGACATTGCCGTTGACTGGTGCCTTATCGACGATGACGGCAAAGTCGCTCTGGCCGTCGCCATCCAGATCAAAATTCAGGTCAGTACCCAGTTGGATATTGCCATCCTCATCAAACAGATCTTCCGTGGTATTTCGTGACACCTGATTGAGAATGGCGCGCTGCAGATTGTCTTTGAAACGCTCAAGCTCGGATTTTTGCGCGGCCGCTGCCTGGCCGGCGGTTGGATCTTTGAATTTATTCTGTTCGGCCGCCTGATTCAGCAGAAAGGTGCCGTTTAAGGGGTTGCCGCCAAAACTGGGGCTGACAGGACGGTAAACGAGTTCCGTAGCCACTGACGGAGGTGCAAACACAGTCAGCATGAAGAGACAAAACCATAGTCGCATAAACTAATAAATCTCCAACCCTTCCAGCGCATCCTTATGCCGCTTAATATATGAATCCAGTAAGGCTCGCGCCGCCTGGGCCTTTTCTTCGATACCGCTGGGGCGGGTGCCTACCCGATCCTGAAACACGATGGTATCGTTCACTTCCACCCAAATGATATTGCCTGCGAATATGTCGGGGCGTTCGTATACGGTAATCGTGCCGGCATCATCGGGCACCTCCCAGCCGTTAATCAATTCTTCATAGAACAAATGACCAATGCGCGATAGGGTCTGGTCGACCACCAGACCGTTAATTTCAAACTGCGGCTCGACAGCTGCCGCTGGCGGCAGCGCCAGCAATAAAATGCAGAAGACGTAGCGTTTCACTAATTACCCTGGCTTATCATGGCACGGTTGTGGCCGCCGCTTTGCCGGACCGTCGCCTGGTTATTGCCGCCCGATTGCGATATGGAGCTGTCATTACAATTTCCGCTTTGGGTCACAGTCGTATCATTTTTTTCGCCTTCTTGGAGAAGGCCAGCACGATTATCGTTCCCAATTTGGGCTAAAGTCAACTCATTATTGATACCAGATTGCTCGATGAATTTTTCGTTGCGCTTACCGCGCTGCACGATGATCCGCCGATTTGTACTATGGATATTTTTCTGCATGGTCCGCTGTTCCTGCTGAAGTGAATGGGATTTACAGTTTTCCGCACCGGCGCTCTGCCAAAAACAACTGGACAGCATGAGCACTATTATCCGGCCTCCGTTATGCTGTATAGGCATGGAAATGACTCCAAATAAAAAAGGGAGGGTTATCGCCAACCCTCCCTTTTTTTAATAATCAACCGATAGAAAAATTGGCCATTTTCAATATTACTCCTTCAATAGGCTGCATTAAAGATGCCATTTTGATGGACATGGCCACATTAATCACACTTTTTGTAATAAGGACTTGTATTGCCTTAACAATCAGCTTCGTTAATGAATGCCTCGCTCGTGCCCGGCAGGACTTTCCCGGCATGCATGATAACGAGCTGATTATGCTGCAGTGAATTAAGGGTTTTGGGTAATAATGGCGTTGTTGCCGCCACCGCCAGTCTGGTTGATTGACGCGCTATCTCCAACCCCAAACTGATTAGTAGTCGCGAAGTTCTGAGCGTCGGAAGTGCCAAAACCTGATTGATTGATTGCTGCAATGTTCAGAGAACCCTCCTGATTAATTGTTGCATCGTTCCACTCGCCACTTTGAGCAATGACACCGGAAAGCTCATCGCCATTCTGGCTAATTGTCGCATTGTTATCAAAGCCGGACTGGTCAGTAGATGCGCTGCTAAATGAGCCGTTCTGAAAAATCTGTGCAGTAGCGCCAACTGCATTCAGCTGATTAATATGCGCTTCGTTGCTGTCTCCTTGCTGATCAATCAGAGCATCTGAATCATCGCTAACATTAGTTTGGCTGATGGATGCCAAATGGGTGAAGCCATTTTGATTGATAGTGGCGTTTGAAAACCAGGAATCATCCTGGACTATTGATGCCGAACTATCTGAACCGGTTTGATTGATAACGGCGAAATCGCCCTGCGTATTGTTTTGTGTAATGCTTGCCGTACTATCAAATACATCAACCTGATGAATTTCAGCTGTATTGCCCGCGCCAAAGTTATTATTAGTCTGATCGATGGAAGCTATACTGCCAGCCGAAAAATTCTGCTCGATGCCGGCTGTTTGATTATTGCTGTTTATTTGGTTGATTGTCGCCGAGGCAAAATCGCTGAGGTTGGTCTGACTGATTGTGGCAGCGTTATTATCTCCTTGTTGTGTAATACTGGCTTGTGCAAACCAGGAGTCATCCTGTACGATGTCCGCGCTGTTGTTATTGCCCGTTTGATCAATACTTGCGGTCATTGGATTGACGCTATTGGTTTGCGATACTGATGCAGTATTGCCGCTGCCGTTTTGGTTAACGGTCGCGCTATGTCCCTCAGCCAGAGCGGAACCTGCTATACCATAAAGTAATGCCATAATTGTTGTAGCTAAAACACGTTGTTTCATCTGATATTCCTCTGACATAGTAAATATTCAATAATTGACGGCAGAAATTCTGCCTTACTACCTGATCAGCCTGAAATCGTAAACAAACCGATCACTACTGCCCTGCATCCTGCCGAAGCTTCCTGCTTCAATTTCCATTTTGGGTAACAGCGATATTTCTATTGTTTCCATTAATCCCCAAACTGAAATTCAGCGCATTGCCGTCCTGAAGTACCGTTACGCTATTAAGGTCGCCGTTGATTTGAATAGCCGAGCTGTTGCTATCGCCCCATTGCGTCACGCCAACCTGGTTTTGGCTGCCATCAATGCCTACAACAGCGCTGTTATAGTCGCCGAACTGAGTCGCCATTAGTCCGTTGTTGTTGCCGTCAACGCTGGCAATGAAATCCTGCGCTATGCCATTCTGATCAATATTGACTTGATTATTGTTGCCATACAGGCTGATCAAAGCATTGCTGTCGCTTTGCCATTGCTGAACAGTTATATCGTTCTCATTGCCGAAGTCGCTGATTTCAGTGTAGTGCCGACTCCCTATCTGAATGATTTCAGCTATGCCGCTGCCGCCGCTTAATTCATCGATTGTCGCATCGTCCGCTACCTGACGGATATATGCCAGATTGCCGTCACCGGATTGACTGATGCTGGCCTGGTAGTCATTCCCCACCTGCTCAATCGAAGCCAGATTGCTCATAGCTGAATCGGCATAAGCGCCCGGTGAGATCAGAAAAGTGCCCGCAAAAATTGCCGTAAATCCACTTTGTATGCTCGAATATTTCATCAATTGAGTTCCTTAAAACATGCGTTTCTTCTATAAGGCAGCACTATGAAATCAGTGTGCGGCAGCCAATTCCCTTTCTTAAATGTGGCTTAAAGTCTAACGGCATTGCTGTGCTTCAGCAATGGCACAATAATAGCCTATGGCTTTGGATCTGATATGAATAAGCATTCTTACTTATTTGAAATATAAGAAAAAATACTTAGATGGGCTTAGTTGTGGAAGTTGAATATTTAAAAATAGAAAATAGTCGATTTTTTCTTGTAGCCTAAAGCGATTAAATTTTCATTGATCGCTTTCGCAATGGCATGCGTGCGATTATTGGCATTCAATATCACAGAAGCGGCATCAAGGTGTTTGTTGACAGTGGAAATAGAAATCTCAAGAATCAACGCGATTTCTTCGGTGGTTTTTCCTTCGGCAGCCCATGCCAGACATTTGCGCTGCTGCAAGGTAAGCGGCACGGAGCCATTTTTTGTAAAATTGTGAGGCGGCCGCGGTAGCAGCCCTTTTTGAGACAAAGCAAGCCCGGCCTCGATAATACGTTGCGCGAGGTAAACAATAAAAGGTTGAATATACTGCAGCCAGCTGCTGATCTTTTTTTTCTCCGGGTGATACGTAAAATGGAGAAATCCGAAAAGATGATTGGGGCCATGCACAGGCACAGTCATGCCATCCCAAGTGTTCTTCGTAATGCCATCGGCAATAAAACTGGGCTTATGCGAAAATTCGCTCCAATAAAACGGAGCGATCTGCTTGCGGGCTCTAATTATTCGAGTGTCGATCTTCCAATATTCATTGCGAATATAGGTTTGTTTCCATTCCTCTGATTCATCCGAATACAGATAGTAAACCTCATTTTTGAAATCATTCGTTACGACAAGACCATAACCGATACTGTTAAAACCGAATTGCTTTTTGATATCCAAGGCTATATTAAATAGCTGAGCGGGATTTTCAACAGCCTCGAGGGAGGCCAAAGCGTTGTTAAACCACTTTGTCGGAATACGACATTTTTTCAGTGAATCAACTTCCATGGTTTTCCCTGTCAAGCCCAATTCCCATATTTGCATTGCAACTAAAACATTGCATCACTTTTTAGTTAACGAATATTTTATCTGATTAGAACCGTAAATTGATCTGAAGCAATAGAAACATCGCTTTATTGCGCCTTTAATTGAGGCAAGCATATGACGTGTTTTTTCAGGACTGCGCGCGGACCAAGCCACGCATGTCGCGATGCTGCACCCGGACATTGAGCCATCGTCGCGGAAGCCTGGCCGATCTGCGCCACGGGCAATCATCGGCATTTCCCAAGTCCGCCCCGGTAAGAGGCTTAATACGCTTTGCTGCTTCAACCGGATAACTGACATGAATATCCGAAGTTGATTCTGTTACTTTTGCTCATCCTCTTTCCACATGGAAAGCATGTGCGCCATTTTTTTCACTTTGGTTTTTAAATATTCCAGATTGTCATCATGCGCGGCGGCCTCAATCGGAATACGCCCGGCAACGTTAATCCCGAGCTTCTTTAACTCGTTAATCTTTTTCGGATTATTAGTGATCAGTTCGATCGATTTAATCTTCAGGTCATTCAGTATGAGTGCCGCGATGCTGTATTCGCGTTCATCGGCAAGATGTCCCAGGTGTATGTTGGCATCCACCGTATCCATGCCCTGATCCTGGAGATTGTAAGCTTGCAGTTTCTTCAGCAGGCCGATGCCGCGACCTTCCTGGCGCAAATAAACCAGAACGCCGAAACCGGCTCCATCAATCAATTCCAGCGCCATATCGAGCTGTTCCCCGCAATCACAACGCCGTGAGCCCAAGACATCGCCAGTAAAACACTCGGAATGTATTCGAACGGGCACATTTTCCTTATCCGTAACGCTGCCTTTAACGAGGGCGACATGCTCTTTTTTATCGATATTATTACTGTAATAATGCAGAATAAATTCGCCGTGTCGGGTTGGAATACGGGTTTGTACTAAGTTGTCTAGTTTTAATTTCACGTATATAGCAAATTTAGATAACAATTTATATTTTACCCAATTCAGCTGCTATTGAGCTAAAAAGTTTTGCCGGCTATCATTCCTTGCCGCATTTTTCCGTCATTAAAAAGCGCATTCAGTGGGTTTCATCCGGGTAGTCAAGGTTGCAGGCCCATCTTAATAATCAGAATATTATAAATCTCTTAAATTTATTTTTTAAATTTGCCAATAAAAAACTGACATTTTTCCAACATTATTTCTCGTGCTAACTTTAACAATATTGATCCGCTCAGCTTCGCGACATGTCCAAGACCTTTAAAATTTTCGCTTATGGCAGTTTAATCAACCAACAGTCGTTAACCAGAACCGTGCCCGAGGCGCGCAACATTGTGCCCGTCAAAACGCGCGGTTTGAAGCGGGTTTTCAATCTGGCTTCGACTTACCGCTATGATGAGCAGCACCAGGCCGCTGTCTGCGTCTTGAACGCAGAAAATACCGAGCCAGGGCAAGTCATGAACGGCACGTGTTTTGAAATGGATGAGCGATCATTGGTCCGGTTGCTGGAGCGGGAAAAAGGCTATGATTTCTGCCAGATCACAGCCAGCCATTATCATGATGAGGCTGACATCTTTGAGGCTTATTATTTTAAAGCCCGCGACTTCGAGCCTTACCGTTACTTATCGGCATCAAAGGCTCAGGCCCATTATCTAAACTTGTGCCTTAGCGGCTGCGCAGTTTTCGGCCAATCCTTTGTCGACGATTTTATCAGCAGCACATCGTTCTGGGACATTGATGAAGACGGGCAAAATGCCATATGGCAGGGGCATTTCTAAAGCGCTTAGCCCTACCCGGATACTTTATGAAACCGTAGGGCCCGCGAAGAAAAACAGGAGTTGCCATTTTCTCCCTGCAACGCCATGAATTCACTGAAACATTTGCAATTAAATGCCTTGGCGCACTCCATGCCGCCTGGAGGCGGCCTACTTTTGGTCTTCGTGGCGATAACTATCACTTGCTGGCTTCAATCAATTTGATAATATCGCCGCTGTGCTCATCGACACGCACAGAGCTAAAGGCGCAAGCCTGCACGTTTTTAACGGTCTGCCTGTTGATATTGGCTCCGACCAGAGCGACCACGACCGGATTAAGCAAATTCATGGCGCCGGCAATCACCGGTTTTGAGCTTAAAACGTGCTCCAGCAATAAAACCTGTCCGCCCGGCTTACAGACGCGGTAAAGTTCTTTCAAGCCCTTTATCGGCGACGGCACCGAGCAAAAAACGAAAGAGGCGATAACGGTATCGAAACTGTTATCGGCAAAGCACAAAGACTGAACGTCCATCAAGTCCAGTTCCACATTGACCTTTTTCCTGTCGCGTTTCCGCTTAGCCTCGTTCAGCATTTTTTCACTGAAATCGATGCCGGTTAAGCGGGCATCTTTCGGATAGTAATCAAAATTCTTGCCTGTGCCTACGCCGACCTCCAGGATATGATGGCCATCCACTTTGTCCCATAGCCTTTTCCGCCAGCTCTTGAAAAACAGGCCTTCCATGACCGCCTCCATACCGTCAAAATACGGAGCAATCCGGTCATAACGTTTTTTAATGGCGGCACTGTTCGGCTTCATGATGAATCCATTTAAGACAAATCAGGGATTGTAACCGATCTTGCTATTCAATGGAGTCAGATAAACGCGCTGTTTTATTCGGCTCCTCATTTGGCTGAACATAGTCATCGTTAATGTTGAGCGATGAGCTGGTCAGCCGGCTCAGCCATGCTTCCGCAGTCAGCTTATTGGTGTTCAATATCAGATTAGGGAAGAATCCGAACAACAATACCAACAAGGCCGGCACACATAACAGGCTCAGTTCGCGTTTTCGCAGATCCTGCAACTGGCTGACGCTGACATGCACAACAGGACCGTAAAACGCGCGGCGCATAAACGACAACATATAGGACGCTCCCAGGATAGCTCCCATCAAGGCAGCAAGGCCAAGGCTGGGATGCGCATTCAGCGCGCCGATAATCAACAGCAATTCCGCCGGAAAGCCGCTGGCGCCCGGCACGCCGATACTGGCAATGGCGAATAGAAAGAAAAACGCGGTCAACCGGGGCACCACTTTTGCCAATCCGCCCAGATGAATGACTTCAGTACTACCCAGGCGGTGCTGGACAAATCCCGCTATCAGCATCAGGCAGCTGGCAATCAGGGTAAAATTGAGCAATTGAAAAATTGCGCCTTGAAGACCCTGCATGTTCAATGTGGCGATACCGACGATCACGAGGCCGACATGACTGATGCTGGCGTAAGCCAACAAACGGCGCAGGTTGGTCTGCTGCAAGGCAATCATGGCGCTATACACCAGTGTGATGGCGCCCAAAATACCCAGCACCCAGGTGTATTCAACCGAAGCGGAGGGCGTCAGCGGCATGGTATAGCGCAACAGGCCAAATGCCCCCAGCTTCAGGCCGGTTATTAAGGCGGTCATATGCGCGGGCGCTTCCATGGACATCGTTGGCAGCCAGGTATGAAAGGGCACTAACGGCGCTTTAACGGCAAAACCTGCCAACAGCAATAGAAAAATAATGGTCTGCCAATCGCCCGGAATCGGTGTGTCCAGCAGGATGGGCAAGCTGAAATTTAAATTCTGCGGAATACCTCCATGCATTTGAACCGCATGATTAATGGCCAGCATGATAATGGCAAACAATAAAGGCACACCGCCGAACAGCATGAATAGCGTGTATTTCATCGCTGCCCCGCGGCGCTGAGGACCTATGCCCCACAGACCGATCAGAAAGAAAATGGGCGGCAGCGTCAGCTCCCAAAACAAAAAGAACAGCACCATATCCAGCGCCACAAACACGCCCATCGTGATGCCTTCCAAAGCCAGCAATAATGCAAAATGGAACCGCGGCAAATATTGCACCGAATTCCACGAAGCGGCGATCGCCACCAGCGTCAACAGCGCCGACATCGGTAAAAACAGCACGGAAATACCATCGATGCCGACCAGATACTCAATATTCAGGCTCGGCACCCAGATGTGCCGCTCGATTAACTGAAAACCGCTGTCGTCCGGATTGAACAGGTAGACTATGAACAGCGTTGTAACCAGCTCAACCCCTGCGGCCGACAGTGCGATTTTCTTGGCCAAATTGCTATCATTGGCAGCGCCGGTAGCGAGCGCGCCCAACAAAGGCAGCGCCATCACCAGACTTAATATAGGGAAACCGGTTTCACTCATGTCGCTTACTCTTTAATATTGGCATCGTCGCTTTCGGCGGATCGTATCAGCGCTGCCTCAGCCTCTCGTTGCTCGCTGTGCATGGGGTAGGATTGACTCAAAACGGCCACTTCATCGTCTATAAAGTTCAGAACAGGCGTCGTATCGAAACCGGTGCCGATCAGCAATGCGCAAATCGTGATCGTAATAATGCGTTCCTTGGTGACCGGGTGATGGATGCTGCCATAGGGTTGCACGGAGCGCTTGGTGCTGGTCATGAACATGCGTTGAAAAGTCCAGAGCAGGAAGGCCGCGGCCAACACGTTGCCGGTCAAAATGGCGATAGCCACCAGCCAGCCGCGGTCCTGAATCGTGCCCTCAATGAGCAAATGCGCCGCATCGAAGCCAGGCGTGCCGGGCATGACCATCGTGCTCAAGGCGGCAATCAAAAACAGCAGCGCGATCGTGGCATTGGTATCGAACAGGCCGCCCAGGCGCGGGATAAAGGCTGTGCGGGTCCGCTCATAAATCAGGCCGACGCTGAACAGCATGCCGGCCGTCGCCAGACCGTATGCCAGCGACAACAAGATACTGCCTTCCAGGCCCTGCGTATTGAAACAGAATAGGCCGATCACCAGCATGCCGGTATGGCTGATAACGGCAAAAGCCAGCAACCGGCGCATATTGATTTGCATGAGCGCCAGCAGGGCGCCATAGAAAATGCTGATCAACCCCAGCGTGACGACAAAATCGGACCATTCCTCGGCGACGCCTGGAATCAGCGGTAGGATAAAACGAATGACGGCATAGATCCCCAGCTTCAGCCCGACGAGGAAAATGGCGACGCTCGCAACGGTGCCCTGTTCAGCCAGCGCCGGCAGCCAGCCATGGAACGGAAACAGCGGCATGCGAATGGCAAAGCCGTAAAACAGCAGAATGAAAATCAGGGTTTCGTCGTGCAAATAGGCATTGTTCTGCTTGATCGTGAGCCAGTCGAAAGTCAGCGGATGCTCCGAATCGATCAGGCCAAAGCCCAGCAATAAAAAGCCGGCCAGCGTCATCAGCAAGCCGCAGCCCCAATACTGGAGCAAACTGGCAACGATCCACGGCCTTCTGTGCCCCGTTCCGGCATGCATCGTCAATAAAGACACAGGCAGCAGCTCCAGCAAGCTCCACAGCCAGAACTGCATCGCATTCAAAGCCGAAAAAGCGCCCATCAATATGGCTTCATAACCCAGCAGGCAGGCGATGAACTGCCGGTCAATGACATGCCGGTTAATGATGGAATAGATCAATGCCAGCAGCGTTAACACAGCTGTCAGCGGAATAAACAGCACGTTCATGCCATCAACGCCGACGCTATAGCTGAGGCCGAATAAATGCACCTGCTCGGCCAGCTGAATCCCTGCCCTTTCGGCATCATAGGCCGTCAGCAGATAGATGCCCAGCAGCAGGTTCAGCACTGTGCCGGCAAAGCCAAAGCGCAAAGCGACAGCCGTCGAGCGCGAAAATGCGGCCGCGACCATGGCCGCCAGCGGCACCAAGGTCAGTGCGCTCAATAGCGGCAATGCCGCCGATTCCGACCAGAAAGTTACATTGATATCCATCGGAGCCTCAAAATGCAATCAGCAAAGTTAGGAAGATAAACAACGCCAGGTAGCGCGGACTGAATAACAGCAGCTCAACCTTATTGGCCGCAAAGCCCAACTGGCGGCCATAGCTAATCGCGTTTTTGCCGATACCGCGCAGCACGAAGCGATCTTCGAACCAGTGCGTGACGGCGGCGGCCCATTCGGTGAGCTTACCGGCCAAGCCGCTGCCTTGCGCAAAAGTGTCGCCGTCATTATCGAGCCGGGCCCCGATTTTCTGCTCCTCCAGTTGCGCCAGTGTCGAGATCGCCCGAATGGCCGGCGCAGATACGCCCAACGTACGGTCAACGATATGATCGTCAAAATAAGTCAGATCGTGTGCCAGGCGTCGTATCGGCTTGACCAGTGTCCAGTCGGTGATCTGATCCAGCCAGAAGCGCTGCAGCGAGACGACATAGACCCAGCGCAGCCCGGCAATAGCCGGTCTGACCGGCCTGACCGGATTATCATGGACATGATGCAGCAGCGATGGCGAAGTCAAAAACTGGTAGCCGCGCATTACGGCATGGGCGCAAAGATGCCAGCTGGCCAGTTGCCACAAGCCCAATCCGCATTCCAGAAACATCAGGCCCAATTGACCCGTTGCGGCAAAAGCCAGCGAACTCTTGACGTCGGTTTGCGTCAGGCCGACAACAAAACCATAAACCGCTGTCGACAGGCCCGCGATCGCGATCAATATCATGCCCAACGGCGCCTGCTCGAAAACCGGCCGCAGCAGAATCAAAAGATAGACGCCCGCATGCACCATCACCGCGCCGTAAAATACGGCGCTGGACGGGGTAGGCCCTTCCATCGCGCGCGCCAGCCAGGGCGCGAACGGCAACTGCGCCGATTTTGCAAAGGCCGCTGTAGCGAAACAAAGGGCGATCGAAGTGGCCTGTCCGGTGGATAATTGCGCCGGCAAGGCCGTCAATCTGACCCAGTTGACACTGTCTGTCCAGGCATAGCAAAGGGCAATGCCCAATATGAACGCGGCATCGCCGATACGGTTAGTCACGAAGACTCGCGTCGCATTATGAGCGGCAACGGGTCGCTCATAAAAATAAGCAATCAATAAATAGGAACAGAGCCCCGCAATTTCCCAACCGATGAACGTGCCGACCGCATTGCCGGATAACACCAGTAGCAGCATACCTGCGGAAAACAGGCTCAGAATAAAGAAGAACCGGTGGAAGCCGGCCTCCTTATGCATGTAATTAACCGAAAAGCGCGTGATGATGAACAACAATATAGCGAACAGCGCCGCCACCACGACGCTAAAGCCCGTGGTGATAAAATTCACGCGGATGTTCAGCGTGTCGCTGCCCAGCCATTGTCCGACACTGAATGAGCCGGCATTTTTGCCCATCATGTCGCCGGTCAGCAGCGCCAAGGCCAGCAGGCCCGACAGAATAATGGCCCAATTTGCGATATCGGACGTCGTGTTCTCACGGGCTTCGCCTTCCAGCCAGCCCAACAAATGGCCGACGCCGATCACGGCCGCGGCAATGAACGGCAGTAAAGGAATTAAAATAACAATTAAATCCATGCGCTTAAACTCCCCACAGTTCAGGCTGTTTGATCAAAACAGGCGCTACCGGATCGGTCCGGTCCCGGTAACAGTCAGGCGAACTTGCAGAAACCGGCAATTCCTTGGCATCGGCCTGCCATGACACAAATCCTGTGCCGCGCTCGAAGATGAAGATATCGCCGCTGTCCGGATCTTTCGCGCTCAGATGCACCCAGCCGCCGCCTATCAATTCGCGGAGGCTGTCCTGACGGGCATAGATTTGTTCCAGAATCGTTGTTTTCGCCTCAACCAGAATCTGCAGACGCATCGGCTCGTGAATCTCCACCATCTGTTTCGGCAGGCCTGTGCGCAAATCGCTGGCCGCACCTTCCATCACGCCGAACATGCCGGTCACATTATGCGGCACTTTGGTGCCGCAACCGAAACGCTCATTATCGATCGTGGAAAAATAATATTCCAGATTGATGCCGGCGCCGACCGGGCCAGCGGTCAGCAAGATCGACTCGAGAATACTGCCTTCAGGGTCCTGCGTCGGATCATAAGAGATCAGGAATACGCGCCGATCCAGAAACAGCCCCTGGGTCAGCGCGCGCCGGCCTATCACGGCCGCCGCATTGGTCGCATGGCCGAACTCGGGGCGAACCTGGGTTAAATCCTGCGATCTCAGCGTCACATGCAGAAAAGCCTGGGCCGGCGAAGCCGAGCGCTCGGCCGAGAAAAACCGCCGGCTGCGCTCGTGCGCGGACAATTCCTGCGCCCGGCTGATGCAGACCCTGAAGCGCTCGAACTTTTTACGCAGCGATGCCGGTATCGCATCCAGATCGTACCAGGTTATCGCATCGCTACAGGTGTCGTGCTGCATGCCGATGAACCAGCAGTCATCCGGGATGGCAATGTTTTTCTGCATCAGCAGCGCACGCACTTCAGGCCGATTGGCCATGGCGGCGAAGACGCGCGCATTCGGTCCGCCCTGCCGGCCGCCGCAGGCGCCGCAATCATGCGCGGCTTCGTGCGGATTGTTCTGGCTGGTCGAACCATGCCCCGCCAGCGCGACAATCGGAGCAAAGCCGCCGGTCAGACCTATCGCTCGCAACAGCGCCGCTACACGCTCGGCCTGTTCGCTGTCAGTAAAGCCCAGTTTGGGCTGCTCGGCCGAGGCAGGTGTTGCCGTATCGGACGAGGTAAACAGTAATTCGGTAGTGACGGGCGGGGCAATGACCCGGCGCAACCAGTCGACAGCTGCCTTATGATAGCGCGGCATCAGCATTTTACCGAGCAATCCGGCCAGGGTAAAAGGCGCCAGCAGATCGATCGCGGCATGCGATGTCAACAGATTGCGGCGCAGGCACTGATACAGCAGATAACCCAAACGCTGATACAAGCGCCGCCCTTTCTGACGCGCGAGCAGTGTTTCTTCATGGCCTGGACTGGCTATCTCCTCGACTTTATGCGCCGGCGTCACGACAACCGGACACAGCGCCGTCGCATGCGCGGCATCGAGTCCTTTGTAATTCATCGGAATGCCGAAAAAGCCCGCCACGCCCAAGGTTTCGATAGCCGGATTCAATTCTTCCAGGTGGCGACGGAAACTTTCCTCGCGTTCGTCCATGCACATGATGAGCTGCGCTTCGGGCCGCAGGATGCCCTTGATCCAACGGCCGCGGTTATGATTGGCGCGCAGGGCCTGAAACAATTCATTTCGATAATGAAGCTCGTAAGCATTCAGCCAAACTTTGCCGCGCTCCGTCACATTAAACGCATCGAGCACGGACAGCATCAGGCGCAGATCCCGCTTTTTCAAGGCCTGTATGTCTGCCGCCTTGAGCCCCAGGTGCTGGCATAAACGGAACAGACGCCAGCCGCTGCTGTAAATGGTGTGGTTGCGCTCCGCCTGCTGCATGGTCAGAGGGCTGCTGCGCCAGATTCCTATCATGTCGGCCAGTTGCTGCCAGTCGGTGCGCGCATGCCGTTCCGAGCCGGCAAGAAACATCAATGACTCGGCCTGATCAGTCAGGTATTCCGGCAAATCGCCCTGGTATAACTGGCTGCGCACGATGAATTCCGACAGATTTTTGCTGAAATAGGACTTTATACTGCTCAGTTTGGCTTCGATCAGCCACGTTTCGCGGCAGATCTGGTTCAGCCAGAGCCTGTCCAGCGTCAGCCGGATTGCCAGGTAATCGACGAGCTTGGGCTTGGCGTCATTGACTGTATGATAATGCGGATGGTGCTGGCGCCAGTTGATCAATCCTGACCAGCCGGGTATTTCGAGTGCCAGCCGACGCAAGTAGCCGTCCCATTTTGCTTGCGGAATTTCCAGATGCGTCAGCTGCACGATGACCGCATCAAGGGCATCTTCCGGCAATTCGGCCATAATCTGCTGCCAATCGGGCAATTCATGCAAAAACGGATTGGCGTCATAGACGGCCGTTGCGCGCCACGCCCCATACAGGCCGAGCTGACTGCGCTCGGGGATGGGCCAGGGCGCCAGGCCTTCATCCAGTCCCGAAGCGCAGATGCGGATCAGCTGCGGGCGCACGGAATCGAGGATGTCTATGCCGGTCAACGTCATGATGAAGCCGCGCAGGCTCATGCTGTCGCCCAGCTTTTCCAGCAGGTCATCCAGAGACTGCTGCGCCAGTAGCTGCATTTGCTGGTGCAGCGACGCATAGTTATCGCCTTTCCTGCTGTTGCGGGCTTGCGCCAGCCATTCCTCGGCCTGTTCCATGGATAATTCAAGCAAGTCCTCAGGATGCAGGCTGGCCTGTTCCATATCGAGCTTGGCCAGAATGCTCTCCCACAACAGCCTGACGTCGCTCGCCGACAACCGGCTGCGCACCGGCTCGGGCACATCGGCCTGCACTGCCTCCAGCGCGGCCATTTCCTCTATTTGCCAGTTTAACTGGCTGACCGTGATGGACGGCAGATCAAACAATAAGGCAATGCGATAAATGTCCTTGCGCTTGATGGTTTTATTTTCCGTATGGCAGATAATTTGCTCGGACTGCAAGCGCTGATCGGCATCCAGCGCCGCCATGATATCGCCGTCGTCTATGCGCCCTGCCCGGTAACTATCCCGGCTGCACGCTTCGGGCAGATAGCCGTGAATGCCGGTCAGGGCTTCGAAGTCGGCCAGTGCCTCTTCGAACGGCAGGTGCTGAAAACCATGCAGCGTATTGTGATGCACGAAATCGATGATGGGCGCCTGTCCGGGCAGCACATGATCCAAATGATCCAGAGCCGCCGTTACTTGCGCGCGCAACTTGTCTATATCGCGGGACTTCAATGGTGATACTTGCATGATTAAAAACTCGCTTTATACCCTAGTGGCTATGACTGATCTGGCTATTCATTTCAAAAAGGGTGGCCGATGACAGATTGATCAGCGGCTCAGGCAACAGGCCGAACACCACGATACAGGTTACCAGTATGCCGGCAGCAATTAATTCCACAGGACGCAGGTCTTCGATCTGCTGCATCTGAGGTTTTACCGGCCCGGTGAACAGCATGCCAATCGTGCGTGTCGCATAAGCGGCGCCAATCAATACGCTCAGGCTGAAAAACACCATTAATGCGCCCCACTGCTGAAAACCGCCGATCAAGGCGTGCAGTTCGGCCACAAAGCCGACCGAACCGGGCAAGCCCATCGCCGCCAGCAAGGTCAGCGTCGTAAACAGCGCAAACCGCGGCATCACCTGAACCAGTGAGCTGTAATCTTGAATATTGCGGGTATGCGTGCGCTCATATAACAGCCCCACTAACATAAACAGAGCGCCCGCGATCAGGCCATGCGCGGTCATTTGCAGGATCGCGCCGAGAAATCCCGCTTCGTTCAGCGTGGCGATGCCCAATAAAACCACGCCCATATGGCTGATCGACGAATAAGCGACCATCGCTTTCAGGTCGCGTTGCCGCCAAGCCAGCAATCCGCCGTACAGCATGCCGAATACTGCCAGGAAAACCAGCAACGATTGCAGGGTTTGCGCTGCTGTCGGCAGCATGACCGCTGCCCGCATCAAGCCGTAGGCGCCCATTTTCAACAGAATGCCCGACAACAGGATACTGACCGGACTGGGCGCCTCGACATGCGCCAACGGCAGCCAGCCGTGCAGCGGAAAGACCGGCATCTTGACGCCAAAGCCAATCAGAAAGCCGAGCAGGACCCACACCTGCTGATCTTTCGGCATGTTCTCCGATACATGCACCATCGCGCTCATCAAAGACGCGTGTTCCGGCACATACTCATAAACCGCGATCAGGCTGATCAGCATAAAGATTGAACCGCCCATCGTATACAGGACAAAATTCAGGCTGGCCGCGTGGCGACGCTTACCGCCCCAGCGATCGATCAGGAAAAACAGCGGGATCAGGGTCACTTCCCAGAAGATATAGAAAATCGCCCAGTCCTGAGCCAGGAATACGCCCAGCATGCCGAACTCAAGGAGCAGCATACAGATATAATAGCCTTTGACCCGCCTGGCAATGCTGGAAGAAACCAGCAGTGCGATGGACGTCAGCAAGGTCGCCAACACCACCATCGGCATGGAAAGTCCGTCCAGACCTAAAGCATAAGCGCTGCCGAACTTGGGATTAAGCGGAAAATATTCGTAAAATTGAAGACCGGCGTCATGCCCGTCATAGTGAGCGGCCAGCCAGCAGCTCATCAGCAAAACGAACGTTGCGAACAAATTACCGAGACCACGGATGATCTGAGTGTGCTGACCCGGCGTTAATGCCAACAGAAGGGCGCCAATGGCCGGTGTCCAAAGCAGTATGCTTAGAATCCCCATGTTTGTTACTTAGTCTGTGGAGTATCGGATACTCTGAGGTTACCTGTATATAAATGGACGATTATATGTTCGAGCCGTCTACATCCAAAACACTACGCCATTTGCCTGTATTAAATAAAATATGTTGTTGACCTTGATGTCAAAAAGCCTGCCATAAAGCCTTAACCAATTTCAAATCCAAATCGCTCCGAGTCATAGTCATCCCCTTAATCTTCAAACAAACATCCAAAAGCACAGGCCGGCGATACCGGCCGAACAAGTCGTTATCAATTTTGCTTTCTGAAGTGAAGAGCTCTCCTGCCAATAACAGTTCATAGCTGTCGCATAATGCGTGTACCTGGTCAACAGATAGTTGCAGAACCTAGGCAGCACGCGCCACAGGCGATAAAGTCCGATCAGAATAACCAGCAAGAGCAGATAGAACACGATAACCTGGGTCTGATGGCGCGTCGTATGAAAAACATGCTCAATCAGTTCTTCGAGCCCGAGCTCAAACCATTCGAAAGCAATATGAGCGAACGTCAGCAGTGAGTGTAACAACACGTCATAAGTACTGATCACAGTGATGATCAGGACCGCCTGCACGATAACTTTTCGATGAGCTTTTAACGTCATGCTTCATCCTCAGAATTTCGTAAACATCGGAATAAATCCGCATTTGCCGGCTTCGATGTCGCCCATGCCGAAACGATGCCCAAAACAGCCTGACAACCGATCCACTGCCAGCGTTACAATCTGTCCTGCCGAGCCATGCGCATGACAGACTCTTCCAGGACGAGAACCGTCCTATTAATCAAGGTTATGCATAACACTCTTGAGACAGAGCCATTGTATTTTTGCAACCTTTCAGGAACCTTTCAGAATCTGAGCCAGGCAAAATTTTGTATCGACTCGATACTTTGATTGCTGTGGTAGGGCATTTTTAACCCTGCCACAGCCTCTGTTAACCTGCCACTTTTGAATCGATCGCAGCTTGCATTTGCCCTTTCTTCAAGACAACCGGAGCTTTTGAATCAGGCCTGGCCTGACTTTTTTCCTTGCTCTTGGCCTTGATCGGCACCGCATTCGACTCGGGCGCGACCTGAATTTTCCCTTTGCCTTCCAGTTCCCTGGCCTCTACCGTGATATTGCTGTCCTGGGCGCTCAGCATGAAATCGTGAATGGTTTCGAGAATATCATGATCGATAAACTGCGTTTTGGAGCCGTCAATCAGCACCGTGCTGTTCTCGTCGATCTGATTGAAGTATTGTCTAAGCCGGGCACGATTCAGGAACGTAACGTCCTTGTTCAAGCTCAGGACATAATGATCGCCGGTTTGAGTCATTGAAATAGCGGCATGGTAATTCGCCCGGATCACGTAATACAGGCCGACCGCAATGCCGACCGCGATGCCTTTCAACAGGTCGGTCAGCAAGATTGCCACGATCGTCACGACGAACGGCACCAACTGACTCCAGCCTTTATGGAAAAACTCGACGAAGATTTTCGGCTTGGCGAGCTTATAACCGGTCTGCAGCAATATCGCCGCCAGACAGGACAGCGGGATATCGTTGAGGAAGCGCGCGAAAAACATCACGCTGAACAGCAGAAACAAGCCATGCACGAAGCTCGACACCTTAGTCTGCCCGCCGGCATTGATGTTGGCGGCACTGCGCACGATGACGGCCGTGATGGGTATGCCGCCGATCAATCCGCTGACCATATTACCGATGCCCTGGGCTTTCAATTCACGGTTGGTCGGCGCCACGCGTTTGAGCGGGTCCATTTTATCGCACGCCTCGAGGCTCAGCAGGGTTTCCAGGCTGGCGATAATGGCTATGGTTAAGGCAACGGTATAAATTTCCGGCTTAGCCAAAAAGCTGAAATCGGGGAAGGTAAACAACTGAAGAAAATCCGCCGGCTTTTCAGTGATCGGCAACGATACCAGATGCTTGCTGGCGATCGCCCAGTCCGGCGCCATACGCAAGGCGACTGCATTGTAGCTTATGCCCCAGGCAACGACGAGCAAGGCGCCGGGAATCAGCCGGAACAAGGCTACGCGTTTTACAAAGCTGCTTTCCCATATCATCAATATCAGCAACGCCACGAAACTGACGACCGTGGCGCCCGGCGAAATCGCCTTCAACGCGCCCTTTAGCGCTTCGAAAGTAGCCGCGGCAGTTTCCCGCATATAACTTTCGTCGCCTTCAAAATTGAAGTCATAACCGACGGCATGGGGAATCTGCTTCATGATCAGGATCAAGCCGATCGCGGCCAGCATGCCTTCGATCACCGCCGAGGGAAAATAAGCGCCGATGGAGCCGGCCCGGAGGAAGCCGAGCACGAGCTGAAGCATGCCCGCCAGCACCACCGCGACCAGGAAACCCTCAAAGCTGCCCAGATGATCGATGGCATTGAGCACGATCACGGTCAAACCGGCGGCCGGCCCGGACACGCTGAGCTGGGAACCGCTCGCCCAGGCGATGACCAATCCGCCGACCATGCCGGCGATCAGCCCGGAAAACAATGGCGCGCCGGAGGCCAGCGCCACGCCCAGGCAAAGCGGCAAAGCGACCAGAAACACGACCAGCCCGGCCGGGATATCGTGATGAAGATGCCTTATATAGTAACTAAAATTTTTGTGAATCATATGCCCGTTCCTATTTTTGGATTTTTATTAGTTATCTTGAATCCTGGTCGGCTTCAGCCAGGCTTATCCAAATCAGCCTGGCTGCCGCAATCATCAATCAGGACTTTATCACCATGAAAGTCGTGTGCACGGCCCTGATCAAGGTCGATGTCGTACTGCCGACGCGCAGGTGATCGAGCCCGGTCCGCCCTATCGCTGCCATAATGACCAGATTGTAATGCTGCTCGGTGAGATGCTCGCGGATCGCGTTGTGAGCCGAATCAGCACCATGGGCGACAAAACATTTCAGGTTGCTGGCAAGGCCTGGCAGGTGCTGTTCGGCGACTTCATGCAATTTTGCCAATCGTTCCTGCTTTTGTTGCTCGAATTGTTCAGGGCTACTGAAATCGCCGCACAGCCCATGGAACAGATGCACTTCCGCTCCGGAAGCCAGCGCTATATCCCTCGCATAAGGCATTGCCGCAAAGGAGTTCACGGAAAAATCCGTAGGCACGAGAATTTTACGGAAAGGCGTAAAGGCTGACTCGTCCTCTACGATGACGACGGAACGATTGCTGAGGCGCAGCACTTTTTCGGCGACCGAGCCCAGCAATATGCGCATGAAACCGGTCCTGCCGTGGCTGCTCATGACGACCGTGCCGAATCGCTCGGATGCCTCGACGATAGCCTGAGCCGCATCCTTATTATTTGCAGTCACACTTTCCCCCAAGAAATCACTCTCGATACAATTCGAGGCAAACTGCTGGAGTTTTGCCTTTATGGCCTGATCGATAGTGCCTGGATCACCGTCTGCGTGAAAACTATCGACATCATAGTGAAATCCATCCATATTGGAGTACAGATCATAGGCGTGAAACGGAGAGATCCGGCATTGATAGATTCTGGCCAATTCCCGAGCTACCGGCAACGCTTTACGGCTGAAATCTGAAAAATCGACGGGGACAAGAATTTTACAAGCAGTTTGTGCTTTGTTCATGTATGAACTCCAGAGCTATTGTTAAATGTTGTAATGTCAATAGAAACCGTTTTTAGGAAACTGCACTGGTTTCCGCAAATGGAACGTTGTCTCCGGAGCCATCCGCCCACAATAAAAAAAAGTACTACCAACACCATAATATAATTCAATATATCGGTCAGTATCCTGGGCCGCCTATGCAGAGAGTATGCGGCCGCTGGTAGTATGAGGGGGCAATGACTGAGGATAATTTCTTCCCTGGCCCGCAATGCTGCTGCATAAGCAAATTGCAAGCGGTGTCCGGCTCAAATTGACTAAATCCAAACCGTCGGTCATCTCTTCTGCCTGAAAGCAATTTTTTCTGGTAATGCCATTTCCGCCTCCTGATAATCGTATTTAAAAATCGGATCAATTTCAGTATCGGGATAAAGCGTAACCAGCGGTTTCAGCAAGCCATCGTCAAGACCATAGACACATCCATGCAATACGGGACGGTTGTCTTCATGCCAGGCTTGCTGAATAATCGAGGTATGAGCCAAGGTCTGCACCTGTTCCAGAATATTCAACTCAACCAATCGATTGACGCGCTGTTCTTCAGTCGGCTGCGCATCGATTTCATCTTTATTCAGCCGGTAAATATCCTTAATATGCATCAGCCATTTATTGGTAATGACCAGCTGGGAGCTTTGCCGGGTCAAAGCCGCCTTGATGCCGCCGCAGCCATAATGCCCGCAAACGATGATATGTTTGACTTCCAGCACGGCAACGGCATACTGCAGCACGCTCAGGCAATTGAAATCGGTCGATACCATTTGATTGGCGATATTGCGGTGAATAAACATTTCGCCGGGCTCGGCATTGACGATAATTTCCGCGGGCACCCGGCTGTCCGAACAGCCGATCCAGAGAAACTCCGGGTTCTGCGCTTTCGCCAATTGGCTAAAGAACTCCGGATCACTGGCTTTCTTTTCCCGGGCCCAGGCTTTATTGTCGCTTAATAACTTCTCAAACGATTTCATCAATCTCCTTAATAAATTGATCATGAGGGCTTGATCAATAATTAATGTTATGCTTTAGGCATTCACGACTTTAATACTTTCGATTCGAAATGATTGTATGCGCTTAACCTTTCAAGAACCTTTCACATGATTTTTAGTGTATGAATATTTTACTAATAGAGGACGATGCAGTATTGGCCGATGGATTGATGCATACATTAAGTGCCAATGGCTATTCGGTGACCAGTGCAACCAAAGGCAGTTATGCCGAGCAGTTATTATCCTCGCAAGGCTTCGATTTAATCGTACTGGACCTATGCCTGCCGGATATGGACGGGCTTCAACTGCTGCGCAGGTTCAGGCTGCACAAGGTGCCATTGCCGATCCTGATATTGACCGCCCGCGACGGCATCAACGACAGGATTCAGGGCATCGAACAAGGCGCGGACGATTATATGACCAAACCGTTTGAACTGCGGGAATTTGAAGCCCGCATTCATGCCCTGATACGGCGCTGCTACGGCGGCTTTCGCAACGATATCGTCATTGGCAGGCTGGCGCTGGATACGCAGAACCACCAGGTGCTGGCCGACGGCCAGCCGATACAGCTGTCGGCGCGCGAATACGGCGTCCTTGAAATATTGCTGATGCAGGCCGGCAAAGTCGTCAGCAAGGACCGCATCGCCCAGCGCCTGTCGGCTGACGGCGAGGCGCTCGCCGACAATGCCATCGAAGTCTACATCCATCGCGTCAGGAAACGCATAGAGCCATACGACGCCGTGATCCGGACAGTGCGCGGGCTGGGCTATTTGCTGGAAACGACCGATGGCTAAAATCAGAAGCCTCAAAACCGAAATTCTGTTCCGCCTGATCATTCCGCTCATTTGCTTTGTCGCGGTCGAAAGCGTGCTTTCCTATTTTGTCACGCTGCATTATGTCAACGAAACCTACGACCGCTGGCTGCTGGACTCGACCCGGTCACTGACGCAGGCAATCAAGGTTAAGGACGGCAAGATCCAGGTGGAACTGCCGCCCGCCGCGCTGGAGATTTTCAAATGGGACGAGTTCGATAAAACCTTTTTCAAAATCATATCCTCCGAGCAGGGCATGATCTTCGGAGACAGCTTCGTGCCGGAATCATTCGACCCGAATGTGGATTGGTCGCGCCCGGTCTTCTTTGAGGACGAGATTCGCGGCGAGCCGGTGCGGGTCGTGTCCATGCTGGTCGCCCACGACGAAACCCCGGAGAAGATTTTTGTCTATGTCGCCGAAACGGTGAACAAGCGGCGGTACATGATGATCGATATTTTACTGGCCGATCTGGTTCCGCAGATCATTTTGACCTTGTTTATCGGCATTTATCTGCTGGGCGGATTGAAGCGAGGCTTGAAGCCTTTGCATACGCTGGCCGATGAAATCGCCCAGCGCTCGCCGCGCGATCTGAGTCCTATCGCCGAAACGCACGTGTTTCCCGAAGTCCGAGCGCTGACCGATACCATCAATGACTTGCTGGCGCGCTTGTCGGCGGCCATCGCCGCCCAGCAACGGTTTGTCGCCAATGCCGCCCACCAATTGCGCACGCCCTTGGCCGGCTTGAAGCTGCAGGCCGAGCGGGCTCTGCGCGAACAGGATCTGTCGACCATGAAGCCGGCGCTGCAGCAAATGCAGAATTCCGCCGACCGCGCGTCCCATACCATTACGCAATTGCTGGTGCTGGCGAAATCGGGCCCCATCGACGGCATGAGCGAACTGAAACCGGTCAATCTGGATGCGCTGGTCCGGGAAGTCTGCATGGACTTTGCGCCTAAAGCCCTGCAGCAGGAAATAGAGCTCAGTTTCGAAGGCCCGAAGCAGGCCGTCTACGTGAGAGGCGATGAGGTGCTGCTGCGGGAATTGCTGAGCAATCTGCTCGACAATGCCATCGTCTATGGCAAAGAGCACGGCAATATTGCCGTCAAACTGAAACGCTCTCCCATGCCCAGCCTGATCGTCGAAGATGACGGCCCCGGCATTCCAGACCTTGAGCGGGATAAAATTTTCGAGCGCTTTTACCGCATACCGGGCAGTTCAGGCAACGGCTGCGGCCTGGGACTTGCGATCGTCAAGGAAATTGCCGGCCTGCACAAAGCCCGCCTTGAACTTAGCCGGGTTAACGCTGCCGGAGGCACGCGTATTACTGTTGTGTTTGGCAACCTTTAATGCGAACAAAACCATGAAGGCATGGATAGCCGGCTTGACGTATAATATTTTGGAATAGAAACAGAGCAGTTTTATTGGACCATTTAATTTTTATAAAACAGTAATTTGATCTGACAGGTGCATGTATTGCAGATGATTTCACCCCATAAACTCAAAATCATCTTAATCTCAATCGTGCTCGGCATTGTTGTTCTGATTCCCGATACGGTGTTCGGATTACTGTTTGAAATATTCCACGCCCTGTTCGAAGTGACTGAAGAGGTGTTCGATCTGCTAATCGAGCACCTTTTTCATACCGGCACCCATGAAACGCAGATCATCGTATTCTATGTGCTGCTGTCTCTGATCTGTTATGGACTTTACAAGCTGTGGCAACTGTCGCGGCGTTGGTACAGCGCCTTCAAAATCACCTGGGCGCGGCAAAAATCCAGTGCGTTGCTTTATTGGCGCGAATCGTCCGCATTGAGAAAAATCGGAATCGTGTCAATAGCCATGGCCGTCATCAGCTTCCTGATCTTCTGGCACACGATGTAACCTGACCGGGCCATGCAGACCTATCCGTGCAATCGGCGGAAATGAAGATTCGCCACGATGCGTAAACTGGCGAACAGCAGCATGACTGCAGTCATATAAGCCGCTGCCGCGCCAAGAGAACCGAAGCGAGCGCCCAGCACGAAACTCAACGTCACCATCAGTATCATGGCGATCAGAGTCAAACCTAACACAGTGCGGTGCAAGCCCATAAATTGCAGATAATAAGGCACATCGGCAAACAAGGCGCTGAAACAGGCGCCAGAAGCAATCAACAGCATGGCATGATAGCCGGCGCTGAAATGCTCGCCGAACAGGCCCAGTATGGATTGGCCCGCGAAGATAAAAATGGCCAGCAAGGCCAGGGTCAGGCCGCCAACCACCAGCGTTCTCTGCGCCATCAGAACCTGTATCGCCCGTTTGTCGCCGCGACCTATCATCACGACCATCATGGGCAGATAATATCGATTGGTTGACGTCCCTATCAAGGAAATAAAACCGCCTGTCTGCGCAGCTGCGGCATAGATGCCCACTTCCATGCCGGAAGGGAACAGTATTTCCAGAATGATGACGCCGCCGCTGGTTATGACGGTCAGCATCAGACTGCTCAAAACCAGAGGCAAGGCGCCTCTAAGCCATTTTTTACCTTGCATGAGCGGCGCCGTCTTTTTGATCCTCGCCGGCATCAGTAGTTTGGCTAGGGTCCACATGATGGCGAGTGTAATCGTCCATGCGCCGCCAAAACAAAGCACGGCGGCCAAGGCGGATACTTTGACAGGACTGGCCGACAAGCCAATCAGCAGCACCAAATAAACCATCGGCAGAAACAGCCTGTAGATCGTGACGCTGAGCAGCTGAGCGCCATGCGCGGCAATGACTTCAACCAGAAACAGCGTGACGGCGATAACGGGCAGAAACCCCGCGAAAACGACGATAGCGACATGCGCGTCAGCCTGATTCAGCGCCAGAAAGGCTTCCAGGCTGACGCTCAGAATCGCCGCCAGCAGCAGGCTGAAAGCCCCGATACTGCGCAAGGCAAACAGCCAGAAACCGCGGAATCGTTGCCAGTCCTCGCGGTCGCGCAACAGGGCGACCGCCCGCAATGCATATTTCTCCAGACCCAGGGTCGCCAGCGTCGACAGCATCGTCACCACCGACACAGCCACGTTGTAGGCGTTAAAGCCATTGATGCTGAGCCATCGGGCCAGCAGGACATTGGCCGAATACATCAGGCCGTAATTGGCCAGCGCCAGCGCGAACAATCCCAGTGAACGGAAACTATTCGAATGCAGATCCAGGTGGTAATCCATTAATGCTACTCTTCAAGTAACGCCACGCTTGGCGGTTTAAAGGCGCCGTTCAGCCAGCGGCGCCTGGCGGTTGGTCAGGGCCGGGCGTCCGAGGCTTGCCTGACTATTTTGAAAGCGGCGACCGTGCCGTTCGTTTCATTGGCCGTGAGCAAGTAATGATCTTCGCCCAGCATGAAATGCGCGATGCCTTCCGGCGACTTGACGTCTTCGCCGGGAATCTTGCCCAATGCTTCGACTGCCGGGTGTTCGGGATCGGCCAGGGAGATCAGCATGACCGCGCCCGCCCTCTCCATGCCGGCGGCGACCCAGGGCGTGCCCTCCAGATCGAAGGCAACCAGCATTTCCGGCTCGGCGCCTTTTCGGCCGCTTTGGCTGTCGAGATAGAGATGATGCGCGAAAGCCACCTCATCGAGCTGATTGCCTGTATCGCCGACCAGCCGGCCCGTCCCCGCGTCGAATACGCTGATGGTCCGGCCGCCGCTCAAGGTCTGGCCCGCGGCATTGGCCGGCGTTTCCGTATCGCCTTCATCGGCTGTCACAAAATAGCGCCCGTCCGCTGTCAAGGCGATGCCGTCAGGCTCCCGCAGGGCGGTAATGGATTGATCGAAGCTCACCCAGCCGTCATTCGTCAAGTCAGCCTTATGCTCCGTGGCGCCCATGTTGTAGTACCCCATGACCTTCTCGTCGCTCAAATTGACGACGGCGACTTCGTTGTTTTCCTGCAAGGTCACATAAGCCCGGCTTGCATCGGGCGAAATGGCGATGTATTCGGGTTCCAGCAACGTAGGCGCATGGCCGGTTATCGGAATCAATATTTTGCGTTCGCCTTTGGTTTCGTTGCCAAAAACCTCGGACTCTTCAGAACGGCCCAGGCTGACTTTTTTGTCCTCGATCAGGCCATTGCCGTCAAAATCCATCTGCTTGCTGATTTTTCCATCGCCATTCCAGTCGACTCCCACTTCCAGATAATGACCGGTATCTTCGATGACAAAGCCTTCGCGGGCGGTCACATCGGCCAAATTCAGATTATTATTGGCTTCGATCTGCCCGTTCTGGTCCAGGTGAACGATCGAAATGCTGCCCCGGGCTTTGAAAAATTGTTTCTTTTGCTGATCAAACCAGAAATCCTCGCCTTCATTGGCGACCAAAATTAAACGACCGTCCGATGAAATAACCACCGCATCAGAACCAAAGCCGGTCTCAACCTTATCAATCAACTCACCTGTCGACGCCGAGCGGATCTCCAGTCGGCCGCGCTTGGTGCCTGCATCGACGACTGCCGCAAACAGGTCAAGTGATGGATGAAAAGCCACGGACGTAAACTCCTCGCCCTGGCCAAGCCCTAACGGAAAACGGGCTATCCGGCGCAACTTCTCGGGCTTACTGATATCTAGCACATCGACTTCGCCTGTGTTGAAATTGCTGAGCACCGCACGCAGCCTAGACTGCTGGACGCTGACGATCTCCGTACCTTTTTCATAGCCGGAATGATAAAGTGAGACGGGTTCCAGATCCCATCTGGCTGGCTCAATCGGTGCCGATGCATAGATCGGCAATAAAAGAGCGGAAACGGACAATAAAAAAGTAGTAAGAAGGGTAATAGTGCTAAAAATTTTCAACGACAACCTCATAGAAAAACCAGAATTAATCAGCGGGTATTTTAACCGCTAGCCAGACCTGTTCCTAACAGATGAAATTTTGCATAAAAGAAAAGCCGCCCTTCCATGCAAAGGCGGCTTTGTAAGAAGCATGATTTTACAATCATTAGAAGGCAACTGATTTTGCAAAGATTAGAACGCTACCTGTCCGCGCAACATATATATATTCAGACCGATATTGTCACCGGTCAATGGCAGACCGGCTGGCGTCGTCAACGGAGAGTTTTCTATATCCAGCACACGGGTGTAATCCGCCATGAAGCGGAAATTGCTGTTGATGTACCAGTTTAAGGCCACCGTTACGTTGGATATCTCGCCGCCGCGGAAACCGCCATCATTCAGATCCGCCGTCGAATAACGGGTCGCCAATTCCCAGGCGCCCAGGCCGCCATTTTTGAAGCTGAACGGTTTGGCCGGCTCCAAATATTTGAAATTGCCATCTTTATACTTACGCGATTCACCTGTAATTGTCCAGGCTGCTTCAGCGTACCAACCATCCAGCTCCAGGTTGCCATTGGCAGCGCCATCTTCACGATCTATCCAGGAACGCGTGTATTCCGCGCCGACGGACCAAGGGCCATACATGCCGGCAGCCTCCAAGCCGAGCATTTTGATATCTTTTATCTTATCGATATTTGTATCGATCAGGTTGAGGTTGGACATGTTCGTTGTTTCATAATCCAGCCGCATTCTTCTGTTTTTTGCCACGGTGCCGTCATCATCCGGAACACGGTAATTACCGGATATACCCAAATGGATCAGCTTATCTTTCTCCAGAATCGGATTGTAAATCAAACGGGAGTTAATGGCCCAGCCTTCATCTGCCTTGTCACTATTGGAATTAGGCGTGATGGCGTCGCCAAAGATACCTAGCTTCGCCACCCAATTTTTACCCTTGGAATCAAAGTTAAGACCAATGGCACGATCAACCGTTGGATTGTTCAGAATGTTCATCAATGAACGCTCTGTAAACATCAAGTCATTGGAGCTCTCTTGCAACTCACGGCTGAAGTTTTGTTTCTGCTGGCCGGCTGTAATATGCATCCATTTGAATCCGGTATATTGCAAGAAAACGTCCTTCATCCTGACGTTGTCGTCGGCAAAATCCGCCACCGTCCTAAACCCCCAATCTTTGAAGAAAGTCCCTGCAAACTCCATACGGGCACGACGGATTTCCGTACCGTCATTAGCTTCGACATGCGGGAAAGTCACTGCGCCTGTGTCGCTGTCTACAGTTCTTTTGGTGTAATCATCGCCGCTATGGAATGAGGCATCGGCATGGATGCGGCCGCCCAATTTGAATTGGAAGTTTTTATCCGCCGATTCGACCTGCAAGCCTTTTTTATCCATTTTGACTTTGACTTGCTCGGCTTCCTTCATATGCTCATCCAGAGCCTTGAGTTCGTTGGTCTTTAATGCCAGATCATTACGAATTTCTTCAAGCTCGGCCTTTTGCTTGGAAGCCTCTTCCACTTTTTCGAAAGTCCCTAACTTGACACGGTTAGGACCAGGTTGAGCGAAAATCTGTTGTGTATCTTGATCGACATACAGATCGATAGCAAAAGCGGCAGATGACATGCCCGCCCCCAGAACGGCCGTCACTGCCAAGGTAAATCTAGAGAATTTCATTGTTGCTCTCATTGTTATAGAAATTGAAGGCGCAAGGATAGGGCGGCAACGTGACAGCATCGTGACAGTTTTATTACAGCTTTGTTACAGCGTGACCGCATGGTTTATCCGTACAGCGGACAATCGACCGCGCCAGATCCAATGTCCGGCCGACTTTCAGGACCGGCATCCATAACGTTTATGCTTACGCAAATAATATTGATTATCATTTACTAGCGATATATCATACGAACCGTTAGCGTTTGAACTCACGCTTAATCTGTCTATAGCTCTGACCGAACCCGGTCAATAAGGGGGAATTGTATGTTGCGATCGAAGCGGCTTTTTGGACCGTTATCCCTGGCTGTCATTGCCAGCAGTTTTGTACCTGCCGCCGAGGGCGCGGACAACGCTGATAGTCCCGTCATCCTGGAGACCGTCAACATTATCGGCGATGCCGACGATGTAAAAGATATGCCGGCTTCCGCCCAATTCATCGATACCGAGCAGATCCGCCAGCAAAGCTATAGCGACATCAACCGCATTCTGCGCCGCGCGCCCGGCGTCAATATCCGCGAAGAGGACGGCTTCGGACTATTCCCCAACATCAGCTTTCGCGGTGTGGACACGACTCGCAGCGCCAAGATCACCGTGATGGAGGACGGCGTGCTGTCGGCGCCAGCGCCTTATTCGGCGCCGGCCGCTTACTATAATCCGGCGGCCGGGCGCATGAGCGGCGTGGAAGTCCTGAAAGGTTCCAGCCAGATCAAGTACGGCCCGCATATCACCGGCGGCGTGCTCAACTACTTGTCGACCCCGATTCCGTACAGCGGCAAGGCTTACCTGAAAGCGATCTACGGCAGTTACGGCGAATTCAGATCGCACGGCTTTGTCGGCGATACCGTAGAGACGGATAACGGCCGTTTCGGCTACGTGGTCGAAGGCTTTTACCGGGGCTCGGATGGCTTTAAAACCATCGATGAAACCGCCGATTTCCATAACGGCGACGAGACCGGCTTCCAGCAGGTCGAGCCTATGGTGCGACTGTCCTGGGAACCCGATACCGAGATGTATCAGAAGCTGGAAGTCAAATTCGGCTACTCCAGCATGGATGCGGACGAATCCTACCTTGGGCTGAGCGAAGTTGATTTCAGAAACGATCCGTTCCGGCGCTATTCCGCTTCGCGTTTTGACAACATGGACTCCGACCGCTACGGCGGCTTTGTCCGTTATTTCATTTCGCCGACCGACGACCTCGATATCGTGACCACGGCCTATTACAGCGAATTCAATCGTAACTGGAGTAAATTGAACGACATCCGCAACGTGCCCAACGCGCTGCCAGGCGGATCGGCCGTCAACATGGACCTGTCCGCCGCATTGGCGGGGGCCAATGGCGGCAATGGCCTTGCGTGCCTTAAAGGCGATCTCGCTTGCCGGCTGCGCGTGCGCGACAACAATCGCAGCTACTATCTGGGCGGCGTGGAAACCGCCGCGACTTACCGCTTCGATCTAGGCGCCACGCGCCATGAACTCAACGGCGGTTTTCGCTACCATGAAGATCAGGAAACCCGGTTCCAGCACGATACGACTTACTCTCAGGCAGCGGGCGGCACGATTTCAGGCAGCACCGTCGGCGCGCCGGGCAGCCAGGACAATCGCTCCGGCCTCACCAATGCCTATGCGTTCTTCCTGAAAGACCGGATCGAATTCGGGCAATGGGGATTTACGCCCGGCATCCGCTATGAGCATCTGAATCAAGTCTACGAAAACAACCTCAATCCAAGCACGAACGGCAGAAGCTCGCTGGACATGTACGCGGGCGGCGCCAGCCTGGATTACCGCTTCAACGACGACTTCATGATGTTCGCCAGCGCGCATCGCGGATTTTCGCCCCCCAACCCGCAAAATTCCGTGATTGACAAGCTGCAAGAGGAAACCAGCAATGCCTACGAATTGGGCGGCCGCTATACCCACGGCGCTTTTTCGGCCGAGATTACCGGCTTCTACACGCAGTTCGACAATTTGCTGGTGGTGGATAACATCGGCGGCGCCGGAACCGGGGACAGCGAAAACTTCGGCCGGGTGGACAGCCGGGGCGTTGAATTAGGGGTGAATTTCGATGCCGGCGAAGCCTTCGGATGGGGCTTCAGCAATCCTTACTTCCTGGCGTTTACCTACACCGACACCGAACAGATGAACGATGCCACCTCGACCGATGCGGAATCGATCTTCAGCTACGGCAAGAAAGGCAATCGCGTGCCATACATTCCCGAGTATGCGTTCAGCCTGGGCACCGGATTGCACTTCGAGAAGTGGGGCATCGACATCGCCGCCAACTACGTCGATGAAGTCTTCACCAGCGCCAACAATACGGATTTACAGATTAACGGCGCGGGACAGCCGGACTCCCGCTTCGGCAAAACCGACAGCTACATGATCGCCGATGTCTCCGCGTATTATCAGGTCGTCAAAGGCGTGAAAATTGTCGGCGGCGTGCAGAATATTTCCGACGAGGAATATCTGGTTTCCAGGCAGCCGCACGGCCCGCGCCCCGGCATGCCTTTATTCGCTTACGGCGGCTTCGAACTGGATTTCGATATTTAACCCGCCTGACCCCTCGGCCCGGAAGCCGGGGGGTCTACGTAAAGCGGAGCAGCCCCGGCAGGATGCTAGCGCCCGCCTTGCCCATTAAAATCCGTGAACCCTCATTGCCGTCTCAAGTCACAGAACAAAGCGGAGCGCTAAGCTCGCATTACTCTTCAAGTACTGATACTTAACGAGGGCTATATGAAAGCGCATATCGGTTTAATCGGCCTGGCGGTCATGGGCCAGAATCTGGTCCTCAACATGAACGATCACGGTTTCACGGTGGCGGTCTATAACCGCACAACCAGCAAAGTGGATGAATTTCTGATAGGCCCTGCCAAGGATACCGCCGTCATAGGCACGCATTCGCTCAAGGAACTGGTCGACAGCCTCGAGACGCCGCGCATCATCATGCTGATGGTCAAGGCCGGCGGCGTGGTCGATCAGTATATCAACGACCTGCTGCCGCTATTGTCGCACGGCGACATCATCATCGACGGCGGCAATTCGCTGTTCACGGACACGCACCGCCGCACGCAGTTCCTGAAGGAAAAAGACATCCTTTATATCGGCACAGGCGTATCCGGCGGCGAGGAAGGCGCCCGGCACGGCCCCTCCATCATGCCAGGCGGCAACAAGGCCGCCTGGCCCAAAGTCAAGCCGATTCTGCAAGCCATCAGCGCGCATGTGGAAGGGCGGCCCTGCTGTGAATGGGTCGGCGACAATGGCGCCGGCCATTACGTGAAAATGGTGCACAACGGCATCGAATACGGCGACATGCAGTTGATCGGCGAGGCCTATCAGCTATTGTCCGAAGGCCTGGGGCTGACCGCCGACGAACTGCACACGCTGTTCGCCATCTGGAATCAGGGCGAGCTCAGCTCCTACCTCATCGAGATTACAGCCGATATTTTCGCCTACAAGGATGAAAACCGCCGGCCGCTGCTGGACAGCATTCTCGATGCGGCCGGCCAGAAAGGCACCGGCAAATGGACCGGCATCAACGCCCTGGAACTTGGCATCCCGCTGACGCTGATCGTCGAATCGGTGTTCGCGCGTTCGCTGTCCGCGCAAAAGGAGGAGCGCGTCCATGCCGCGCGGCGACTGCCCAAGCACGCACGCACCTTCAGCGGCAACCGGCATGCCATGATCAACGCCATCAGGCAGGCGCTGTATGCCTCCAAGATCATTTCCTATGCGCAAGGCTTCCGCCTGATGCGCGAGGCTTCGCGCGAATACCAGATGGCGCTGAACTACGGCGAGATAGCCCTGATGTGGCGCGGCGGCTGCATCATCCGCAGCCGGTTCCTGAACGACATCAAGCACGCTTTCGATACCAATCCCGACCTGGTAAGCCTGTTGCTGGACGATTTCTTCATCGACGCCATCAAACAAGCCGATCCGGGCTGGCGCCAGGCCATCATGCTGGGCATAGAGCTGGGCATCCCGACGCCGGCGTTTTCGGCCGCGCTGTCCTACTATGACGGCTATCGCACGGAAAAACTGCCGGCCAATCTGCTGCAGGCGCAACGCGATTATTTCGGCGCGCATACCTATGAGCGCGTAGACCACCCGCGCGGGCAGTTCTTTCATACCGACTGGACCGGGCGCGGCGGCAAAACCTCAGCATCGAGCTATACCCTTTAATTACCCGCGCGGAGAGTTTCATCATGAGCGCCGACCCTTGTACCTACGTCATTTTCGGAGCGACCGGCAACCTGTCGCGGACCAAGCTGATGCCGGCCCTGTACCATCTCGATGTCGAGCGGCGCCTGCCGGAAGGCACGCGCATTCTGGCCGTCGGGCGCCGGAATTGGGATCTGTCCCGATGGCAATCCGAAGCCAGGGCCATGATTCAGGCCAAGGTTCGCGAAAGCATCGACGAAACCGTATTCCAGCGCTTCAGCGCGCGCCTCCACTTTCACCAGGGCGATATCAGGCAGGAAGCCTGCTACGCGGAACTGGCCGCAACGCTCGAATCCGGCCAGTTCCCGCGTAACGCGGCCTTTTACCTGGCCGTCAGCCCGTCCGATTTCGGCTTCGTCATGGATCAGCTAAGCCGGCACCGCCTGTTCGACGAAGAAGACGGCTGGCGGCGCGTGATCATCGAAAAGCCGTTCGGCTACGACCTGGACAGCGCCCAGTCGCTGCAAAAACGCATCAGCCACTATCTGAGCGAGGAGCAGATCTACCGCATCGATCACTATCTGGGCAAAGGCACCGTGCAGAACGTGCTCGTGTTCCGGTTCGCCAATCTGCTGCTGGAACCGCTGTGGAACCGCAACTTCATCGACCATGTCCAGATCACGCACGCCGAGGACATCGGCATAGGCGGCCGCGGCGACTATTACAATGCGGCCGGCGCCCTGCGCGACATGATCCAAAGCCATCTGCTGCAATTGCTGACGCTGGTCGCGATGGAGCCGCCCGCGTCCATGGAAGCCGAAGCCCTGCGCGACGAGAAAGTCAAAGTGCTGAAATCGATCCGGCCGATACCGAAGGAAGCCGTGCACGCGCATGCGTTCCGCGCCCAGTACGCCAAAGGCAGCATCAACGGCGAAAAGGTCGCGGCTTACCTGCAGGAAGAACATATCCCGCCCGACAGCGTCACCGAAACCTACGCCGCGATGAAGCTGTATATCGACAACTGGCGCTGGCGCGGCGTGCCTTTCTATCTGCGCACGGGCAAGCGCATGGCCAAGGCGCAGTCGGCCATTTCGATCTGCTTCCGCCATCCGCCGCTGCAGTTTTTCCGCGGCACCGAGGTCACTTGCAAGAATCCGAACTGGATATTGCTGGGAATTCAGCCGGAGGAGCGCATTCGCATCGAAATGGCGGTCAAGGAACCGGGGCTGGAGATGCGCACGCGCATGAGCACGCTCGATGCCGGCTTTCGGCAGGCGCATGAAACAAGCCATGACGCCTACGAAGACCTGCTGCTGGATGTGCTGATCGGCGACCGCTCATTGTTCCTGCGCTTTGATGAAGTCGAATACGCCTGGCGCGTCATCGACCCGATCCTGCAGACCTGGACCGCCGAGCGCGATTTTATTGTTACTTACCCGGCCGGCTCCTGGGGACCTGCGGAGAGCCGTCGCCTGTTCGATAAGGAAAGTCAGTTCTGGCGCACTTCACTGACGCCTGAATGCAACTAGGCCGCTTCGAAGCTCCCTCCAAAGCGGCCTAATTATATCGATGTAGGGTACGAGACTGTGAAAGTATTCGTTTTTTGAAATTTTAACCACAATATATTGTGTATTTTATATTTGTATATAACAACATATAGGTATCAAAGAGAAAAATTCTGGATTCTTTCACAGTCTCGTACGCGCCGCGTACCTTTTAAAAACTATCATCCAGGATCAGCCCCGAGAAAGGTACGCATTGCGTACCCTACCCAGAAATATCAGCGTTGAAGTTCCGGATGGTAGACGTGAGCGGGCGGGCCATAGCCAAAATAGCCGGCCACCAGCGCGGACAACGCATGCAGCCATACGTCATGGCCGAAAATCGGCGCCAGGCCAAACAGGGTCCAGGTAGCCGAAATCATTCCGAGAATGGTCAGCAGACCATAAATAATGGCCACGCCGCGCGCAAACATCACGGATTGATGAGTATCCCTCGAACTGGCCACACCCCAGGCGCCAATGGCCAGATGCACCAGATTGTGCACCACGTTGACTGCAAACAAACCCATCAACAAACCGTACCCGGTATTGATGCCAACAGTCGGCGCATCCATCGGCACCTGCCGTACCAGGCCCGGTATAAAGCCGAGTATGCCGATAAGAATGAAGAAAAGGCCGTAATATAAAGCAAATTTGTTAAGCTTCTGATCTCGCGTTTGCATTTTTCACCTCCTGATTTAGTTGGATTAAAAAATAAACAAGCGTCAGAGTCACTTCTCGCTTTGGTAGAAAACCCACCGCTTATAAAAACGCCACGATGAGCTAACATGCCAAATTAGACACGGCGCCCAGGCAATCATTCAGTAAAAAGATATATTTTTCTCTGTACACGACAAAAATTAAAATTCCGGCTCTTCATCACGCCATGAGAGCAATTGCTCTGGGGTCCTGCTCATCGACCATCATCTTTTCGGGAGGCCATAAAAACAGCACTAACAACCTGATCTGATCCACTGTGTCCACAAT
>Ga0196965_1000048_pt1 | contig 97819 bp, 80 predicted proteins | sample S1_20metaG_FD_148668 | JGI IMG/M metagenome (GOLD analysis project Ga0196965, IMG submission 148668) | Soil microbial communities from Anza Borrego desert, Southern California, United States - S1_20 | ecosystem: Environmental > Terrestrial > Soil > Desert | place: USA: California | collected...
TTATAATGAAATTGCAATGGCTATGAGCCATTCTTAAACGGAGAGCCGTATGCGCTCAAAGGCGCACGTACGGTTCGGAGAGGAGAAGCAGGGAAATAGCTCGACTACGCCCTGTTTCTTACTCTACATCTTTCAATCTTACTTTTATACATTTTAGGAAGTGCGATGCGATTTATAGTGGTTTTTCTAGGAATTCTTTTTTCTGCCCATGCTTCTGCCGGCGTTTACAAATGTACGGGCGCCGATGGTAAAACAGCGTACCAATCGAAGCCATGTGTAGCAGGACAGCATAATGTCGAACTGAATGTCAAAACCGGCAGCTCCACCGATCTGGATGAACAACAAAAACAACAACTGGAACAGCAGAAACAACTTGATCAAGACAAGCTGGAGCAGGACAAATTAAGGCAAAGACAGGCCCAGCTAAAACAGGCGGCGGCCGATGAAAGCGCCAAGAATCAGTTTCTTATCAAGAATAATCCGGAAAAGTTTTCAGCCTACGCAATTCCTCCGTATCAGTTTGACCAGTTGCCTGATGTGGTTAAATCTCACCAGAGCCGCTTGCCGGATATAGAGCGCTTCAGAAGGCAGGCGGCAGAGCGGGCTTTGGTGAGCGGGCAATGCAGCCGCGTTGAAGCATCGGAACTCAATGCAAGAAGCACCCAGGACGCACTGGTCTTTTTGATCAATTGCAGCAGCGGCAAAAGTTTTTATTTTACCGAACAGGAATTAACTGAATAACCATCCTATGAATCCATCAAAAACCATACTGATTACGGGCTGCTCCAGCGGCATCGGTTATGTCACGGCCGTCGAACTCAGAAAACGCGGCCATAATGTCATCGCCTCGGCAAGAAAACCCGAAGATGTCGCCAGATTAAGCAGGGAAGGATTTACCGCCGTACAACTGGATCTAGCCGACAGCGACAGCATCCGCCAGGCGGTCCGGCAAGTCATTACATTGACGGACGGAAGCATCGACGCACTGTTTAATAACGGAGCTTTCGGCCAACCCGGCGCCGTTGAGGATTTAAGCCGCGATGTGCTGCGTTTTCAATTTGAAACCAACCTGTTCGGCACCCATGAGCTGACTAATCTGCTGATTCCCGTCATGCGCCAGCAGGGCCACGGCCGCATTATCTACAACAGCTCGGTATTGGGATTCGTCGCGATGACCTACCGCGGCGCTTACAACGCCAGCAAATTCGCGCTGGAAGGCTTGGCCGACACATTGCGGCTTGAGCTCCACGGCAGCAATATTCATGTTTCACTGATAGAGCCCGGCCCGATCTTAAGCAATTTCAGAAAAAACGCATTTGCGCTGTATAAGAAAAATATCGATCCTGCACACAGCGTCCACAAGGAAATCTATGTAAATATGGAAGAGCGCCTGCAGAAAGAAGGCCCCGCGGCGCCATTTACTTTGCCTCCTGAAGCCGTCGCCAAAAAAGTCATTCATGCTTTGGAAGCCAAGCGGCCTAAACTGCGTTACTACGTGACTTTCCCGACTTATTTATTCGGTTTTCTTAAACGCATACTGCCCATCTCCTGGATGGATGGACTGTTGCGAAAGGCGTGAACATGCTTGACTTGAAGGAAGTCGAGGCAATCTGTCCTTATTGCGGCCAATCCATTGATATCCTTGTGGATACTTCTTCCGGCGCACAGAAATATTATGAAGATTGCCCGGTTTGTTGCGCGCCTATTTTATTTTCATTGTCGGTTAGTGAAACGGGAGAAATCTACTTCGATATTAAAAGAGAGGATGAGTAATATTCATTCTCGTTTAGTTTAAAATTTTTTCTGTGCTAGAATGCCCCGCTTTACGTAGCCATTATTAATTTGAAATCTTGCTTTCCCGCATAAACTCTCATTTTTAGTCGTTATGTTTAAACGCCATAAATAACAATATCTGAGGTCTATACTAGCCAATGAAAGCATTAAAAAAAATCGCCGTTTCTTTATTTGTAGCCATTTCTCTGGCTTCAGCTTCTACAGCTTTTGCTAAAAATCCTACAGACGAAGACGTGAAAACGGCTATCAATGACACTGTCGCTAAAGTAGAAGAATCTATTGCTGCCCTCGAAAGAGGCGCCGACAATGAATCCGTCATGTCATTGATTGGTGATGCACGCCAGTTGCAAAAAAACATTTCCAATAATGATCTGGATTTAAAGCGCAATAAAGCCAGTGCCAAATTGAAAGCGGCACGTGTTGAAGCCAGCAAAAATAATATGCAAGCTTCTGAACAATTGTTGAAAGAAGCTTTAGCTGGTTATCAAGAAATAAAAGAAATATACGCTAAAACCCACTAATGCCCCGTCGGGTCAGATTTAATTATTCCTAAATCTGACCTTTTAAGTAAGCCTTTTTTAAGGTTCTATATTTCCCTACTCACTTTACTATTTTTTACAATTTTTCAGCCGTCTCAATGATTGAAAACCTTCAAAACGTGTTAGAATTACCGCCGGTAGATAACTCTTAACCATCCAAATCGATAGTTATACTGCCAATATAACTCGAAATAACTACAACTTGTGGGATTAGTGCAATATGAAAATCTTAAAAAAAGTCTTACTGTCTTTACTGATTGCAGCCTCAATGGGAGCTGTTTCAACTTCAGCAATGGCTGAAGATAAAGGCAGAATCGTGTACGCGCCTGCTGACGCGATTAATATGACTCTGGATAAAATCAAAGCTGCAAACGATGCTATTAAAAACGGTTCAGACGGCGCTGCTGTTGCTGATTTGATTAAAGAAGCGTCAGATGCAAGTAAAGAAATCAATGCTAATGATAAAGTAGACGTAGCACGTTCAAAAGCGAACAGCAAACTGAAAAGTGCGCGTAACCATGCTAAAAACAATTCTTTACAAGAAGCAGAGCAAGAATTGCAAAGTGCAGAAAAAGCTTTCAACGATCTGAAAGGATTACTGTAAGAACGCCAAGGCTATACCAGGACAACTTTCCGTCCTGGTATAACTGCTACTTTTCCGCATCACTTCCTCTTAGACAGCGCACGCACTCTCTTGAATGGATGCAACCGGATGCATCGAAGCAATTGATTGCCGTGTTCATGTCATGGTTCAGGCAGAGTACCGGATAATACCGGGCTATTCTGAACAGCTTATGTAGATAGGCAACTTATCTTTCTTGCATGTTTTGATTAGCAATCCGGTCCATTGCTTCCAAATCACTTGGCGGCATTTTATCGATTGAGCTCTTCCTGCACATCTTGGCGACAAACTCCATTTTTTGTTGAATCTCATGAGACGGAGGTGTTCCCAGGCTTTGGACTTTCTGAAGCAGTCTGAAATCGTCATAAGTCAGACGGCCGTACATATGCTTACTGGCGCAGCTACAGTAATCCCTGAGTAAATTTTCAGGCACGCCGTAATTTTCGACGGCTGCCCTCTGGCTGCGGTAACAGCTGGCATAAATCGACTGCACAAGCTCCTTGTCAAACGCTGCTTTACCAGTTTGAGCATCATCGAACTCTGGTGCGCTGCTGTATTCCCTGCCATATCCTTCATCGTAACCTCTATCCGAATATCCACCGTAGTCTCTACCGTATTCTTCTCCTGAGGCAATAACTGGATAACATTGCAAATTCACCAGAGCCCAGGCCGATATGATTAAGCATTGCCGGACCCTAAATAGCCTCTTATATTTGCTAACGAAATACAAGACTCCAGTTAACACACTGCAAAATAGTAAATACACAATCATAAGTTTAAATAAGGAGCAGCGAGACTAAGGTAAAATAATGTTTGAAGTGGCAAAATCTAAAAAAAATTATCCTATAGTTCTATGTCAATTTAGTTTATATGCTTACCATGCTAAAAAACTGATAAGCTTTTCTTTAAAGCTATTTTTGGCAATGGAGATTGAAAAAAGTATAAGCTATTTGTATTTAAATAATTAGCTTTTGACTATCATTAAGAGGCGCTCTGCCAATTGGCTATGCAGTGGGTAGTTAGCCCTCATTTTTATAAAGGTGAACCATGAAGTTGCCAGTTATTCAAATGCTCTGCACCATCCTGTTGTCCGGTGCTGTCGGTATGGCTTATGCTGATGAAGGCAAGGACGAATCAGGGAAGGGAAGAGGTAGATATTCCTACGAGAAACGCTGGGAGCGTGATAGAGATAGACACAATGGCCACTGGGAAGAGGATGGGCGTGGGTCTTACTTCCATAAGCATGGCTATACACATCTTGATATCCCTCCAGGTCACTATCCTCCTCCCGGTGAATGTCGCATTTGGTATCCAGATCGCCCAGCCGGTCATCAACCTCCTCCAGGAGACTGCAGCCGTGTTCCTCCCGGTGCGTGGGTTATCCACCATCCCTATGACCTTCCAGGCCGAGTGCATGTTAATGTGTATGAGCCCAGTTATCCTGGCAGAGTCCATATTATCGGCGAATTTGACATCGGCTCAGGTGAATTCGTACGGATCATCTTGAAGGATTGATATCTAGATTACGCCAAGCCGCAGCTGTATCCTACTACTGTAGATATCCAGTCCTGGCTTTTAGAGTTGTGGCTGCTGTATTACGGCTCTCCTCGTAAAGTTGTGTATCATTTACAAAATCATCAGGGCTTTTCTCAATGGCAACAATAATCCATGAAAAATAGCCCGTTCTGTCCAGTTAACACGCCGCAAAACAGTAAATATACAATCATAATTTCAGATGATAGCAATATTCAAGAATAAAATAATGCTTTTTAAAGCTTGAAGTGGCAAAATCAAGACTCATTCTGTATCAGTATAGCTTATATACTTCGCATGGAGCCGTGACCGATATTGAAATTTCTCCATCAGCTTCGGTCCAAGTCAAGGAAAAAAGGATTTACGCTAGCCGAAGTGAATTCTACGGAACAACTGGAGTATTTCACAATGCGCAGAGCCATTACCGCGATTTCGTTTACGTTATTTGGGGCATCAATACTGATTTTTATCTCAGCTCTGTTAATCCCTTTGCTGAAAGGATCAGCTTCACGGGGGACGAATAGCAAAACAGAGATCTATGAATCGTTCAGTTCTCTCAAGAAAGCCATCGAAAAATCGGCGCTGGAACAAACGCAGAGTCCCACTGTCACTAATAAAATAGAATCATCCACAAGAAAGCTTGAAGCCACTGCCGGCCTTACGCCACCGGTTGCACCAAACGACAACCCCACAGATAGAAACCGGAAGGATTCGAAAGCTATGCAATCACGACAAACCTCTCCCGAGACGGCTCTCCCGAAAATCCAGGAGAAACCGCTTGCGCCGGTAAATCCACCGACTATAGTGGAAAAACGTTCTCCCCAGCACGGACCGATGCGCCTGCTCGTTCTTGGCGAAGGCTCGTTTTCTCCAGGAGAGATAAGACCCAAAGCAAACGCACAAAAAGCGATCGATAACATCATCCCGCTTATCAACGCGCGCTCCCTGGATAAGGTTATCGTTGAAGGGCATGCCGACAAATCGATACCGGATGGCTTCAGTCCTGTTCAGGCTTTTAAATTAAATAAAATTATCTCAATGCAGCGTGCAAAGGCAGTCGCCCTGGTATTGAAGCAAAAAGGAATTCCCGACGACAGAATCATTGTCAGGGGGCTTGGTGACGCTGTTCCGCTTGCTTCCAACCTTACTAGGGAGGGACGGTCGAAGAATCGCCGGGTGGAGATTAAACTCTCGCCTGCTCGACAGTAATATTTAGGATGCCAGCGAAGATTTCTCACGCAGGAATTGCGTATCAGCCATGAATCGTCCGACGGGATTTTTGTTTTAAGGAATATTAAGGAGAATCTGCTAAAGATAGCCAACGAGGGCGATCCCTGCCTGGCGATTATGGATGAAGTACACGAAATTTCAGACGCCGCGCTGAAATATCCGTCTTTTGAACAATCTGGAACAAGGTAGTATGTATACAAAACATTTTTCATTACAAAGCCTGCCATTTGAAAACGTTTCTGATCCAGCATGTTTTTTTGAACAAGGCGATTATAGCCGTGTGCTCAGCCGCATCATCGATAGTTTATGGGCGGGAAGAGGCTTGATGGTGGTGGCGGGGCCAATCGGTACAGGAAAAACCACCTTGAGCCAAAAACTCATAGTATCCGTTCCCGAGAAAACCAGAATAATCTGGTTGGGTGAGCCACCGGACACCAGTGAAGAGCTGTTGCTTTTTCTCACGCAGGAATTGAACATCACCCCTAAATCGTCCGGCAGAATTTTCGTTTTAAGGGATATTAGGGAATATTTGCTAAAGCTCAATAACGAGGGCGACCGCTGCCTCTTGATTATAGATGAGGTGCACAAAATATCCGACGACGTGCTGGAGTGCATCCGGCTGTTGAACAATCTGGAGCAAGGCAATATCAAACTCATACAAATGCTCCTGATTGGGCAGGAGGAATTTCTCGATAAACTATCTCGGCCTAGTCTGGAATCGTTTAGGCAGCGCATCGCCTGGCTGGAGACCATCGGCAAAATGACGCCTTTGCAGACGCATGAATATATTAAGCACCGATTGAAAGTCGCGGGGGGGCAATCAAACATTTTTACTGATGATGCCATTGAAACTGTCATAGGCGCCGCTCGAGGCACTCCTCGTCTGGTTAATACGTTTTGCGACAGGGCGCTTCGCGTTAGCTACGAAGCCAACAAAACCGTAGTGGATCTGGACAGCGTGAGACGGGCAGCCGATGAAATAGGGTTAGGGAGTGAAGTTTATTTGTGGCTGACGAATCGCCGGGAGGAGAAAACGGAGCAAAATGCCGCTCAACAAGCTCCATCCTTAAGGTATAAATCCAGCTTAGCCGCATCCGATCCAAGAAGAAGGGAAACCAAGCGTGCTGACAAAACGGCGCGTGTGCATCAGGGTAATTCTTCTTGGACGTTTCCGATATTACTGCTTTGCGGTTCTATTTTATTGTTTGCAGCGAGCCTTTGGTTTTATATAGTACATACGTGAGTAGGAACTCGATATGATATAGAAAGCAAAGATCTCAAACATCTATAGATTAAGCTATTTAAAATGCAGTAAGGTGTGAAAGCCGCTATTTCACCCTACTTTCCGATACAAAAACTGGAAAATATCTTCCCCAATAAATCATCCGGTGTAAATTTCCCGGTAATTTCCGCCAGGCTGTTCTGAGCCTGTCTTAGATCTTCCGCGACCAGTTCGCCGGCCTGGCTATACTGGAGCTGACGCAATGCGCTCAGGACAAATTCATTGCCTTTTCTCAAGGCTTCGATATGGCGTCTTCGGGCAATGAACACATTATCGGTCTGTTCCTGATAGCCCATGCATTGCTTCAGATGTTGCCTGAGCAATTCCATGCCGGCGCCTGTCTTGACGGACAGATGAATGTCACAGCTTGCTGCGGTTTGCCGTATTTCAGGTTCCCTGTCGATTAAATCTATTTTGTTGTAAATCCTGGTGATGCTGACATTGTCCGGCAAATAAGGCAGTAACTGTTGCTCATCTTCGCTTTCGCGGCTGTCCAGCAGTAACAAGATTCTGTCGGCCTGCTTGATTTCTTCCTGGGCCCGGCGTATGCCTTCTTTTTCCACGGCGTTTTCGCTTTCCCTCAAACCGGCCGTGTCGATCACGTGCAAAGGCATGCCGTCGATCTGGATGCGCTCTCTCAAAACATCGCGCGTGGTGCCGGCGATATCGGTGACGATAGCGGCATCATGTCCGGCCAGGGCATTGAGCAGGCTGGACTTGCCGGCATTGGGCTTGCCTGCCAGCACGACGGTCATGCCGTCGCGCAGCAAACGGCCCTGCCGGGCAGTCGCCTGGATCTGTTCGATACGGTCCAGCAGACCGACTATGCGGTTTTCCACGATGCCATCGCTTAGAAAGTCGATTTCTTCATCGACAAAGTCGATAGCGGCCTCGACATAGGTTCTAAGCTCTGTCAGCTCTTCAACCAGTGCATTGATCTGCTCCGAAAAAACCCCCTGCATGGATTTTTGCGCCGAACGCACGGATTGTTCGGTGCTGCTTTCTATCAGGTCGGCGACGGCTTCGGCCTGCGCCAGATCGAGTTTGTTGTTGAGAAAAGCGCGCTCGGTAAATTCGCCGGGATTGGCCAGTCGAACGCCCAGGGATAAGACGCGCCGCAACAGCATGTCCATTACCACGGAGCCGCCGTGGCCTTGCAGCTCAAGTACATCTTCGCCGGTGTAAGAGGCGGGAGCGGGAAAATAGAGCGCGATGCCGGAATCGATTGCCGAGCCGTCTTCGTCGAGAAAAGGGGAAAACAGCGCCAGTCTGGGCTGCAGCGGCTTGGTGAGAAGCCGTTCGGCTATGGCCGGAACGTCGGGGCCTGAAATGCGGATAATACCGACACCGCCATTCCCTGGCGGTGTTGCAATCGCTGCAATGGTATCAAAATTTTCAATGTCCACTAATACACATTATTTTGCTTCGTTGATTTGCTTAGTAATATACCATTGTTGAATGATAGACAAGGTATTGTTGACGACCCAGTACAGAACCAGGCCGGCCGGGAAGAACAGGAAGAAAATGGTGAAAACGATAGGGAACATTTTCATGATTTTGGCCTGAATCGGGTCAATCGGCGCAGGATTCAGACTTTGCTGGATTTTCATGGTAATGCCCATCAATACGGGTAACACATAAAAAGGATCCATGGCCGATAAGTCCTGTATCCACAACATGAAAGGGGCCTGCCGGATTTCAACCGTTTCAACCAGTACCCAGTACAGGGAAATGAAAACCGGGATCTGGACCAGAATCGGCAGACAGCCGCCCAGGGGGTTGACCTTCTCGCGTCTGTACAGATCCATCATTTCTTTATTGAAGCGCGGCCTGTCATCGGCAAAACGCTCCTGCATCTCTTTCAGGCGCGGCTGAATCTTGCGCATCTTCGCCATCGACCGGAAACTGGCCTGCGACAGCGGAAAGAACAGCAGCTTAATGCACAAAGTCACGCCGATAATGGCCAAGCCCCAGTTGCCGATCAAGTTGTATATTTGATTCAGCAACCAGTAAATAGGCTTGCCGATAAAAGTCAGCCAGCCATAATCGACGGTCAGTTCCAGACCATTGGCGATGTCTTCCATCATCGGCTGGATTTTTGGGCCGGCAAATAATTCCGTGGCAAACTGGGCGCTGGCATTGCTTGCCACTGTGACGGGCGCGGAGTAGGCGCCAATCACATAATACTGGTCCTTCAACTGTTTGGTGTAGAAGTGATTTTCCTGATCGGCGGGCGGAATCCACGCGGCGGCGAAATAATGCTGAATCATGGCCGTCCAGCCGCCTTTGGCATTGACGTTCAGATTCTCCTCAGCCATATCTTCAAAGTCTACTTTCTGATATTTTTCTTCCTCGGTATAAAGCACGCCGCCTGAATAGGTTCTGATAAAGGTATTGCCTTTGTCGTCCTGATACGGCACGCGCATCAACTGGCTGTACTGTCTGCCAGTCCAGGGTTGCGTGGAATTATTCTGTACTTTCTGTTCCAGGCTAATCTGATAACTGCCGCGTTTAAACGTAAATAATTTGGTCACGGTCAGACCGCTGCCGTCAGTCCATGTCAACGGCACTGTTAACGTGTCCTGGCCCGGTTCCAGCACGTAGCTGTCTTTTTCATTATTGAAAACGGTATGGTGCGTAACGGCTCCCGTTGAGCCGCCTTCGGCGATCAAACCGCTTTGCGCCACAAATAATTTGTCCGGGTCGCTATTGAACAGGCGTGTCGGTGCAAGATTTTTTTCCGAAGCCGGCAAGCCAAGCATGTCGCGCAGGCGAGTGACGACTGTGTTTTCTTTTTCCACCGGGTAAGCCAGCAGATCCAGATTACGCACCGTGCCGCCTTGAGTGTCTATTTCCAGAGCCAGTACGTCGGTTTTTACTTTGATGATTTTAGCCGAAGGCAAGGCTGCGGACGGTACGGCCGAGGCCTCCTGCTTCGCGGTTTCGGCCGGTGCGGGGGTGCCGGTCGCGGAAGGCAGATCTTCCTTGGCGTTTGTGGCATTAGGATCTGTCACTATGGCGACGGGGGGTTTGGGACCATAGTCCACTTGCCAGGCTTGCCACAGCATGAAGACGAGCATTGCAAAAACAAAGACCAATATAAATCTAATGTTATCCATTCTTATTATTACCAATTTTTTCTGGAACGGGATCAATGCCACCTTCGTGGAAAGGGTGGCATTTTGATAATCTTCTGAGCGTGAGATAGGAACCGATCATGGCGCCATGGATCTGAAGCGCGTCCAGGGCATAGGCGGAACAGCTGGGGTAGAAGCGACAGTTATTGCCAAGCAAGGGGCTAATAAAGTACTTGTAAAACTTTATGAGTGTTATGAGTATGAATCGCATCGGGTTACCAACTTAAGCCAATGCCTTTCCAGAGACTTTCTTAACAAGTCCGGCGGAGCATCTGCAGCATCCTTGCGAGCCATAACAACAATGTCTATATTCCCTAGGTCTTGTTGCTTTAATCGATAGCTTTCCCGGACAATACGTTTAATCACATTCCGTTGTACGGCCTTTTTTATATTTTTTTTGGCAATTGCCAAGCCTAGCCGCGAATGATCAAGATCATTCCTGATGGCCAACAGCGTGAAATATTGGTCGCTTGATTTTACAGGCTTAGCAAAAACCTTTTTATATTCAGCCGGTTTCTTTAACCGTAACTGCGGGGGAAAACTGAAAACATTCTCAGTCACGCACCGGTCAATTATACCGTTAATTTGGCGCGACCTTTGGCTCTGCGTGCGTTCAAAACCTTGCGGCCATTGCGCGTGGCCATTCTTGCACGGAAACCGTGAGTTCTGACGCGTTTGATTTTGCTTGGTTGGTATGTTCTTTTCATTGACTTAAGACCTGATCAGATAATGTTAACAAAAACGGATAAAAAAGACGTTGGATGATAAAATAAAGCACCTAGCCTGTCAATTCTGTAGTGCATTGTTTTATTGCTGTATAGTGGCATCCAAGCAAAAATTCTTTACATTTAAAAAATCAATACCTTATATACTTCGATGAGCTCAATCTGGAATAACTGCCTTTCTAAACTTGAAAATGAAATCTCCAGTTCCGATTTCAGTACATGGATACGGCCGCTTCAGGCCATAGAAAGCGACGGACAAATTAAACTGCTGGCGCCCAATCGATTTGTGCTGGACTGGGTCAAACAGCATCATTTTGCCAAAATTGAAGAAACCATCCATGAGTTTTCCAATGGCACGTTAAACCTGATTCTTGAAATCGGCTCCAAAAAGTCGGCCGCGCCCGCCGCCACGACGATTGCCAAGCCGGCCGAAACCAAAAAAGCCAGCCCCAACTTTCTTAATAAGGCGTTTACGTTTGATAACTTTGTCGAAGGCAAATCCAACCAGCTGGCCAAGGCCGCATCGATCCAGGTTTCCGAAAACATCGGCAAGGCTTATAACCCGTTGCTGATTTATGGCAGTTCGGGGTTGGGCAAGACCCACATGATGCATGCGATAGGCAATGCCGTTCTGCAAAAAAATCCATCGGCCACGATTGTTTATCTGCACTCGGAAAAATTCGTGCAGGATATGGTCAAGGCGCTGCAGCAAAACTCCATCAATACCTTTAAAGAATATTACCGCGGCGTTGACGTGCTGCTGATCGACGACATCCAGTTCTTCGCCGGCAAGGAACGCTCGCAGGAAGAGTTTTTCCACACCTTCAACACCTTGCTGGAAAAAAAGCACCAGGTCGTGTTGACCTGCGATAAATATCCGAAAGAGATCATCGGACTCGAAGACCGCTTGAAATCGCGGTTCGGCTGGGGGCTTCCCGTTTCGATCGAGCCGCCGGACATGGAAACGCGGGCCGCCATCCTGATGAAAAAAGCCCATCTGGCGAATGTGGATCTGCCTCAGGAAGTCGCGTTTTTCATCGCGAAAAGAATTCCGTCCAATGTGCGCGACCTGGAAGGCGCATTAAGGCGCGTGATAGCCAATGCCCAGTTCACGGGCCGGGAGATCACGACCGAATTCACCAAGGAGGCGCTGCATGACCTGATCTCCCTGCAGGACAAGCTGGTCAACATAGACAACATTCAAAAGACGGTCGCCGAGTATTTCAAAATCCGCGTGGCCGATTTGTCGTCCAAGAACCGAAGACAGTCGATTACCCGGCCGCGGCAAATGGCCATGTGCCTGGCTCGGGAATTGACCTCGCACAGTTTCCCCGAAATCGGCGAGGCTTTCGGCGGCCGCGACCACACGACCGTCATGAACGCCTGCAAACGCATCAGTGAGCTCAAGGAAGCCGACAGCAAGGTTGCCGAGGACTACTCGAACCTGTTGAGAACTTTGTCACATTAATCGTGAGAAAGCTGTGGATAAAAGCGTCTGTTATCAACAACCCTGTTTTAGCTACAGTCAAGACACATGCAGTTACAACTTTAACCACATTATTTTTAACAAGCTAGCTTATTGATTATTAAGATAGAAATGAAGTTTTCAACAGTTTCATGCCAGCTAGTAACAACAGAAAGAAAAATTCTTTTATGAACTTTATTATTAATAGAGAAGCGCTTTTAACGCCGCTGCAGCAAATCGTCAGCGTCATAGAAAAAAGACAAACCATGCCGATTCTTTCGAATGTCCTGTTGGTGATCGAGGACAATCGACTGATCTTGACCGGTACCGATCTTGAAATCCAGATCGTGGCCAAAATCGAGATCGGCACGGCGACATCCGGCGCCATTACGGTTCCGGCCAGAAAATTTCTGGACATCTGCCGGTTATTGCCGAACGGCGCCGAGATCAGGTTTGAACAGGAAGATGATACCGCCAGAGATGGTGCGTATGCCGCAAGCCCGTCGGGAACGGGCGCGGACAAAGTCAAAATCCTGTCCAACCGCAGCCGTTTTTCCTTGAGCTGTCTACCGGCCGATAATTATCCTGAATTTGCCGAATCGGATTTTGAACACCAGTTCTTTATCAATGCCGGCAAATTTAAAAGAGCACTGGAGAAAACCACCTTCTGCATGGCCAATCAGGATGTCCGCTATTATCTGAACGGCCTGCTGCTGCATATTTCCAACAGCAAATTGAAGCTGGTGGCTTCCGACGGCCATCGCTTATCCATTTATGAAGATCAGCTGGATCAGGCAACCGGCTATGACGCGCGGATCATCCTGCCCAGAAAAGGCGTTCTGGAGCTGAGCCGGCTGATCGATGATCCTGACGCCGAACTGAAGGTGGAATTTTCCGGCAACAACATCCGAATCTTCATCAAGAATCTGGTGTTTTCAGCCAAATTGGTCGATTCGAAGTATCCCGATTTCAGCAAGGTGTTCCAGCAGACGTTTTTCAATCAGATCCATATCCAGAAACAGTTGCTGAAAGAAGCCCTGACCCGGGTCGCGATCCTGTCGAACGAAAAATACAAAGGCGTCACGCTCGATATTGCGCCGGGCAGCTTAAGGATCAGCACACACAATCCCGAGCATGATGAAGCCGAGGAAGAGCTTTCCATTGAATACACCGGCGAGCCGTTGTCGATCGCCTTCAATGCGCAGTATCTGCTGGACGCCGTTTCCAACCTGGATTCGGAACTGGCCGTCATGACCATCGCCAGCAATGCCAGCACCTGTTTCATCGATGAGCCCAATGACACCTCGTACAAATTTATTGTCATGCCGATGAGGCTTTAATAGTCAGGATGAGCTTGCTGAAACTGGATATTTACCATGTTAGAAATGTCCGGCAGGAATCTCTCAGGCCTTCTCCAACAATCAACTTCATTGTTGGAGAAAACGCCAGTGGCAAAAGCTCACTGATAGAAGCGATTTTCATTCTAGGCAGGGCCCGGTCTTTTCGTTCCGTATCCATCAAGCCTGTTATCAGCTTGGATCAACAGTATCTGATTGTTTCCGCGCAAACCCTGCAACCGGACGGCAGCCATCGCCATCTGGGCATTCGGCTGGACGGGAAGGATTTTGATATTCGCGTCAATCATCAACCCACGCAAAAGCGGTCGGACTTGGCTTATGCGCTGCCTCTGCAATTGATTCACCCGAAGAGTTACGAGCTGCTCGACGCCGGTCCGCAAATCAGGCGCGAATTCATAGACTGGGGCGTTTTCAACGACCAGGCAAGTTTTTTACCGGCCTGGCGCAATTTCAAGAAAGCGCTGTCCCAACGCAATTCCTTATTGAAAACCAAGCATCTCGAACAAATCAATGTTTGGGATAAAGAATTGGTTTATTACGGTACAATAGTCAACAACTGCCGTCAGCAGTATCTGCAAAAGTTCAAGCCTGTCTTTATCGAGATTCTCAATCGATTTCTCGACATTGGTCAGATAGACATCAAGCTTTTACCGGGCTGGGATTGCGCCAAGCCATTTCAGCAGGTGTTAATCGAGGACAGGGATAAAGATCTGCGCTATGGCTTTACCCATAGCGGACCGCATCGCGCCGATTTTCAACTGATGGTCAATGACAGGCTGGCGAAGGATTTTGTCTCGCGCGGCCAGTTGAAGTTATTGGTGTTGAGCCTGAAGCTTGCGCAGGTTCAGTTGCTGGCCAATGAGCGCGGCAATATCGGCTGCATTCTGATTGATGATTTCGCCGCCGAACTGGATGTGGCCAACCGGGCCAAGCTGCTGGCTTATCTGGCGGAATTGCAATGCCAGGTTTTTATCACGGCCACCGAGCAGGCGGATCTTGGCGATTTGAGCCAGTTGAAAGAATATAAAATGTTCCACGTGGAACATGGACATATAAAACCCATGTAATGTTTCACGTGGAACATTACGGCAACACTAGAAAGCGGACAACTACATGAGTAACCCTAACAAACAATACGACAGTTCCAACATTCAAGTTTTAAAAGGGCTGGATGCAGTCAGAAAACGGCCGGGCATGTATATTGGCGACACCGATGACGGCTCCGGCTTGCACCACATGGTTTTCGAGGTGGTCGACAACTCCATCGACGAAGCCCTGGCCGGCTACTGCAAGGAAGTCAGAGTGACTATTCATAACAACGGTTCGGTGACGGTAGCCGACGACGGCCGCGGCATTCCCGTAGACATCCACGAGGAAGAGGGCAGGTCGGCGGCGGAAGTGATCATGACCGTGCTGCACGCCGGCGGCAAGTTCGATGACAATGCCTACAAGGTATCGGGCGGTCTGCACGGCGTCGGCGTCTCGGTCGTGAATGCCTTGTCGGAAGAACTGCATCTGGAAATCCGCAAGAATGGGTTGCTGCATAAACAAAAGTACATCATGGGCGAGCCCGTGGCGCCTCTGGAAGCCGTGGGCCCTGCCGAAGGCACCGGCACCTTGATCAACTTCAAGCCCAGCACTCAGACGTTCAGCGATGTGGAGTTCCACTACGATATTCTGGCGAAAAGGCTGCGGGAGCTGTCATTCCTGAATTCAGGCGTGCGCATCATCCTGGAGGACGAGCGTACCGACAAGAGCGATGTTTTCGAGTTCGAAGGCGGCATCAGTGCCTTCGTCGAGCATCTCAACAAGAACAAGACGCCGCTGTTCCCGGAAGTGTTCCATTTCGTCGCCGAAAAAGAAGGCGTTACCGTCGAAGTGGCGATGCAGTGGAACGATTCGTATCAGGAAAACGTGTTCTGCTACACCAACAACATCCCGCAGCGCGACGGCGGCACGCATCTGGCCGGCTTTAGAAGCGCACTGACGCGCACCATCAACCAATACATCGAATCCAGCGGCCTGGCGAAAAAAGAGAAAGTCGCCACGACCGGCGACGATGCCCGTGAAGGGTTGACGGCCGTGCTGTCCGTCAAAGTGCCGGATCCGAAGTTTTCCTCGCAAACCAAGGACAAGCTGGTCTCGTCCGAAGTCAAGCCGCTGGTCGAATCGACCATGAACGAGAAACTCCAGGAGTTCCTGCTGGAACGCCCGCAAATCGCCAAAGCCATCGCCGGCAAGATCGTCGACGCGGCCAGGGCCAGGGAAGCGGCGCGCCGGGCCCGAGAAATGACGCGGCGCAAGACCACGCTGGACATCGCAGGCCTGCCGGGCAAGCTGGCCGACTGCCAGGAAAAAGACCCGGCCCTGTCCGAACTGTTTATCGTCGAAGGGGACTCGGCCGGCGGCTCGGCCAAGCAGGGCAGGGACCGCAGGACCCAGGCCATCCTGCCGCTGAAAGGCAAGATCCTGAATGTCGAGAAAGCGCGCTTCGACAAGATGATCTCCTCCGAAGAGGTCGGCACCCTGATCACGGCGCTGGGCTGCGGCATCGGCAAGGACGAATACAACCTGGACAAGCTGCGCTACCACCGCATCATCATCATGACCGACGCCGACGTCGACGGCTCGCACATCCGCACCTTGCTGCTGACCTTCTTCTACCGGCAACTGCCCGAAATCGTCGAGAAAGGCTATATCTATATCGCCCAGCCGCCGCTGTACAAGGTCAAGAAAGGCAAGCAGGAGCATTACGTCAAGGACGATGCGCAGCTGAACGAATACCTGATCCAGTTGGCGCTCGACAAGGCGCAGCTGTTTACCGATGCCTCGGCGCCGCCGATACAGGGCCAGGGGCTGGAAAAACTGGCCCGCGAGTTCACCGGCATCGTCGGCACGATCAATCGCCTGTTCAGACGCTACGACGACAGTTTCCTGGAGCAACTGTCCGTCATGGAAGTTCTGGATGAGGAGACAAAGCAGGACCGCGAAAAGCTTGCGGCCTGGTTCGCGGACATGGAGCACAGGCTGAACCAGAATGCTGGCGAAGCGGTATTCTCGATCGAGCTCGACTACAAAGCCGGCAATGATTTTTCCGTCACCGTCAACAAGCGCCAGCACGGCATCACCAAAACCTTTGTCGTGCAGGCGGCGTTCTTTGCCGGCAAGGACTACAAGCAGATCGCGCAATACGCGCAGGACACGGCCGGCATGTTCGGCGAGAACTCCTTTGTTCAGATGGGCGAACGGCAGCAGCATGTCGGCAGCTTCAAGGAAGCGTTTGAATGGATGATGCGGGAAGTCAAGAAAGGCCAGCATATCCAGCGCTACAAAGGCTTGGGCGAAATGAACCCGGAACAGCTCTGGGAAACCACGCTCGATGCCAACAACCGCAGAATGCTGCAGGTCAGGATCGAGGATGTGATCGCCGCCGATGAGATTTTCACGACCTTGATGGGCGATGTGGTCGAGCCGCGCAGGGATTTTATTGTGAAGAATGCTTTGGATGTTACTAATCTAGACGTATAGCTATTGTTCGAGTGCTAGTTCTTACAATGGTTGACGGCACCATTTATAGTACAGAGCGTACCCTTTCTGAGGAAGGGTACGCTAAAGATGCCAAGTCCTCATTCAGAAGACTTACAGTCCTGACCTGAATCCGATCGAGCAGGTCTTCGCCAGGCTGAAGGCGCTCTTGCGCAAGGCGGCGGAACGGACTTATGAAACACTCTGGCGCACGGTCAGCCAATTAATGGATCGTTTTCATCCCGATGAATGCCTGAACTTCTTGAGGCATTCAGGTGATGTTTCCAATTAAGGGATAAATTCTCTGTATTTCCCATTTCGTGATCAGACCCCAATACCGCTACCGCTTTCTATGACAACGCCATTAGCCTGGAGGGCATCTTAAACTATCAAAGCATCAAGCATTGAACAGCCCTGATCGGAACTTGATGCAGCGAGGCCGATCATAGAAATCAGAAAAAAGTGTTTATTTTTCCTAAACTTAAACTCTGCGAGGCTCAGATTCTGCCCAAGCGGAGGATGAGCGCCACGGACAGGTCCAAGCCCGAAGGAGGAATCATGCAATACTCGACGCGGCAAATGGACAGGAAGCCGGGCTTCCGCGGCCAGTTTCTGGTTTTATGGTACTTTTTCCTGGGGCTGCTGGCCTTCCAGGGGGCGGTCGCGCTCGCTTCGCCCAAGCATGGCGGCGAGCCGCAAGTGAGCAGAAAGCTCATTCATCCGAGCGTGCCCTTCATCACGAACCAGGGGCAGACCGACGAGCGGGTGAGATTCTATGCGGGGATCGATGGCGGCACTGTTTATGTCACCCGGACCGGCGAGATCGTGTACGACCTCCCGAAGGTGTCCGGCAAGGCCGGGACGACGGGTTGGTCATTGAAGGAGGCGTTCGCCGGCGGTGCCGTTGCCTTGGTGGAAGGCGCAGAGAAGGCCCCAACCGAGGTGAACTATCTAATCGGGAGTGAGAAGTCCGCCTGGAGAACGAACATCCCGACCTACGGTCGCGTAACCCTCGGTGAGGTGTACGAGAGGATCGAGGTCGAGCTGAGAGCGGCGCGCGCAACCGTCGAGAAACTCTTCCGCGTCAAGCCAGGCGCGAGGCCCGAGAAAATCGGAGTGAGCATCTCTGGCGCGACATTCCTCCGGGTGAACGACAAGGGCGAGCTCGAGGTCGGTACGGGGCTCGGCACGGTCGTCTTCAGCAGGCCGAAGGCCTACCAGACGGTCGAGGGCCGCGTGCATCCTGTGGAGGTCGCTTATGCGGTTGATGGAACGAGCTACCGCTTCGAAGTGGGGCAGTACGACCGGACGAAGGACCTCGTGATCGACCCCTTGATCCAACGCACCTACCTCGGGGGATCAGGAGGGGACCGCGTCACCGCCTCAGTGGCCTCGGCGTCGAACATGCTTGTGGCGGGGACCACCGACTCGACGGACTTTCCGGGGACGACGGGAGGGGCTCGGCCTGCCCTGGCGGGTCCGAGCGACGGCTTCGTCGCTCTCCTCAGTTCGGACTTGAAGACGATCATCCAGGCGACGTATCTAGGGGGGACCGCCGATGATTCCGTAAGCGGCCTTGCGGCTTCGGAAGCCGGCATCTACGTCACAGGTTCGACGACATCGACGGACTTTCCGGGGACGACCGGAGGCGCCCGACCGCAGAACGCGGGGGGCAAGGACGCGTTTGCCGCGCTTCTTACCTTGAACTTGAAGGCGTTGACCCAGGCGACCTACTTCGGAGGGACTGACGAGGACGCCGCCAGCAGCGTGGCTCTTTTCGGGGGCGCCTATGCCGTGTTCGTGGCGGGCCGGACGGCCTCGCACGATCTCGTCGGGATCCTCGACAGTGCTCAGCCGCTGAACGGGGACCCGGTTATCCGCCCTGTCGGCCAGAATACGAACGACGGCTTTATCGCCGCGTTCTCCGCTGATCTGAAGAGCCTGACGCAGGCGACGTACCTGGGAGGCCGCTCCTCCGATTCCATCAACGCCATCGCGGTCTCGGCGGGGTTCGTCTACGCGACGGGGGAAACCGTCTCGACGGACTTTCCGAAGACAGGAGGGGGCGCTCAGGAGATCCATTATCCCGACGGCCGGTCCGACGCTTTCGTGGCGCTCCTGACCAGCAGTTTGACCACGCTTGTACGGGCCACCTACCTCGGGGGGCTTGGTCAGGACATCGCGCACGCCATAGCCGTTTCAGGATCGGACGTGTTCGTCGCCGGAGAGACCACTGCCTCGAGCTTCCCCGGAACGCTGGGCGGGCTCTTTCCGACGTTCGGAGGGGCCACGGACGGCTTCGTGGCTCGCCTCAACTCCAGCCTGGCGAGCGTGATCCAGGCGAGCTACGTGGGCGCCAGCGGTTTCGACCGGGTGCTCGCCTTGGGTATCGGCGGCTCGTTCTTCGGACCGGTTGTCAACGTGGCGGGGTCACGCGATACGGGCACGTTCGGCGGCCCCCATGCCTTTCTGTGGGTCCTCAGGTACGACCTGAAGGCCTTCGCCGAAACATTCCCGACCGCGGACCCGGCGGTCCGCACGATCTCGGCTTTCGAGTCCTTTGGATCGTCCGACGTCGCGACTGCCCTCGCCGTTCCGCCGTCCATCTCGGGGTTCAATGTGTATCTGGCGGGCGAGATCCCACCGAGCAATGCAGACCAGCTGGGAGCCGCTCAGCCGAGGTACGGCGGTGGCGCCAGCGATGGGTTCGTTGCTAAGCTCGTCCTCGTCAGCGACTACTCCTTCTCGCCCCTTCCTACAATCAACGTCACCCCGGGCGGACAGGGCCTGGCGACGGTGACGGTGAACTCGCTGAACGGGTTCACGGGAGAGGCCGTGAAGCTCGGGATCTTCGCCCAGCCGACCGGAGGGGCGCTGCCGGCCGGCTTCACGGCGCCCGGTTTCTCCCAGGACATCGGTGCCCTCCCGCCCAATGGGTCCTTCTCTTTCACGCTCACCATCGGTGTCGCGCCCACCGTCACGCCCGGCACGTACACGCTGTGGATCATCGGCTTTCCGGGAACTTCGGTCGCGCACGCGGCCCGTGTGACCGTGAACGTTGTCAACACGATCCCCAGCACTATGTAGACGATCAGTGCGCTCCAGGAGAGGAGCGACGGTTCTGTTCACGGGGTTTTAGGCCGCTAATGAATAGAATTGTCCTGCGACAGATAGATCTTGCCCACAGTCAGAAACCAACTGGCCTTTTTTAACCCTATGCATCAGTTCAATGCCTTGCAAAGTGATTCCGGCCGGACGAAAAGCTTTGCAGCCGAGCATCGGTCGAAATGCGCTTGATGGCTCTGCTCGACGAAATTGTTCAGATATTTGCCTTGACGAATTTCGATGGATTGACCGGTTTCTTCCTGGAGCGCCTCGAGAGCCGCCGTGTTAGCGCCGCTCTTATCGATCGTCACCTTGCCCGGAACACCATGCCGCCGAACGGCTTTCCAGCATGGAGCGGCCTGCTTGTCGCGACAAGCGGCGAGCAAGCACATAGCTTACCGATGCCCCTTCCCCTAACGCAACAGAACCGTTTTTTGGCATTTAATGATCGAAATGTGCTTTCCAATGCTGATATCCTATCCAAGAAGCAAGCGGATGCTGATGCTGAATATGTAACATTCGCTGCCTAGCGCCGGTTGTTGCTCGAGGCGGAAGGCGAGATTGATAACTTAAGAGGCAGTTGCTGCAGGTTATAATCCAGATCAGATCAGCATGTAGTCGATGTACTATGGGCTGTAATTTTCGGACATGAACCCCTTCCTTTCCTGTTTGCGCTGCTTCTGGCTGAAGATTTTGTCATTAGCTTTGTCACGATTTCCGAAATTTGTCATTATTTACGCCATTTTTAAAATCAGCCAAATCACGGATGACTTAAAATGAATGCTTCCTTTTATCACTACTACGACATTTAATAAATCATGCTGACTTATCCGAATATCGATCCTGTTGCCATCAGTATCGGCCCTTTGAAAGTCCACTGGTACGGCCTGATGTATCTGCTAGGCTTTGCCGCCGTCTGGGTGCTGGGCAAGAAAAGAGCCGAAAAGCCGTGGTCGCCCATCACCCCCGAAGCGATAGAAGACCTGGTGACCTACGGCGCTCTGGGCGTGATTCTGGGCGGCAGAATCGGCTATATCCTGTTCTACAACTTCGGCGAGTTCCTGAATAACCCGCTGGTTCTGTTCAAGATATGGCAGGGCGGCATGTCGTTTCACGGCGGCATGCTGGGCGTGTTCGTCGCGATGTGGCTGTTCGCCAAGAAACAGAACTGCACGATGCTGCAACTGACCGACATCATCGCGCCGCTGGCGCCGATCGGCCTGGGCGCCGGCCGTATCGGCAACTTCATCAATTCCGAACTGTGGGGCCGGACCACCGATGTGCCCTGGGGCATGGTGTTCCCGAACGGCGGACCGCTGCCGCGGCATCCTTCGCAATTGTACGAAGCGTTCCTGGAAGGCGTCGTGCTGTTCACGATTCTGTGGATCTACACCCGCAAGCCCCGGCCGACCATGGCCGCGACGGGGCTGGCAGTCATGCTGTACGGTTGCTTCCGGTTTTTCGTCGAGTTCTTCAGGATGCCCGACGCGCATCTGGGCTATCTGGCCCTGGACTGGGTCACGATGGGGCAGATCCTGTCCACGCCCATGATCATCATCGGCGCCTTGATGTTCTATTTTGCCCATAAGAAAGCACATGCAACCGCATCCTGATGCCCGATAAAATTTTTATGCCGCTTTTATAAAGGACCCGACATGCAGCAATACCTCGCCCTCGTCAGGGACATTCTCGAAAACGGCTCCTGGCAGGACAACCGCACCGGCATCCGGACCAAAAGCATTCCGGGCGCCATGATGAAATTCGACCTGCAGCAAGGCTTCCCGGCCGTGACCACCAAGAAGCTGGCGTTCAAGTCCGCGATCGGCGAACTGATCGGTTTTCTACGCGCAACGCGCAGCGCCGCGGATTTCCGCGCTTTAGGCTGCAAGGTCTGGGACCAGAATGCCAACGAGAACCGGCACTGGCTGGCCAATCCTTACCGCCTCAGGGAAGATGACATCGGCCCCGTGTACGGCGTCCAATGGCGGCAATGGCCGGCGTACAAGCTCATCGACCCGAGCCGGCCGGAAAGCGCCGCCCAGCTCGCCGATGCAACGGCGCGCGGCTATCAGCAGATCGGCCTCGTGGACGACGCAGACGGGCAGGGCAAGGCCGCCCGCGTGCTGCTCTACAAGGCTATCGACCAGCTCCGCCAGTGCCTCGATACCATCATGAACGACCCGGATAACCGGCGCATCCTGTTCCACGGCTGGAACTGGGCGCAGCTGGAAGAAATGGCGCTGCCGCCTTGCCATCTGCTGTACCAATTCCTGGTGAACACCTCGAAGCGAGAGATATCGCTGTGCCTGTATGTCCGAAGCAACGACATCGGCCTGGGGGCGCCGTTCAATCTGGCCGAAGGCGCGGCGCTCCTGCATCTGGTCGGGCGCCTGACAGGGTATACGCCCCGCTGGTTTACCTACTTTATCGGTGACGCCCATATCTACGAAAACCATGTGGAGATGCTGGAAGAGCAATTGCAGCGGCAGCCTTACCCGGCGCCGAAGCTGGTCCTGTCAGACCGCATCCCCGACTATGCCGTTACCGGCAGGTACGAGCCCGAGTGGCTTGAAAAAGCGGAGCCCGGCGATTTCACATTGGAAGACTACCAACACCATGCGCCCCTGACCGCGCCCATGGCGGTCTGATGCCTGAAAGCGGAGCTTCGGCCCCGCTTTTCTTCTACAGGCAAACGACGCCAACCCAGGCTTTAAAATATCCCCGGCCATTCGCCAACATTTTCCCGCCAGCTGAAATACGCTGAATCTCAAGCATAGCGAATTCAATCTTGCGGAAAATATAACATCTGTTATATCCTGCACGGCAATTCGCCAGCACCTGTACCTCTGGCTGTAGATTATTCCCGACAAGGATTTGGAAAATGCCCCAACAGCCCAATGCGTTTGCAGAACAGGTCAAGGCCGTCAGAAAACAGCTGAAACTGAGCCAGGATGAACTGGCGCAAGCTCTGGGAGTCAGCTTTGCGACGGTAAACCGCTGGGAAAACGGCAAGACCGCCCCGTCCAAACTGGCACAACGGCAATTTGAACAGTTCTGCGCCGGCAAAAAACAACAAGGAGCGTTGAAAGATGGATAAAAAACAGCTGTCCGAACGCGACATCTGCAGCAAATTCATCACCCCGGCGCTGGAACAGGCCGGCTGGGATTTGAACAGCCAGATCCGGGAAGAATTTCCGCTCACCAAAGGCCGGATCATCGTGCGCGGCAAACTGCACACCCGCGCCACACACAAACGCGCCGATTACGTGCTGTTTTACAAGCCTAACCTGCCGATAGCGATCATCGAAGCCAAGGACAACAACCATGCCCTCGGCGACGGCGTGCAGCAGGCGCTAGGCTATGCCGACATGCTGCAAGTGCCTTTCGTGTTCAGCAGCAACGGCGACGGCTTTCTGTTCCATAACAAAATCGCAACCGACGACATCATCGAACGCGAACTGGCCCTGCACGAATTTCCCTCCGCCGCAACGCTCTGGCAATGGTGGCTTGAACACCAGGGCCTGAGCGAGCGGCAAAGCGCGCTCATCACGCAGGACTACTACAGCGACGGCGGCAACAAAACGCCGCGCTACTACCAGTTGCTGGCCATCAATAAAACCATCGAAGCGATAGCGCGCGGACAGAATCGCATTCTGCTGGTCATGGCCACCGGCACCGGCAAAACCTTTACCGCGTTCCAGATCATCTGGCGCTTATGGAAAGCCAAAAGCAAACGCCGCATCCTGTTTCTCGCCGACCGCAATATCCTGGTCGACCAGACCATGACCAACGATTTCAAGCCGTTCGGCTCGGTGATGACCAAAATCCAGAAACGCCAGGCCAACAAATCCTATGAAATCTACTTGTCGCTGTATCAGGCCGTCACCGGCAGCGAAGAGGAACGCAACATCTACAGGCAGTTCAGCCCGGACTTTTTCGATCTGATCGTCATCGACGAATGCCATCGCGGCAGCGCCGCGGCCGACTCGGCCTGGCGGGAAATCCTGGAATACTTCGCGTCCGCCACCCAGATCGGCCTGACCGCCACGCCGAAAGAAACCAAAGACGTTTCCAACATCGACTATTTCGGCGAACCGATTTACACCTACTCGCTCAGGCAAGGCATAGACGACGGCTTCCTGGCCCCTTACAAGGTGGTGCGCATCGATCTGGACAAAGACCTGACCGGCTGGCGCCCGGACAAAGGCATGCTGGACAAATACGGCAACGAAATCGAAGACCGCATCTACAACCAGCAGGATTTCGACAAGACGCTGGTGCTGGAAAAGCGCACGCAGCTGGTCGCCAAAAAAATCAGCGAATTTCTGAAGCAAACCAACCGATTCGACAAAACCATCGTGTTCTGCGAAAACATCGACCACGCCGAACGCATGCGCCAGGCCCTGGTCAACGAAAACGCCGATCTGGCCGCGCAAAACTCGAAATACGTTATGCGCATTACCGGCGACAACGAAGAAGGCAAGGCCGAGCTCGACAACTTCATCTTCCCGGAAAGCAAATACCCGGTCATCGCCACGACCTCCAAACTGATGACCACCGGCGTCGACGCCCAGACCTGCAAGCTGATCGTGCTCGACCAGCGCATCCTGTCGATGACCGAGTTCAAGCAGATTATCGGCCGCGGCACGCGCATCAACGAAGATTATGGCAAGTATTACTTCACTATCATCGATTTCCGCAAAGCCACCGAACTGTTCGCCGACCCGGATTTTGACGGCGATCCCGTGCAGATCTATACCCCCGGCCATCCCGACGATTCACCCGTGCCGCCCGACCTGGCTGATGATTGCGAAAACCGCAATAAAGACTATCAGGGCCTTGGCAATGACGCAGTCTGGACAGGCGTCGCCGAACCCGGTCCGGAGCCGGATGAAGCCAAAGTCAAACGCTACGTTGTCGCCGATGTCGAGGTTAAAGTCGTCGCCGAGCGCGTGCAGTATTTCGACGCCAACGGCAGGCTGGTCACAGAGTCCCTGAAAGACTACACCCGCAAAACCCTGAACCGGGAGTTTGCCTCGCTGGACGACTTTCTGCGCCGCTGGAGCCGCAGCGACAAGAAACAGGCCGTCATCGACGAGCTGGCCGGCCAGGGCATTTTCTTCGATGCCCTGGCTGACGAAATCGGCCGCGACTGCGACCCGTTCGACCTGGTCTGCCACGTCGCCTGGGACCGGCCGCCATTGACCCGCAGGCAGCGCGCGGAGCAGGTCAGGCAAAACAATTACTTCACCCGCTACGGCGAACAGGCCCGCCGCGTTCTGGAAGCCCTGCTGGACAAATACGCCGACGCAGGCATCCAGCACATCGAAGAAACCCAGATTCTGACCATCGCGCCCTTCGACCAGTTCGGCACCCCGCTGGAGATCATCCGCAGCTTTGGCGGCCTGGATCGATACCAGCAGGCCGTCTGCGAACTGGAACAGGCGCTTTACGCCTCATAAAGGCCCATCACTGCAAGCAAACCACCCATGCCTATAGGAACCCTGATCAAAAGCATCCAGGACATCATGCGCAAAGATGTCGGCGTCGACGGCGACGCGCAACGCATCAGCCAGATCGTCTGGCTGCTGTTTCTGAAAATTTTCGACGACAAGGAACAGGAATGGCAACTGACCGTTCCCGGCTACCAATCGCCGCTGCAAAGCCGTTTCCGCTGGACGAACTGGGCCAAGAATCCGGAAGGCATGACCGGCGAGGAATTGATCGACTTCATCAACAACGACCTGTTTCCGTCCTTAAAACGCCTCGCCACCGCTGCCGGCGTCCCGCCGCACGGCAAAGTCGTCGGCTCGGTGTTCGAGGACGCCTACAACTACATGAAATCCGGCACCCTGCTGCGCCAGGTGATCAACACCATCGAGGCCGATGTCGATTTCAACTCCTCCAGCGACCGCCACCTGTTCAACGACATCTACGAAAAAATCCTCGCCGACCTGCAATCGGCCGGCAACGCCGGCGAATACTACACGCCGCGCGCCGTCACCCAGTTCATGGTCGACATGCTCGACCCCAGACTCGGCGAAGCCATCCTCGACCCGGCCTGCGGCACCGGCGGCTTTCTGACCTGCGCCATCGAACACCTGAAACGGCAGGTCAAAACCGCCGACGACCTGAAAACCCTGCAGGCCGGCATCCACGGCGTCGAGAAAAAGCCGCTGCCGCACATGCTGGCCATGACCAACATGATGCTGCACGGCATCGACGTGCCGACCAACATCCGCCACGACAACACCCTGAGCCGGCCGCTGAAGGATTACGGCCCCAAGGACCGGGTGGACATCATCGTCACCAACCCGCCGTTCGGCGGCATGGAAGAAGACGGCATCGAGAACAACTTCCCGCGCAAGTACCAGACCCGCGAAACCGCCGACCTGTTCATGGCGCTGATTATGTACCTGCTCAGGCACGACACCGGCCGCGCCGCCGTGGTGCTGCCGGACGGCTTCCTGTTCGGCGAAGGCGTCAAAACCACGCTCAAGCGCGAACTGCTGGAAGAATTCAACCTGCACACCGTCGTCCGCCTGCCCAAGGGCGTGTTCAGCCCGTACACCAGCATCGCCACCAACATCCTGTTTTTCGAGAAAGGCGATCCGACCCGCGAAGTCTGGTTCTTCGAGCATCCCTATCCGGCAGGCTACAAATCCTATTCGCGTTCCAAGCCGCTGACCATCGCCGAATTCGATCTGGAAAAAGCCTGGTGGGGCGGCGCAGAGCGCAAGGGCCGAAAGACCACCGAACAGGCCTGGAAAGTCGGCGCCAAAGAGCTGGCCGAGCGCAATTACAACCTGGACTGCAAGAATCCGCACCAGGTCGAAATCGACCACGGCGATCCGGAAGAGTTGATGCAGGAATATCAACAGATCGTCCGCCAGCTCGAAGCGGCTCAAAGCGCCTTGAAAGCGGAACTGATGCAGGCGCTTGGTGATAGTTGATGGAATTGCTGGAACAACATTTCGACGCCGCCTTTGCCGCGCCCGACGGCATCAAAAAGCTGCGCGAGCTGATTCTGACGCTGGCGATGCAGGGCAGGCTGGTGCCGCAAGATCCGAACGACCAGCCGGCCAGTGAGTTGCTGAGAGAGATCGAGGCCGAGAAACAGCGGCTGGTGAAAGAAGGCAAAATCAAAGCGCTCAAGCCATTGCCGGCGATCAAGCCGGAGGAAGTACCCTATGAACTGCCGGTGGGATGGGAGTGGGTGAGGTTAGGAGACTCCATGCTGAAGATTACGGATGGGACTCATCATTCGCCGCCTAATACTGTCAGTGGTGATTTTTTATATATCTCAGCAAAAAACATCAAAGATGATGGTGTGCTGTTGAGTAATGCAACATATGTAACAAGAGAAATACATAAAGAAATTTACTCTAGGTGTGACCCAGAGTATGGAAACATTCTTTACATTAAGGATGGAGCAACAACTGGGATTGTTACTATCAATAACCTTATAGAACCATTCTCAATGCTGTCGAGTGTAGCACTGCTAAAGCAACCTATGCAGATAAACAATCGATTCCTTTTGTTCACACTGCGATCGCCATTTTTTTATAAGGAGATGCGTGCGGGCATGACTGGTGTGGCAATTACGCGTGTGACACTAAAAAAGTTACAAGATGCCTTAATTCCACTTCCCCCCTTCCCAGAACAACACCGCATCGTTATCAAAATCGACCAGCTGATGGCCCGTTGCGACGAGCTGGAAAAGCTGCGCGCCGAGCGCGAGCGGCTGAGGCTCACCGTCCATGCTGCCGCCCTCAACCGCGTGCTGGCCTATAGCGGCGAAACATCCTCGGACGCCTGGCGCTTCATCACCCGGCACTTCGGCGAACTCTACGCCGTCAAACCCAACGTCGCCGAACTGCGCAAAGCCATCCTGCAACTCGCCGTCATGGGCAAACTCGTCCCCCAAGACCCCAACGACCCGCCCGCCAGCGAGTTGTTGAAGGAAATCGAAGCCGATAAACATCGGTTGCTGAAAGAAGGCAAGATCAAAAAGCCCAAGCCATTACCGGCGATCAGGCCGGAGGAAGTGCCCTACGAACTGCCGCAGGGATGGGAGTGGGTGCGAGTGTGGGACATCGCGCAACTTATAACATCAGGTTCTCGTGATTGGGCTAAATATTATTCAGAAACAGGGGCAATATTTGTCACTATGGGAAATTTGTCGCGCGGTAGTTATCAGCTGCGAATGGACACCATAAGATATGTTACACCTCCTATAGATGGAGAAGGCTCTAGGACTAAGCTTGAAGAAAATGATCTTTTGATTTCTATAACGGGAGATGTTGGCAATCTTGGCTTAATCCCGCCAGATTTTGGCGATGCCTACATTAACCAACACACCTGTTTGCTTCGTTTCATGACAGTATGTAGAAATAGATATTTTCCGGAATTGATGAGGTCTCCTCTGGCAAAAGCCCAATTTGATGCTCCGCAGAGGGGAATAAAAAACAGCTTCAGGCTGGGAGATGTTGGCGAGATGATTATTCCACTCCCCCCACTCCCCGAACAACACCGCATCGTCGCCAAAATCGACCAGCTGATGGCTCTGTGCGACACGCTGGAACGGCAAATCGAATCCGCTACCGGCAAGCGGACCGAACTGCTCAACGCCGTGATGGCCCAGGTCTAGGCAACCGCAATGAATGCCCAGAGCCGCTACCGACCGCCGCACACCATCACGCCGACCGTCCTGAATCTGGTCGCGGAAATCGGCGAACAGATCGGCCGCTACACCGTCCTGGCCGAGCGGAGCCTGACGCCGCGCCTGCGCCGGGAGAACCGGATTCGCACCATTCAGGCATCGTTGGCCATCGAAAACAACGCGCTGACTCTGGAACAAGTCACGGCGGTCATTGACGGCAAACGGGTGCCGGGCTTGCCCCGCGAAATTCAGGAAGTCCGTAATGCCTTCAGCGCTTACGAGGCGCTGGAAAACTGGCATCCGGCCTCTGAAGCCGATCTGCTGGCGGCGCACGGCTTGCTGATGGCGGCCTTGGTCGATCAGCCGGGCGTCTATCGCTCCGGCGGCGTCGGCATCTTCCGCGGCGAACAATTGGTTCACATGGCGCCGCCTGCCGACCGGGTGCCTTATCTGATGGCCGATTTGCTGGCCTGGTTAAAGAGCACTGACGAACATCCGCTAATCGCCGGCTGCCTGTTTCATTATGAGCTGGAATTCATTCATCCTTTTGCCGACGGCAATGGACGCATGGGCCGTTTATGGCAAACCCTGATTCTGCGGCATTGGAAACCCTTGCTGGCTTATTTGCCCGTGGAGACAGTGATCCGCGAGCGCCAGGACGACTATTACCATGCGCTGGCTGAAGCCGATGAACTCGCGGAGGCTACGCCTTTCGTCGAATTTATGCTGCACGCCCTGCACGATGCCATCGGCGAAGCGGTCGCTGCCGACCAAGTAGGCGACCATGTAACCGACCAAGTAAGCCGGCTGCTCGAGGCTGTCGGCGACAAAGAGCTCAACAGCAGTCACTTAATGCAAGCGCTGGGCTTATCGCATCGCCCGACATTCAGGGAAAACTATCTGAATCCCGCTTTGGAAGGGGGCTGGCTGGAACGCACGCAACCCGATTCGCCCCGAAGTCCGACCCAGCGATACCGGCTGACTGAAAAGGGCAAGCGGTGGCTGCAAAGCAAGCTTGAACAACAAGGCAAGCCCTAATGCCGGGTTTCCGCTAAAGCTTGTAGGGTACGCATCGCGTACCTTTCCGGACTTGCGGCGTGCCGAAAAGCCCTGAATAGGTACGCGATGCGTACCCTACGGTGGATTTCGTCTTGGTTTTAACAGCCGGGCCTACACATGCTCGCAGGCCACATCGCGATCGATAAAGTCCATGATCTGCCGCTCGTCGCTGAAATTGCCGTAGGCCAGCAGCAGCTTCACGTAAGCCGTCTCCAATGACATGTTCCAGAGCATTTCCGCGCCTTCCTGCAATAATTCGCGCGTGCTTTCGTAAGCATTGTCGGATTTGACCGCCGGGGCCAGATAGACTTTGATGCCGCGCTCCCGGCATTGCCTGATGAAGACCAGCAGCGAAAACTGGTCGCCCCACTGCGCCGAGGAACAGGCCGTGCCGGAATGGTATAAGTCGTGCAGCACCACATCGACCGCATCCAGATTGATATAGCGGTAATCCAGCCCCGGATACGGCCTGATCAGCAGCACGCGCTTGGAGAAATCGGCTTTCAGCGGCACGGGCTGGCGCAGTTTTTCCGTATCCATGAAGCCGTTTCGGGTAAAGGCGCCGTTGACGAACCGGCAATGGCTCTTGCCCTGCACGCTCATGAAATCGCCGCCCAGTTGCAGCGACGACGCCAGGCGCGTGCCCCGGTGCAGTTGCGTGGTCTGGTTGCGGTTGGTATAGGGGACGAACACGCCGGCTCCGCGCCGTTGCAGGATATACTCGACGGCGCAGATGAAATTGGGCAGGCCGTTGGCGTGGGGATCGTCCAGCGGGCTGTCGCTGGAAACGAGCAGGATCGGAATGTCCAATGCGTTAAAGTAGAGGCCGAGCGCCGAGGCGGTGAAAGCCAGCGTGTCGGTGCCGTGCGTGATGATGATGCCGTCGTAGCGGCCGAGATCCTGATCCTCGATGACGGCGATCAGCTTTTCCCAGACCACCGGCGCGAGATTTTCGCTCAGGATCTGAATGGGCTGGACGCTGTGGAAACTGATCTGCTCATGGCTGGCGTGGTGCTGCTGAAACAACTGGATCAATTTGTACGGCGCCGCATTGGAGGTGTTGATCGTGCCCCCGACCGCCGTGGAGCCGATGGTTCCGCCTGTGAATACAACCAGAATATTTTTCATAGTATGATGCAGTAGTTTATTAAAAATAACTTAAAGAATATCAAAGCAATTTACGCAATAAAATGAAAATATCACTTATCGTCGCGATGGCGAGCAACCGGGTCATCGGCATCAACAATCAACTGCCATGGCACTTGTCGGCCGATCTTAAACGCTTCAGGCAAATCACCATGGGCTCGCCCATTGTGATGGGCAGGAAAACCTACGAGTCGATAGGCAGGCCCTTGCCCGGCCGCACCAACGTGATCATCAGCCGGGACCCATCCTATAAACAGGAAGGCTGCCTGGTTTTTAACGATATTGAAACAGCGATAGAAAATTGCTGTCAAAAGTTCCAGGAAATTTTCGTGATTGGCGGCTCGGAACTCTACAAATCGATATTGCCGAAAGCCGACGCGCTTTACGTGACCTTGATCAACAAAGAATTTTCAGGCGATGCTTTCTTCCCGGAGATTGACGCTCGGCACTGGGCCGAGGTGGCGCGCGAGGATATCGATAACGACCCGGATGCCGGGTTCAGCTACAGTTTTATAAAGTATGAAAAGGTAAATTAGATTGTTTTAACGGCGATGCGGGATTGAAGGGCATAGGCTGGCCTGTATCAAATACTATCAAGTATAAGGAAGGGTAAAAATGACTCACTCAATCAATTACGGCAGGCGTCAGTTTTTACAATATTCCGCTTTCGGTGCGGCGGCCGCGTTGTTTCCCGAACTGCTGACGGCCAATCCCAAGTCGGCAAGAAGCAGCCCGACGCCGGGCTTTAAGCCCGATGTGGAAATCGAATTCTCATCGCGCGAAGCGCTGGTGCCTATTTTAAACAACGGCTCCAAAACCAGGGTGCAGAAATACTTCGCAAAACTATTGAAAGGCCCTGAAAACACGGTGCAGTCGTTCGAAGACAACTACCTGGGCCCGACCATCACGCTTGCCAAGGGCCAGAAAGTCAGAATCTACTTCGACAACAATCTGCTGGAGCCTTCGATCATGCACTGGCACGGCCTGCATGTGCCGCAGAAAAGCGACGGCCATCCGATGTACTCGATCGAGCCCGGCGAACGCTTTGTGTACGAATATGAAGTCCTGAACAATGCCGGCACTAGTTTTTACCACTCGCATGCGCATCAATTGACCGGCTCGCAGGTTTATTTCGGCCTGGCCGGGTTGTTGAAAGTGACCGATGAAGAGGAAAAGGCGCTGGGCCTGCCGACCGGCGAATACGATCTGCCGCTGGTCATCCAGGACAAGCAATTCAATAACAGCGGCCAGCTGCAGTACGTGCGCGGCATGCACGACCGCATGATGGGCTTTCTGGGCGATACGATTCTGGTCAACGGCAAGCCCAATGCCCAATTTTCCGTCAAATCGCGCGCTTACCGGTTCCGGGCGCTGAACGGTTCGACATCGCGCATCTATAAGTTGGGCTGGGATGACGGCACGCCGCTGACGGCCATCGGGACCGATGTCAGTTTGCTGGAAAAGCCGGAAACCAAACCCTATGTCATGCTCGCGCCGGGCGACCGGGTCGATCTGTGGCTGGATTTCAGCGGCCGTTCGGCCGGCTCGAAACTGGTTCTTTACAGCCTGCCTTATAGCGGCGTCATGCCGCCCATGTTCGAGCGCATGCAGCGCATGCACGGCCAGGGCGGGGGCATGATGGGCGGCATGGGCATGATGTCGGGCGGCCTGGCGCCCGGCGTGAAATTCCCGATCGCCATATTCAACGTGACCGAAAAAGTCAGCGATTCTCCCAAATTGCCGGTGCAATTGGCGCGCCGCCAGCGGTTGACCGAAAAAGATGTCGATAACGCCGACAGCCCGCTGCCGATTGCGATTACCGAGAGGCACATGCGGCCGCTGGTGAACGGGCTGCCTTTCTCGCTGGACGAGGTCACGGAGATTGAGAAGATCAGGCTGGGCTCGATCAAGAAAATCAAGATTTTCCATCCTCATGAGGCGCATGAGATGGCCGAGCAGGCAAACAACCACGACATGGGCGGCCGCGGAGGCGGCATGGGTATGATGGGCGGCGGCATGGGCATGATGGGGGGCATGATGATGGCCATGGCGCACCCGATCCATCTGCACGGCCAGCAATTCCAGGTTCTGTCGCGGAAAGAGGGGCACGTCAACAGGGACGACTACGAGACCGTCAGGCACGGCTTTGTCGATTCCGGCCTGAAGGATACGGTGCTGGTCATGCCGGGGGAGGAAGTCGAAATCATCAAGCCGTTCCAGGATTTTAAGGGCTTGTTCCTTTATCACTGCCATAACCTGGAACACGAGGATCTGGGCATGATGCGGAATTTTTACGTGCATTGACAGCCGGTGGTGGGAGCGATGCCTACATCGCGACTGGCCGGGCGGTTTTATGTCGCGATGAAGGCATCGCTCCCACAGAATTACCGATAATCATGTAGGGGCGAATTCACTTGTGCCCTCTGGGTATTCGCCCTGGGCGACTCACCCTATCCTAAAACCTTGCCGGGCTTCCTGACGCCGGGGCAGTCGATACTGAAACGCTGCACGCGCCCGCCCAGTTTCAAGGCGGTAAGCTGGCCGCCCCAAAGACAGCCGGTATCGATGGCATAGCAGTTGGCACCTTCGTAATAGCCCAATGCGGACCAGTGGCCGAAGATGATGCGCATGTTGACGCTTTTGCGTTTGGGCGCCTGGAACCAGGGCATCAGTTTTTCAGGCTGGGACCCTGGAGGTCCGTTATTGATGAAGTCGAGCCGTCCGTAAGCATCGCAATAACGCATACGCGTGAAGCAATTGATGATGAACCGCAGTTTGGCCATGCCTGTCAGCGTGGGCGACCAGATATCGGGCTTGTTGCCGTACATGTGCGTTAATAGGTGCTGATAATCAGGGGCTCTCAGGGCTTTCTCGGCATGCCGGGCCATTTTCCGGGTCTTGTTGAAATCCCATTGCGGCGGCAGGCCGGCGTGCAGCAGGCAGAAATCGGCGTTGTAATGAAACAGCGGACGGTGCCTGAGCCAGTCGAGCAATTCATCGCGGTCCGGCGCATTCAGCACCGGCGCCAGTGTGTCATACTTGCTCGCCTGCCCTGGTGAGCAGGCCGCGGCCAGCAAATGCAGGTCGTGGTTGCCGAGCACGGTTACGGCGGCATCGCCCAGGGATTTGACGAAGCGCAGCGTTTCCAGCGACTTTGGCCCGCGGTTGACCAGGTCGCCCGCGAACCAGAGCTGATCCGTGTTTTCATTGAAGTCGATGGCATCCAGCAGCCGCAGCAGCTCATCATAGCAGCCCTGAATATCGCCAATGGCGTAAATAGACATCCGACTAATGCAGGACTCTGGGGATCGACAGCGTGAATCGGGGGATATAGGCGTTGAAATCCTCGCCGTCGTCGGAATGCATCGTATAGTTGCCCTGCATCGTGCCGACCGGCGTCGCTATCATGGCGCCGCTGGTGTAGCGGTAAGTTTCGCCGGGCCTGATATAAGGCTGTTCGCCGACCACGCCTTCGCCGCTGACTTCCTGGACCTTGCCGTTGGCATCGGTAATCAGCCAGTGGCGCGTCAGCAGCTTGGCCGGGACTTCGCCGGCGTTGGTAATCGTAATCGTATAGGCGAAAACATAGCGGTTCTCATCAGGAGAAGATTGCGCCTCCACGAATTGCGGCGTGGCTTCAACTAATATTTTGTTTTTTTCGCTCATTATTAGATGATATAGATTAATAATGTGGTTATTTGACCGTAACTTACCGTCAAACGCAAGCATCCGTTCCGCATGAAGCGCAAAGCCGGCTTTCGAAGGGCGGGACTCCAGACGGCGCGGGGCATCGATGGCCGTGCGGCCGAACGGAATGCCGCGGTCATGGCCAAGAAAAACCGCTCACGAAACCCTAATCCAGCTTCTGGAAGATATTCCGTCCGGGCGAACGCCGGTAAACCGGACCAGAAAAAATAATGACTAGCTATAGGACAAGACATTGCATATTCACATCTTAGGCATTTGCGGCACATTCATGGGCGGCCTGGCGCTGATCGCGAGGCAGTTGGGCTATCAGGTCAGCGGCTCGGACCAGAACGTGTACCCGCCCATGAGCACCCAGCTCGAACAGCAAGGCATAAAACTGATGGAAGGCTACCGCGCCGAAAACCTCGACGGCAAGCCCGATCTGGTCATCATCGGCAATGCCTTATCGCGCGGCAATCCGGAAGTCGAAGCGGTGCTGAACCGGGGCCTTAAATACGTCTCGGGCCCGCAGTGGCTGTCCGAGCACGTCTTGCAGGACAGGTGGGTGCTGGGCGTGGCCGGCACGCACGGCAAGACCACCACGACCAGCATGCTGAGCTGGATACTCGAACATCAGGGCTTTCAGCCCGGTTTCCTGATCGGCGGCATCCCGCTGAATTTCGGCGTTTCGGCCAGGCTCGGCGACTCCTCGTTTTTCGTCATCGAGGCCGATGAATACGACAGCGCCTTTTTCGACAAGCGCTCCAAGTTCGTCCACTACCGTCCGCGCACGGCCATACTGAACAATCTGGAATACGACCATGCCGACATCTTCCCCGACCTCGACGCCATCAAGCGCCAGTTCCACCATCTGGTGCGTACTGTGCCGGGCGAGGGTCTGATCATCAGCCCCGAGAGCGAAGCCAACATCGACGACGTACTGGCCATGGGCTGCTGGACGCCGGTCACCCGCACCTCCATCGATGCCGGCGCGCCGTGGAACGCCCGATTGGTCAAGGCCGACGGCAGCCGGTTCAAGGTGCTGCTGGACGGCAAGGCGCAGGGCACGGTCGACTGGACCCTGACCGGCCGGCACAACGTCTACAATGCCCTGTCCGCGATCGCGGCGGCCTGGCACGTCGGCATCCTGCCCGCCGACGCCATCGCGGCGCTGGCGAAATTCCAAAACGTCAAGCGGCGCATGGAAGTCATCGCCCGCATCAACGATGTCACGATTTATGATGACTTCGCCCATCACCCGACAGCGATCGCGACGACGCTGGACGGCCTGCGCAAACAGGTCGGGGACGAGCGCATTGTCGCGATCGTAGAGCCGAGGTCCAACACCATGCGCATGGGCGTGCACACGCAGACGCTGGCGCAATCGTTGAACGGCGCCGATCAGGCCCTGATCTACCAGCCGCCGGGCCTGGGCTGGGATTTGAGCGCGCTGAAAAACTACGCCGGCAATATCGAGATCTGCCAGTCGCTGGATGAAATCATCGCTAAACTTAAACTGGAGGCGCGCCATGGGGGCCATTTCGTGCTGATGAGCAACGGCAGCTTCGGCGGCATCTACCAGCGCCTGCAACATGAATTGAGTTAACTATAAATGCCGCGAAGTTTTTGGGGGCTTCGCGGTAAATAAAAACAACATGGGCTGACCCGGGAGCGCATCATGAGTCGTATCGTCTGGCTGTTACTAATTACGCTGTTTTTTTCCCCGGCCGCGCTGGCCAAACCCTTGACCCCGGAACAGGTGCCGGAGCCGCTCAAGCCCTGGGTCGACTGGGTGCTGCAAAATGACCGGGACCGCATCTGCCCCTTCCTTTACAACAGCTACGAGCAAAAACGCTGCAGCTGGCCGACCCGGCTCAGCCTCGACATCACGCCCGAAAAAGGCGTTTTCGCGATCAGCTGGAAAGTCTATCAGGAAAGCTGGGTCAGCCTGCCGGGCGATCATGACTATTGGCCGCTCAATGTGACGGCTAATGGCAAGCCGGCGCTGGTCATGGACAAGGACGGCCGGCCGAAGGTTTTGCTGGGGGCCGGCACTTACGAGATCAAGGGCGAGTTTCCATGGGAATCGTTGCCGGACAACCTGACGATCCCCGAGGATACCGGGCTGATCAGCCTGCATGTCAACGGCAATGCCATACAGACGCCCATCGTCAAGAACGGGCGGATCTGGCTGAAAGACAGCGACAGCGGCCGGAAAAAGGCCGAAGACCAGCGGGACAGCCTGGATCTGCAGGTATTCCGTAAAATCATCGATGACGTGCCGTTACAGGTTTTGACGCGCATGGACCTGGAAGTCTCCGGCACGCAACGCGAAGTCAAACTGGCGCTGCCTCTGCCGGCAGGCTTTATCCCGCTGCAACTGCAAAGTCCGCTGCCGGCCCGGCTGGAGCCGGACGGGCAACTGCTGGTCCAGGTGCGCCCCGGCCGCTGGCAGATCGAGCTGCTGGCCAGAAGCGCGGGCGAGCTGAACGCGATACCGTTTGCGGCGCAGCAAAACTGGCCGAACGAGGAAATCTGGGTGTTCAATGCGCTCCCGCAGCTGCGCGTGGTCGAAATTGAAAACTTGAGCGCGGTCGACCCGAGCCAGACCAACTTGCCGGAAGACTGGAGAAACCTGCCCGCCTACCGCATCACTCAGGGGCAGGCCATGCATTTCAAGCTGATACGCCGGGGCGATCCGGAGCCCGAACCCAATCAGCTCAGCTTGACGCGGAAATTGTGGCTGGATTTCGACGGCGCAGGTTACACCGTCAATGACCGGATCACCGGCCGCATGACCCGCGGCTGGCGGCTCAATGCCCTGCCGCAGATGCAGCTGGGCCAGGTCACGCTGGACGGTCAGCATCAGCTCATTACCCGCGATGACGGCGAACAAGGCGTTGAAGTCAGGCAAGGGCGCATAACGCTGGATGCCGACAGCCGCACGACAGGCGGCATCGGCACGCTCAGCGCGGTCGGCTGGGAGCAGAACTTTCATAACGTCAGCGCCGAACTGAACCTGCCGCCGGGCTGGCGCCTGCTGGCGGCCTCGGGCGTCGACAATGTGCCGGACAGCTGGATTACGCGCTGGACATTGCTGGATTTGTTCCTGGCGCTGATCGCGGCGCTGGCGGTCGGGCGCTTGTGGAGCCCGGCCTGGGGGCTGTTCGCCTTGCTGACGCTGGCGCTCATCTGGCATGAGCCCGGCGCGCCCCATTTTGTCTGGCTCAACATTCTGGCCGCGACGGCGCTGATCAAGGTCCTGCCGTCCGGCAAATTCCTGAAATTCATGAGCTGGTACCGCGCCGCGTCCTGGCTGGCCTTGGTCGTGATCGCGATTCCTTTCATGGTCGATCAGGTGCGCATGGGGCTTTACCCGCAACTGGAAAGGCCCTGGCAAACCATCATGCCGCAGGAATATCCGGCCACGGCCGCGATGGCCCCGGCGCCGGACGCGATAATGATGGAGGAACAGGCAGTCAGGAAATCGATGCCGGAGCGGGCCGCATCGGGCGCCGCCGTCGATCGGGACGAGGCGGTCAAGTTCGAGCGCATCGATCCGAACGCCAAAATCCAGACCGGCCCGGGCCTGCCGCAATGGCAATGGAGCATAGTCCATCTATCCTGGAACGGCGCGGTAGATAGCCAGCAGCAGCTGCATTTATGGTACCTGCCGCCGTTCATGACCATGCTGCTCAATTTCCTGCGCGTGGCGCTGATCACCGTTCTGGCCTTGCTGATGTTCGGCATCGCCGAAAAATTCAAATTCAACCTGAAGACCGCGGCGCCGATGCTGCTAGGATTTTTACTGCTGCCGATGCTGTCGCCGCAGCCGGCCCATGCCGACATGCCCGATCAGGCCATGCTCGATGAGTTGCGGGGCAGATTGCTGGAGCCGCCGGAGTGTCTGCCGGGCTGCGCACAGATTCCGCAGATGCATCTGGCTATCTCGGACAAGGCCTTGACGCTGACGTTAAAAATTCACGCCCGGCAATCCGTGGCCGTGCCGCTGCCCGCCGAATACGAGCAATGGTTTCCAGGCCGGGTCTCGGTTGACGGCGAGGCCGCTCAGGGGCTTTACCGCAGCGGCAACGGCTTATGGATCAGCCTGAGCGAAGGCGAGCATCAGGTGGAGCTGAGCGCCGCGCCGTCGCTGAACCGGTTCACGCTGCCGCTGCCGCTGAAGCCGCATCACGTCACCATCGAAGCGGACGGCTGGCAGGTCAGCGGCACGCAGGAAGACGGCCGCGTCGACGGCCAGCTGCAATTCACCCGCGTCAGCAGTCAGGCGCAGGAAGCGAGCAAGACGATGCTGGAGCCCGGCGTTCTGCCGCCGTTCGTCAGCGTCAAACGCACCTTGCAACTGGGCATGGACTGGCGCGTCATCACACAGATCAGCCGGGTTTCACCGGCCGATTCGGCCGTGGTCATGGCCGTGCCGCTGCTGCCGGGCGAGTCGGTCACATCGGCCGGCGTGCGCGTCAAGGACGGCAAAGTCGAAGTCAATATGCCGCCGCAGCAGACCTACATGGAATGGCAATCGGTGCTGAAAAAATCCGGGCAGATCGAGTTGACGGCGGCGCCGACGGACCGGTGGCGGGAAATCTGGGCGGCCGATGTCAGCCCCATCTGGCATGCCGAAACCTCGGGCATTGCCATGGTTCACCGGAATCATGAAGGGCGCTGGCTGCCGGAATGGCGTCCGTGGCCAGGGGAGAAGGTAACGCTGAAAATCACGCGGCCGCAGCCCGTGGAAGGCCAAACGCTGACGATCGACGACAGCCGGCTCAGCATCAGGCCCAGCAAGCGCCTGCGGGAAGCCGAGCTGAAAATCAGCCTGCGCAGTTCCCAAGGCGCCCAGCATACGCTGACCTTGCCTGAAAACGCCGTGCTGCAGTCGGTGATGATCGACGGGCTCATGCAGCCCTTGCGGCAAAAGGGGCGCACGCTGACCGTGCCGATCCGTCCCGGCAAGCAGGAGATCCTGCTGAACTGGCAGCAGGCGCTGGAAATGACGCCCGTCATAACCACGCCGCAGGTGGATCTGGGCCAGGACAGCGTCAATGCCAACCTGAATATAGGCTTGGGCCAGGACCGCTGGGTACTGTTCACGATGGGGCCTAAATTCGGGCCTGCGGTGTTGTTCTGGGGCGTCCTTGTCGTGATCGTGATCGTATCCCTGGGCCTGGGCAAGATCCGTCTGACGCCGCTGAAGAGCTGGCACTGGTTTTTGTTGCTGGTCGGGCTCAGCCAGATACCGATCGAATCTGCCGTGGTCGTGGTCGCCTGGCTGATCATCCTGGGCTGGCGGGCCAGTAGGCCGGTCGTCCAAGCCGACTATTTCAACATACTGCAGGTCGCTATCGGCCTGTTGACGCTGGTATCGCTGGGCCTGCTGTTCGCGGCTGTCGAGCAGGGCCTGCTGGGCTCGCCCGACATGCAGATCACCGGCAACCAGTCTTCGGCTTTCAATCTGAACTGGTATCAGGACAGGAGCCCATCGGCCCTGCCGACCGCGACGCTGGTTTCGGTGCCGCTGATCGTGTATCGGCTGCTCATGCTGGCCTGGTCGCTGTGGCTGGCCGCATCGCTGCTGAATTGGCTGAAATGGGGCTGGGGATGCTACTCGCGCGGCGGTTTCTGGAAGAAAAAGCCGGCCAGAAAGGAAGAGGCAGCGGTTGAATCCGAGAAATAGTTCAGAACTTGCGCAAGCCTGCCTGTGGGGGCGACTTCAGTCGCCCAGGGCGAATGAATTCGCCCCTACACAAGCGCAAATCGGAAAGTTATTTTTAACCGAATCCTTAGTCGCGATGTATACCCAAAGGGCATAAAGGTATCGCTCCCACAGGGGCTCATAAAAAACGACATCGGGATGTTATTTTTAGCCGAATCCAAGTCCTGCCGTTATCGATTATGCAAGCTGGGCTATTTTTACCATGAAGAATTTGTTGAATACCGGTTATTTGAGACGATGAAGAGTTAAGCATGTCGGTTTTCCATTTCCAGCAGTTCTCGGTTCAGCAGGAACACTCGGCCATGAAGGTCTGCACCGACAGCGTTTTGTTCGGCGCCATGGCGCCGGTCCATGAAGGCGACCGGGTGCTCGATATCGGCGCGGGCACGGGGCTGCTGTCATTGATGGCCGCGCAACTGGGCGCCGCGAGCGTGACGGCCGTGGAGCTGATTGAGGACGCTTATCGGGAATGCCGCGCCAATTTTGCCGCAAGCCCATGGGCAGGCCGCCTCGAGGCGGTGCATCAGGATGTTCAAGGCTTTTCCCTGAAGGCCGGCCAGCCATACGATCTGGTCATCAGCAATCCGCCGTTTTTCGAAAATCATGTCAGGGCTGGCGATCCGTCCAGAAATGTCGCCCGGCACAACGACCGGCTTTGCTATGCCGATTTGATCGCAATTGCCGACCGCCTGGCTTCGCCGCAGGGTCTGCTGTATCTGCTGATGCCCGCCCATGCCGTAGCAAAGCTTGCCGCTGCCGCATCGGCGTCCGGTTTCTGTCTGATCAGGCAGACGGATTATCATGGCTACGCCCATAGCGGGGCCAAAGTTGCCGCGCTGGTTTTCAGCCGGATGGACGCTGATTTTGTCAAGGAGAGGCTGGTTGTCTATGAATCGGCAGGTATTTATACGCAGGCCAGCGAACAGTACCTGTCGCCGTTTCTGCGGCGGTTTTCAAAGGATCGGCAGGATAGCGACAGAACACACATCCCTGTGCATCTGAATTGAATAAAGGCGTGGATCGGCTTAGTTGATGACGCGGTGTCCACGTTGTCTCAGACAGCTGGAATAGGCTCGTTTGTAAGCTTCTCTTGCCTGATAGCCTTGATATGCGCCGCCGCTGAGGCCCAGCGCCGCCGCGCCGATAGCCGCGCCTTTGCCGGGATCGCCCGTGATCGCGCCTAAGGCCGCGCCGCCGGCGCCGCCGATCAGGCCGCCTACTGCGGCCCCTTTAGCGCCTTCCGTCAATGTGCCGCCGGCGCTCTGGTCCGCGATTTGGCCGCATTCCGCCATGTCCTGATTGAGCCGGTAAGCGTTAGGGTCGTTGTAGGTGTCGACAGTCGGTGTCCATCCGCCGCCGAAGCTGTTCATCATGCCCCCCTGGCCGGCGCAGCCCGCGATGAGCGTGCTGGCCATGAAAACGATACCGACGGTTGTTAATTTCTTCATTGTAGTACCTTCGTATTGAGTGAATGTTCGCCTGAAGTGTAGTTAGCTTTTTCTGAATAGCGCGTGAATGCAGGCGCCGTAATTTAAACTAAAGTCATTAGAATTCCCTTAAAACCAGCAGCGGCGATTTGTTGACCACGTCCCGCACGCCCCAGTATCCGGCCAAGCCCACGAATAACGCGCCTATCAGCGGCAAAATGCCCCACAGATAGATATTGGGCGCATAATCCATATGCATGACCTGTGTGTATAAAGTATAGATAATGATTTCCGAAATCAAGACGGCCAGCGCGCCGGCTATGAATCCCAGCAGGGTAAACTCAATCAGGTGGGTTTTTCTCAGGAACGCGCGATTCGCGCCCAGCGTGCGCATCAGCGCGCCGTCATACACACGCTCGTCCAGCGTCGAATAAACGGCCGCGAACAGCACCGTGAAACCGGCCAGCAGGGCGAAGTAGAGCAGATAGTTGATGGCCGCCGTCAATTGGGTCAGGATGGTCTTGAATTGCTGCAGAATCAAATCGACCTCCAGGATGGTAGTGCTGGGAAACTTCTTGACCAGATCGTTCAGGAAGTTTTTCTGGGCTTCGGGCAGATAAAAGCTGGTGATGAAGGTGCTCGGATAATTCTCCAGCGTGCCGGGCGAGAAAATCATGTAAAAGTTGGGTTTCATCGTGTCCCACTGCAGATCGCGCAGGCTGGACACGGTCGCCTCGACCTGCTCGCTGCCGATGGTGAAGGTCAGCCGGTCGCCGACTTTGATTTTCAGGCTGTCGGCCAATCTCTGCTCGACGGAAACCAGCCCGGCTTTATGCGATTGCCACCAATGGCCGGCGGTGATCTTGTTGTCCTCGGGCAGCTCTTTCGACCAGGTCAGGCTCAATTCCCGGTGCGTGGCGTTTTCGCCCTGCGTATCCTTGCTGACGATCTGCTGCACCGGCGTCTGATTGATCTCGACCAGGCGCCCCCTGACCACGGGATAAAACCGGCTGCCGGCGATGCGGTTGTGCTCGAGCTCTCGCTGGAAGGCGGGCTGCTGATCCGGAAAAATGTTCAGCGCGAAATGGTTAGGCGCGTGTTCGGGCAGTTGCTTGTGCCAGTTGTCGATCAGATCGGTGCGCACGGTGAAACTGATCACCATGGCCACCAGCGTCATGCTGAAAGCCAGTATCTGGCTGACGCTGGCCCGGCTGTTCCTGAACAGGCCCTGCAGGCCGAAGCGCCAGATCAGGCTCATATGGGGCAGCAGCCGGCGGGACAAAGTCAGCACGGCATAAACCAGCAGGCCCAACAGCAGCAGCGCGATCAGGCCGACGCCGATAATCGCCGCGGTCATCTTGATATCGCCGGTATAGCGCCAGATCAATACCGACATCAGGCCGATGGCCAGACCGTAGATCAGCCGCGCACTGCTCGGCAAGGGCTCCAGGTCGCGGCGCAGCACGCGCAGCGCCGAAACCCGCTTCAGGCGCAGGATGGGCGGCAGCGCGAAGCCCAGCAGGATGACCATGCCGGTTATGAAGCCGAGGAAGACCGCCAGCAGGCCGGGGCTGGCGACCTGCGCGGGCAGCAGGTTTCTCAGCAGATGGAACAGCGCCTGCTGGGCGAACCAGCCCAGCAGGCAGCCGGCGGCGCTGGCCAAAAGGCCCAGCACGACAAACTGCCAACTGTACAGCCAGAGGATTTCGCGCTGCCTGCAGCCGAGGCAGCGCAGTATGGCGGTGGTATTGAAGTGCCGTTCCGTGTAGCGGCGCGTCGCCATGGCGATGGCCACGCCCGCGATCAGAATCACGACGATGCTCGACAGCCCCAGGTAGCGTTCGGCGCGCTCCAAGGCCGAGCCCAGCTCCGGGCGGTCCTCATGGATGTCCAGCAGGCGCTGCGACGGGTTCAGCCGCGGCTTGACCCAGCGTTTGAACGCGGCCAGGGACTGGCTGTCGCCGCTGAACTGGAAGAAATAATGCACGTGGCTGCCGGGCTGGATGACGCCGGTGGCCTCGAGATCCTGCTGATTGATCATGACGCGCGGCGAGAAACTGTAAAAATCGCCGCGCTTGTCCGGCTCGTAAGTAATGATGCGGCTGACGGTCAGTTTTTTCTCGCCGACCGTCAGGGTGTCGCCCGGCTTGAGTTTTAGCGCCGACAGAACGCGCTTGTCGACCCAGGCCGCGCCCGGCTCCGGCCCCTTGTCCACGCTCGTCTCGGCCGAGTAATCCGAGGTCGTGGTCTTCAGATAGCCGCGCAGGGGATACAAGGCGCTGACGGACTTGATTCCGGCCAGCAGCAACTCGTCGTTTTCTATCAGCACGCTGGAAAACTCGACCGTTCGAGCCTGTCTCAACTTGAGCTCGTCCGCTTTGGCGAGCCAGGGTTCGGGAGCCGGGGAGGTGCCGGAGATGACCAGATCGGCGGCCAGGAACTCGGCCGCCTGCATGGTCATGGTGCGTTGCAGGCGGTCGGCGAATAGCGAGATCGCTGTCGAACTCGTGACCGCAATGATCAGGGCCAGCACCAGTATGGTCAGCTCGCCGGAACGGCTGTCCCGCCACAGCAATCGCAATGCCAGATTAAAACGGTTCATACGATACGTCCTGCTTCCAGCTTGATGGTGCGCTGGCAACGCGCGGCCAGCGCCGGGTCATGCGTGACCAGGATCAGCGTGGTGCGGTTTTCCTGGTTCAGCTCGAACAGCAAATCAATGATGTGTTCGCCGGTATTGCTGTCCAGATTGCCGGTCGGTTCGTCGGCGAACAGAATGGCCGGCTCCGTGACGAACGCCCGGGCCAGGGCCACGCGCTGCTGTTCGCCGCCCGACAGCTGCCTGGGCGTGTGCGACAGGCGGTGCGACAGGCCGACCCGGTCCAGTAAAGCCGTGGCCGCCGTTTTGGCGTTTTTGTCGCCGCTGAGCTCCAAAGGCAGCATGACGTTTTCGAGCGCCGTCAGGCCGGGCAGCAGTTGAAACGACTGGAAGACGAAGCCGATCAGCTCGTTGCGCACGGCCGCCCTGCCGTCCTCGTTCATGACCGTGATGATCTTGCCGTTCAGCCTGATAGAGCCTTCGCTGGGGGTGTCCAGCCCGGCCAACAGGCTGATCAGCGTGGATTTGCCCGAGCCGGACTCGCCGATAATGGCGATGCTTTCGCCGGCGTCGATGGCCAGGTCGATCGATGACAGGATCTGTAGCGGGCCCTCGGAGGTCTGGACCGATTTACCGAGCTTTTCCGTTGCTATAAGATGCGTGAATGTTTTATCAGCTTGAGGATGCATAATGATTAGGTTTTTATTTGCCTTGATAGTTTCACTGATGTCCATGACGGCCATGGCCAAATCGATTGTCGTACTCGGAGATAGTATCAGCGCCGGCTACGGAATTGAAGTCAAACAAGGGTGGGTGGCTTTGTTGCAGGAAAAACTGGCAGAGGCAAACAGCCCGTATGTGGTCATCAATGCCAGCATCAGCGGCGACACGACGGCCGGCGGCCTGGCGCGCATAGACAAGATCCTGGCCACGCACAAGCCCGAGATTGTGCTTGTGGAACTGGGCGCCAATGACGGGTTGCGCGGCCTGTCGCCCGCGCTGATCAGGGATAACCTGGCCGAGATCACGCGGCGCGCCCGGAACGCCGGCGCCAAAGTCCTGCTGTTGAGCATGAGGATTCCGCCGAATTACGGCAAGCGCTATACCGAGATGTTCTACGATGTCTATCCGCAGGTGTCGAAGGCGCTGGGCGTAACCTATGTGCCTTTCATTCTCGAGGACGTCGCCCTGATAAAGGAATTGATGCAGCCGGACGGCTTGCATCCCAACGCCAAGGCGCAGCCTATGATCGCCGACAAAGTCTGGACGGGTTTGCAGCCATTGTTGGAGTAGTCCGGAACAGGGCGCGAATCGCCGCCTTTGCCGGTAAGACCTCCGGCACCGCAGATCCCAATCATTGGCTGAGGCAGAATAATCGCGCTATATTACAACTCATCCGGCCGGCCAATGGCTCATATAGAGCTGAACCGGCCAAGGTGTTTACGCATCACTATAACTATAATAGGTATTCAATGAGAGATTTGCCCATGAAACTGACACTGGAAAAAGCCAACCAAATCATACAAGCCGCTACTCGCAAGGCCCGACAATTGAAGCTCGCGCCGCTGACTGTGGTCGTTCTGGATGAAGCGGGTCATTTAAAAGCCATGCAGCGGGAAGACGGCGCCACTGTGATCAGGCAGCAAATCGCAACGGCAAAAGCTTGGGGCGCGGTCAACATGGGTATTTCATCGCGCAGCCTGGAAGCCGTGGCGGAACAGCGGCCGGAGTTTATGAGTGCCCTGGTCGGTATGACCGATGGCAAAATCATGCCGGTTCCGGGCGGCGTTCTGATCCGCGACGAAAGCAATAACCTGATAGGCGCCGTCGGCATCAGCGGCGATGTTTCGGATCAGGATGAGCGTTGCGCGATTGCCGGGATAGAGGCGGCGGGATTCATTGCCGGGGTTTAGGCAGTCATGCGCGGTAAAAGCATGTGCCTGGCTGCAAAGAACACAGAGCAAGGCTCTGTGTTCTCAAAGATTGGCCGGATTTATTTTAGTTTTGTGGGGCCGGTTTGACGGGTGCCGGCTCTGGTACGGGAACCGGTGCGGCGTCTTGAGACAGGGAAGGTTTGGAATATTGCTCGAGTTTTGCCCGCCGGTTGCCTTCGCCATAAAGCGTCATGGTGATCATGAACAAAACGGTCGTGATTGCGACAATCAGGAAACGATCCGGTTTCTCCATAAAGAATAAAGGCCATTTTGGCTTGATCATGCCGATAATGAAAAACAGTATCGTCATGATTCCGATGTTAAAAGCGGCGTATATCATCATCATTGGTATTTACCCTAACTTACACATTTGGGGAAGTTGAATTATTAATCAAGCGGTTATTTCACCACAGCAGGTTATTTTAAAGGTTTCATTGATTTGATTCCGAAAATTTACCGCGGCCTCGTTCGAAAAGATGCCGCATTTCAAAATTCCGGTATCGGACCATGCCACCTTAAGGTGGTCAAGTGTTCATGAAATGACACACAGATGTCAAACAAAGTGCCGGGAAAGTTTTTTGGCAAATAAAAATAAGGGGGGTGTATGAGTGGTTTTTTCTTGGCGTTACTGGTTTTTGCCGTGGTGCTGGTGTTCATGAGCGTCAAATCCGTGCCTCAGGGCATGGAATATACGGTCGAGCGCTTCGGCAGATACACCAACACGCTGACGCCGGGGCTGAATATCATCATGCCGGTCATAGATCGCATCGGTAATAAGATGATCATGATGGAACAGGTCATGGATGTGCCTTCGCAGGAAGTCATCACCAAGGATAATGCCATGGTTACGGTCGACGGCGTGGTTTTTTATCAGGTCATGGACGCCGCGAAGGCCGCCTATGAAGTCAGCAAGCTGGACTGGGCCATCTTGAATCTGGTCATGACCAATATCCGTACGGTAATGGGGTCGATGGACCTGGACGAATTGCTGTCGCGCCGCGACGATATCAATGCGCGCCTTTTGGCCGTGGTCGACGACGCCACGACGCCCTGGGGCATCAAAGTCACGCGCATCGAGATCAAGGATATCGCGCCGCCCAAGGATTTGGTCGAGGCGATGGCCCGGCAGATGAAAGCCGAGCGCTTGAAGCGCGCCTCCATCCTCGAGGCCGAAGGCGCGCGGCAGTCGGAAATTCTGCGCGCCGAAGGCGAGAAGCAGGCCGTCATTCTGGAAGCCGAGGGCCGCAAGGAAGCCTCGTACCGCGATGCCGAGGCCAGGGAACGTCTGGCCCAGGCGGAAGCGAAAGCGACCTTGATGGTGTCGGAAGCGATCAGCCAGGGCGATATCCAGGCCGTCAACTATTTTGTCGCGCAAAAATATATCGAATCCTTGCAGCGTATTGCGGCGGCGGACAACAGCAAGCTGATTTTCATGCCGCTGGAGTCATCGAGCGTGATCGGCGCTATCGGAGGCATCTCGGAGCTGGCGAAAGAAGCGATGGCGAAAGCCAATCCTTCGGCCTAGAGGTTGCGGCATGGCGGAACTGGATATTGTGTTTTGGCATTGGTGGGTGGCGGCGCTGGCGCTGCTGATCATAGAAGTGCTGGTGCCCGGCTTTTTCTTTCTGTGGATGGCGGCCGCGGGATTCGTAACGGGCTGTTTGCTGTGGCTGATGCCGTCCATCAGCGTGGACGTGCAATTGGGCCTATTCTCGGTATTGTCGGTATTGGCCGTTGTCGCCTGGCAGTATTATGCGAAAAAGCACCCTATAGCATCGGATCAACCTTTGTTGAACAGGCGCGGGGCTCAATACATCGGCCGGGTGTTCAGCCTGTATGAGCCGATCGTGAACGGGCAGGGCAAGATAAAAGTCGATGACTCGATCTGGAAAGTGCATGGCGAAGACTGCGATCTCGATACCAAGGTGAAAATCGTAGCCATCCACGGCACTGTCTTTGATGTCGAAAAAGTGGAATAAGGATTTGACAGTCAATCATTGCCTGTTTTAAATCCGGCTGGCGGTTGTGGGAGCGATGCCTTCATCGCGACTTGCGGAGGTTTTTAGTCGCGATGTGTACCCTAAAAGGCATCGCTCTTTGAGCCGAAATGGATCAGATTTTAAACAGCACCACCAGCTTATGCAGGCGTTTCAGGTCTTCCGGGCCTGAATCCCGGCTATAGCGCAGCTTGATAAATGCGTCGGTGATCTGATCGATTTGGGTTGATTGCTCGGGGAGTTTTGTTTTCATCCGTTCGGCAAAATCCTTCGCGCCTTCGCTTTTGCCTCTGATGATTCCCTTGCGGGCAACTTTTTTACAGAACCGGTTGTAGAGGCGCAAAGCCCGGTCGGTCGTTTTTTGTTTCCGGCGCAGCAGAAACCAGCTGAGCACCGCCGTCATCATGCCGATTATGCCGATCATGCTGTAAAGCATCGCCTTGATGTTCGGTATGCCCCATGAAGACAGGAGCCGCAATTGGCTCATGCTGTTATAGTTGATGACCCAGCGCTGCCAGTTGTAATCGGCGCTGTTCCAGAGCTTCTGGGCCTGTTTCATCCAATCAGCCGCCACCAGGTTTTTGATATCGGGATTGACGAACGTGACTACGCCGCTGGCGATCTGCTGATCGATATTGATGTCCTGCTCGATTCTTTCCGGCGCAACGGCTGTCGTCGGGTCAACCCGCACCCAGCCTTTGTCCCGCAGCCAGACTTCGGCCCAGGCGTGAGCATGGGCTTGTCTTATTTCCAGGAAATTGCCGATCTCGTTCAGTTCGCCGCCCTGATAGCCCGCCACGATGCGCGCTGGAATCTCCGCAACGCGCATTAAATAGACGAATGCCGCCGCATAGTGGCTGCAAAATCCGTAGCGCGTTTCAAACAGAAACGTTTCAATCGGATTTTTCTCCATTAACGGCGGTGTTAGCGTGTAGTGAAAGTTTTCTGTCCTGAAATGGTTCAATAACTGCCGAATATAGGTTTCGGGCGGGCTGTCGAAGCCGTGCAGTTGCCGGACAAGCTGGTTAATTTTGTCGGAAGGTTCGTCCGGCAGCTGCGTTGCGTCCTGATATTCGGTCTCCGTGATATAGCCGGTGTTGTATCGGGGATACGACGTCACTTTATATTCGGCGCGTTTACCGATTATTTCCGTGCTGATGAGCTGGTAGTTGGCGTTCAGTCTTAACGGCGGCGGGTAGTTGGCCGGCATGTCCAGCGCGAAAACCCACGGGTTATCCTGCGGCTCCATCAACAAGGTGTACTGGTAAGGTGTGCCGGTAAACTTGGGCGTGTCGAGAAATCTATTGAAATCCTTATGTACCGACTGCGTCCAGAGCCGGCCATCCGTATGCGTCAAGACCGGCCCGCGCCAATACCGTTGAGTCGGCGGCGGAACGGCGCCTTTGAATTTAACCCGGAAAACCAGTTCGTCCGACAGGCCGAGATTGCTGATGGAGCCCGGTTCCATGCTGTCGCTCAAACCGGATTTGGCCTGGTGATCGTCGTTAAGCAGCATCAAGCGCGGCGCTTCGACGCGCGGAAACAGAATGAACAGTACGCCGGCAATCGGCATGGCTTGGGCCATGATGACAGCCGCCGTTTTCAGCGCCGGCAGTGTCCGCGGCCGCAGGCTGTTGATGCTGACCAGCGTCGCGAACAGCACGCAGCAGACGGCCACGATATAAACGCCGACAAGAAAGTTTTGCTCATACAGGAACTGCGAGGCGGCGACGATAAATGCCAGATAGGTAATCAGATAGATGTCGCGTTCGGTCTTGATTTCCAGTAATTTGAGCGCCAGACCGATGACGAACAGGCTGGTGCCCGGATCTTGTCCGAGCAGGCTGTGGTGCTGGCTGTAAAGCAATCCTACGCCGAGGAGGGTCAGCAGCAGGACAAACCAGTTGCGGGGGAGCCAATCGGGCTTCCAGACGCCGACAAATCGCCAGCCCAGGAGCAGGAAGAAAAAACACAGGACCGCAGCCGGCAGATGATAAACATGCGGAAAAACGATCAGCCCGATGGATGACAGTAAAAAGATCAGGACGCTTTGGTTGAATTTGCCGGGCATGGTATTCAAAACAACGCCAGTGCTTCCAGGCATTTTTGAGTATGAGCGGGGCCATGGCCGGGCGCCACCTTATGGCCGGGCAGCGATAAGCCATAAGCGATGCCGGCTTTGTCGGCATCGATCGCCCAGCGGCATAATTGGCTTAAGCGCTCTTCGACATGCTGCCCCGCCGTCGCCTCGTAGTCGAGCCAGATTTCGGCCGGCTCTGCTCCGCCGTATTGCCTGCTGAACAGGCCTTGTCCCTTGGCGAAGGCTTTCCAGTGTATCTGCTTGATCGGGTCGCCGGCCTGGTATTCGTGTATGCCGTAAAAATCGTCCGTGCCTTTCTTGTCGAATCCTTGCCCGGATTGCATGGGCAGCGACTCCGGTAAGGGCTGCTCATCGCCGGCGGGCTTGGGGTAAACCAGCACCCTGAGATTTAGCCGGACCGGAGACCAGGCGCGAAACAGGCCCAGCGGATAGGTGCTCGAAATCGTGACGGTGCCGGCTTCATGCCAGCCTCTTTTGGGCGGCGTCAAATACAAGGTTGCCAGCCCCCTGCTGTGCGCCGCCAATGTCAGGCTTTCGGTTTTTTGCAGCGTCAGTTGCAGATTGTGGCGCTCGATCGGAGTCGGGTTACTGATATGAATGTCAAACCCCGCGGTTTCCTCCGCAAACACGGGTTTACTGTGGCCTTTGTGCAGAATCAGGCCGGACAGTGAATTAAAGCTGTGCAGAATGGTCACAAAAAAAACGCTGGCCAATAAAAAAGTCAGCAAATAGGCCAGGTTGTTGTTGTAGATAAAGGCGACCAGCAATAACAACAGGTTCAATACGAGAAAGCCCAGGCCGCGCCGCGTCGGCAGAATAAAAATGCGCCGGTGATTCAGCGCCACGGGTTCATCGGTGGCTTTTCCGCCAGAGAAAAAGCGGCTGCGCCGCCAAAGCTCGTTTAATGTTATTGAACTCAATGGATTGCCACTTTTTCTAATAAAGGCGCGACAATAGCTTCCGAGTGGCTATGGCCGGATCTTAACCGGTGTCCGGCCACGGCGGCCAGTACGGCTTGGATATCTTCGGGAATGGCCGCATCACGGCCGTCCATGAATGCCCAGGCTTTGGCTGCGGTAAGCAGAGCCAGCCCGGCGCGCGGAGACAACCCGCAGTGATAGTCCGGCGTTTCGCGCGTGTAGGCGATGATGGCCTGTAAATAATCCAGCAGGGCGGGAGAGGCATAAACTCGTGCGGCAGCCTGCTGCATTCGCAGCAGTTGCTCGGGAGGCAGCCGAACCTCGAGCGATTCGATCAGGCTATGCCGGCTTTGACCTGTCAGCAGAGCCCTTTCGGCATCCGGATCGGGATAACCGAGCTCTATGCGCATCAGAAACCGGTCCAATTGCGATTCGGGCAGCGGAAATGTGCCTATCTGATGCGACGGGTTTTGTGTCGCGATAACGAAGAAAGGTTGTGGTAATTCGTAGGTCTTGCCTTCAACCGTAACCTGGCGTTCCTCCATCGCCTCCAACAGCGCGCTTTGCGCTTTGGGCGTGGAACGGTTGATTTCATCGGCCAATATCATCTGATTAAAAATCGGGCCGGCATGAAACTTAAACGTATGGTTTTGGGTATCAAAGATTGAACTGCCGAGGATGTCGGCCGGCAATATGTCGCTGGTAAATTGTATGCGCTGATACTTTAGCCCGAGCAATGTCGCCAGCGTGTGGGCCAGCGTGGTCTTGCCGACGCCGGGCATGTCTTCGATCAACAGATGGCCGCGCGCCAGCAGGCAGCACAATGCGAGACGAATTTGGCGCTGTTTGCCGAGAATAATTTGATTGGCTGAATCCAGTAGCTGACTAATTGCATTTTCCATAAGTGTGATACATGCGGGGTTGGATGAGGTCTTATATATGACTCAAGTATGGTAAGTCTGTTTGTAGTATAGAGCAGGCTTCTGATTTAAGCAGGATTCGAGGCTAAGAAGCAAGGATTTATATGAAAGAATATGAAGAAATACGCAATAGTCTGATAGAAATGCTGGAAGATCTGGATGAGCGTCTGGCTAAAATTACCGACCATGTCAAACATGCGGATGAGCCTTTGGAAAAGGATTTTGCCGAACAGGTGACGCAGAAGGAAGAGGATGAAGTACAGGATTATCTGGGCAACGTGACCCGGGCGGAAATAGAAAAAGTCAAGCAGGCCATTGCCAGAATAGACAGTGGCGAATACGGCATCTGTGCCGTTTGCGGGGAACTGATCAATAAGGAACGGCTGAAAGCCTTGCCTTATTCCACGATGTGCATCAAATGCGCCAGCCAGAAAGCGGATCAGTCCAGAAGACGCTAAGAGCAGTTGATGATATTGAAACAGGAGGTTTTTCCGATAGCACTGAACAATGTTATCGGAAAAACCTCCTGCTTTGCATGTTTGGTTTTGCGGCTGTATTTGCTTTTATCGCGAAAGGTTTGCACTTTGTTAAACTGATGCGCGAACTTCGCGACAGGATTTTGCAGCGGAACCGTTTCAAGTTCGCTCCGATTTTTACGTTTTTTCATGGTTTTCCCCTTATAATAGAGTAGAGTTTGTATAACACTATACAACGCATTAATATAGCATTTTTTAGAGTACATAACGCTTGTGAAATTCAAAAAAGATTTTGATGTCATTGTTGTCGGCGGTGGTCATGCGGGGACGGAAGCGGCCTTGGCGGCGGCTCGGTGCGGCGCGAGAACACTGCTGTTGACGCAAAATATCGACACGCTGGGGCAAATGAGCTGCAATCCCGCCATCGGCGGCATCGGCAAGGGCCATCTGGTCAAGGAAGTGGACGCGTTGGGCGGGATCATGGCGCGGGCCATCGATCACGGCGGCATCCAGTTCCGCACCCTGAACGCCAGCAAAGGCCCGGCCGTTAGAGCCACGCGCGCTCAGGCGGACCGTAAACTCTATAAACAGGCAGTCAGAAGCGCGCTGGAAAACCAGCCCAACCTGTCCATATTCCAGCAGACCGTGTCCGACCTGATGGTTGAAGCCGACAGGGTGGTCGGTGTCAGAACCCAGATGGGCTTGAGCTTCGCGGCCAGAGCCGTGGTATTGACGACCGGTACTTTCCTGGGTGGCAAAATCCATATCGGCCTGGAAAATTACAGCGGCGGCCGTGCCGGTGATGCGGCCTCGATTGCCCTGGCCGAGCGCCTGCGCGAACTGCCTTTCCGCATCGACCGCCTGAAAACGGGCACGCCGCCGCGCATCGATGGCCGCACGATCGATTTCAGCAAGCTGGACGTGCAGCACGGCGATGATCCGGTGCCGGTGTTTTCTTTCCTCGGCAGGCGCGAGCAGCATCCGCGGCAGATACCGTGCCACATCACACGCACTAACGGAAAAACTCACGATATCATCCGCTCCGGCCTGGACCGTTCGCCATTGTATTCGGGCATCATAGAAGGCATCGGCCCGCGTTATTGCCCGTCCATCGAAGACAAAATCGTGCGTTTCGCTGACCGGGATTCGCATCAGATTTTCGTTGAGCCGGAAGGACTGGATACGCATGAAATCTATCCGAACGGCATCTCCACCAGCCTGCCTTTCGATGTGCAGTATGAATTCGTGCGTTCGATGCTGGGCTTTGAAAATGCCGAGATCGTGCGTCCCGGCTATGCCATCGAATATGACTTTTTCGATCCCAGGGATCTGAAATTCTCGCTGGAAACCAAGCATATGCAGGCACTGTTCTTCGCGGGACAGATCAACGGCACGACCGGTTACGAGGAGGCGGCCGCACAGGGCCTGATCGCCGGCCTGAATGCGGCGCGCCTGGTGCAGGGGTTGGAAAGCTGGTGTCCAGGGCGCGATGAGGCTTATATCGGCGTCATGATCGACGACTTAATCACGCGCGGCACGCAAGAGCCGTATCGCATGTTTACCAGTCGGGCCGAATATCGGCTGTTGCTGCGCGAAGACAATGCCGATCTGCGCTTGACGGAAAAAGGCCGCGAACTGGGCCTGGTCGACGACGAGCGCTGGCTGGCTTTCGAGGCCAAGCGTGAGGCCATCGCCAGGCTGCAGGGCGATCTGAAAAGGAAATGGGTCAGGACTGAGACCGAGGAAGCCGAGCAGGTCGCCGAATACTGGGGCAAGCCCTTAATGCGCGAAAGCAATTTGATGGACTTGCTGCGCCGGCCGGAAGTCGACATTAACCGGCTGATGTCGTTTTTAGGTCCTGATGAGCCTGTCCCGGAGCAGGTTGCCGAACAGGTTGAAATCCAGGCCAAATACGCCGGTTATATAGACCGGCAGCAGACAGAGATAGACAAGGCCCTGCGCTACGATCACCTGCGGCTGCCCGATTCGATCGACTATAAAGGCGTGCCGGGCCTGTCCAATGAAGTCAGCGAAAAACTCAAGAACCAACGGCCCGAAACCTTAGGCCAGGCATCGCGCATCCCCGGCATTACCCCGGCCGCCATTTCGCTGCTGCTGGTTTATCTGAAGAAGAAAAGCGCCTGATGGATGCCTGCCGCGAAATCCTGACTGCCGGGCTGGAGTCCTTGAGTCTGTCTGTCGATGAAGGCCAGGTCGAACGTCTGCTTGGTTTTATAAAACTGATTGAAAAATGGAATAAAGCCTATAATCTGACCGCGATCCGCGACAAAGAAGAGATGGTGCGACTGCATCTGCTCGACAGCCTGGCCGTTCTTGATTTTATCGAAGGCCGGCGCGTTATCGACATCGGAACCGGAGCTGGACTGCCCGGCATTCCATTGGCAATCTGCCTGCCTGAAACCGAATTTGTCCTGCTGGACAGCAATGCAAAAAAAACCAGGTTCGTGCAGCAGGCGATTTTGGAATTAAAGCTTAAAAACGTAACCGTCTGTCACAGCCGCGTGGAACAGTATCATCCGGAGAACGCATTCAATACCGTGATCACGCGGGCGTTTGCCAGTTTGCCAACCATTGTCGAATTGACGGGTCATCTGCTCGGCAAGGGGGGCGTCGTGCTGGCGATGAAAGGCCAAAGTCCGGATGCGGAGCTGGAGCATGTGCCGCGGAAAACGACGGTGATACCTATCCGGGTGCCGGGAATAGAGGCTGAAAGATGCCTGGTTCGAATAGAATCTCTTGAATAGACTGAGGTAAAGAAGTAGTGGCAAAAGTAATAGCCGTAACCAATCAAAAAGGCGGCGTGGGCAAAACAACCAGCAGTGTCAATCTGGCGGCATCATTGGCGGCCTTGAAGCGGCGCGTATTATTGGTCGATCTTGATCCCCAGGGCAATGCAGCCATGGGCTGCGGCGTTGACAAGCAGGAAATTGATTATTCCAGTTACGATTTGTTGATGGAAGACATACCGGTAGCGGAAACGATTATCGACATGCCGGCCATCGGTTTCTCGATCATCCCCGGAAATGCCGACCTGACCGCCGCCGAAGTGCAGTTGATGAAGGCGGAGCGCAAGGAACTTCGCCTTGCCGATGCGTTAATGCATATTAAAGGGCAATATGATTATATTTTGGTCGATTGCCCGCCGTCCCTGAATATGCTGACGTTAAACGCGATGGTGGCGGCAAACAGTCTGCTGATTCCGATGCAGTGCGAATATTATGCCCTGGAAGGTCTGTCCGCATTGATGAATACGCTGAAGAACATTCAGGAAACCGTTAATCCTGAACTGCACCTGGAAGGCATAGTGCGCACGATGTTTGATGACAGAAACCGTCTGACAAAGGATGTTTCGGAACAGCTGATCCGGTATTTTGGCGATCAAGTATTCAGGACCTGTATTCCAAGGAATATCCGCTTGGCCGAAGCGCCAAGCCATGGCGTGCCGGTGTTGACTTACGATAAGGCATCGCGGGGCGCCAAAGCCTATATGGCATTGGCAAATGAAATGATCAAAAAAGAAAAAAACAAATCATGAGTTCAAAAAAACGTGGACTAGGCCGGGGGCTGGAAGCCCTGCTGGTTGATGTTCCTGCCAGAGACGACCGTGAGGATGCGGCTGATGCCGTTACGAGCATGCAGGAGGTGGAGCGACTCAAGGCTCAGCTGTCAACAAGCGCAAGGAAGCAGGAGATATACCCTCAGGGGCACAAGGAGCAACGCAGGGAGCAGTTGCCGGCGACTGCAAGGATGCAGGAGGTAGAGCAACGCAGGGAGCAGTTGCCGGAATCAGAACAAGCATCCGTTGCCGCTGAAGGACAGCAGGCGCCTGTGGCGGCAGATTTGATTAAGAATATTCAACAGGAAAGCGGTCATCTCTTGGAAGAGGCGGAATCATTAATAAGCTTGCTGGATGAGTTTGAGCTAATGGTCCGTCGTCTCGAAATAGACTGATCGGACAGAGACGAAAACCGCATCTGGCCAGGATTGTTTCAATCAATTGGGTTCGTGATATTGCGAATGGTTGGGCCAGGCATCGCGCCGGCGACCGGAAATTAGAAAAGAAAAAGGCATGACTTTAAAAAAACGTGGGCTAGGCCGGGGGCTTGATGCCTTATTGGGCGATGTTTCCGCCAAAGAGGAAAAGCATCAGGTTCAGGCGCTGCCGATAGAATATATGCAACGCGGCAAGTATCAGCCGAGAAAAGACATCAATCCCGAAAAGCTGCAGGAACTGGCCGATTCCATTAAGGCACAAGGCATAATCCAGCCTGTGGTTGTGCGGAAAATCGCCCAGGAAAAATACGAAATAATTGCTGGCGAGCGCCGCTGGCGAGCGGCACAGCTGGCAGGTTTGCAGCAAGTGCCGGTAGTTATCAAGGAAATGGATGACCGCTCAGCCATGGCGATTGCGCTGATTGAAAACATTCAAAGAGAAGACCTGAACCCTCTGGAAGAAGCGGACGCCTTAAAAAGGCTGCTCGATGAGTTTGCCATGACTCATCAACAAATTGCCGATGCCGTCGGTAAATCACGGACTACCATCACCAATCTGTTGAGATTGATGGAACTGCATCCCGAGGTAAAAAAACTATTAGCCAACGGGCAACTGGAAATGGGGCATGCAAGGGCGCTGCTGTCGTTGGATGGCATCAAGCAGGTCGCCGCAGCCCATAAAATCGCCAATGAAGGCTTGACTGTAAGGGCGGCAGAGCGGCTGGTCAAGGACGCTCAGGCTGAGCCAAAGGTACAAAAAGTCAAAGTTATCGATAAAGATACACTGCGCTTACAGGAAGATTTGACGGCTAAGCTTGGCGCGAAGGTATTAATCAATCATAAAGAAAACGGTACCGGCAAACTGGTCATTGCTTATTCCAGTCTTGAGGAACTGGACGGAATCCTCGAGCAGATCAGATAACTCGACAGGCAAAAAGATGAAAGACAAATAACCCTAATTTTATAAGGGTATTTTCAATCTTCCTTGATTTAATGAATACCGATAGCTATAATCTTTCGGCTTGTGTGTTTGGAGCTTGGACATGACAGCGACAAATGAAGAGACTGTCGGTAAGATCTTAAGTTATCAAATACTGATAATAATAATAATAACAGCCGGGTTTGCAATTTTTGGGGGATGGCAAAAAGCCTTATCGCCTGCTTTGGGCGGAGTGGCGGCTTTTATTCCTAACCTTTACTTTGCGTTGCGGGTTCGAAGAGCCGCAGGGCAGGAGCCTAAAAAGATCGTCAGGTCTTTTTATGCTGGAGAATCAGGAAAGTTATTGTTAACAGCCGCGCTGTTCATCATGATTTTTCAAATCCCAAACATAGAAATTTTACCGCTGCTAGCTGGCTATGTATCAGCTTTATCAGCTTTTTGGTTTGCGCTCATCATGCGCTGAACATCATTTTTTGACTTAGAGAGGAACGATGGCTACCGAAGCTCATGCCGCCGAAGGTGCGACCGGATATATCATTCACCATTTGACTTCGCTGAAAGCAGGCGAAGGTTTTTGGACATTGCATCTTGATACCTTATTTTTCTCTGCAGTATTGGGTGGTTTGTTCGTCTGGTTTTTCAAGATGGCCGCTGAAAAAGCGACCTCCGGCGTTCCGGGTCTGGTGCAAAATTTCGCGGAAATGCTGATCGAATTTGTAGACAGCCAGGTTAAAGACAGCTTCCACGGTCATAGCAAATTGATCGCACCGCTGGCATTGACGATATTTTGCTGGGTATTTTTATGGAATTTCATGGATTTGTTCCCGGTTGATATTCTGCCGTTGGTCGGTTCGTTGATGGGCATTGAGTACCTGAGGGTTGTTCCCAGTACGGATCTGAATGCGACATTTGCCATGTCGATCTCGGTTTTCTGTTTAATCATTTTCTACAGTATCAAAATAAAAGGCCCATGGGGCTTTGCCAAGGAATTGATGTTTCAACCTTTTGGGCCATGGATGCTGCCGTTTAATCTGCTATTGAAAGTCGTCGAAGAAATAGCAAAACCCATCTCATTGGCGCTTCGTTTGTTCGGTAACCTGTATGCCGGCGAACTGATCTTTATTTTGATCGCATTGCTGCCCTGGTTTATTCAACCGGTGTTGAGTTTCCCATGGGCGGTATTCCACATTCTGATTATCACGCTTCAGGCATTCATATTCATGGTATTGACAATCGTTTACCTGAGCATGGCGCACGAAGATCACTGATTTTTTAACTTTTATATCAATATTACGTTTGGAGGTATCATGGAAATTGCATCTTTAATTGCTGACGTGCAGGGTATGACTGCTGTTGCAGTTGGTCTGGTTCTGGGTTTAGGTGCTTTGGGAACCGCTATCGGTTTCGGTCTGCTGGGTGGAAAGTTTCTGGAAGGCGCAGCGCGTCAGCCGGAAATGGTTCCTATGCTGCAAGTTAAAATGTTCATCGTGGCAGGTCTATTGGACGCGGTAACAATGATCGGTGTTGGTTTGGCGCTGTTCTTTACTTTCGCTAACCCATTCCTGTCTGCCGTACAAGCTGCCGCAGCTGGTTGATTTAAAGCTGTCTAAATTTAATCGCAACAAGAGGAACGCATCGTGAGTATCAATGCTACTCTGATTGGGCAAATGATTACATTTGCACTTCTGGTATGGTTTACCATGAAGTACATATGGCCACCTTTATTTGACTCTTTAGAAGAACGTAAAAAGAAAATCGCTGACGGTTTGGCTGCGGCTGAAAAAGGTCAGGAAGAAATGCTGCTGGCCGAGAAAAAAGCCAAAAGCGTTTTAAAAGAAGCTAAAGAACAATCCTCCGAGATTGTTAATCTCGCTCAAAAACGTGCCAATGAGATAGTTGAAGAATCAAAAGAAATCGCTAAAAAAGAAGGCGAACGTATGATTCAGGCAGCTAAAGCGCAAATCGAGCAAGAAATGCAGCAGGCCAAAGAAGGTTTGCGTCAAGAAGTGGCTGCTTTGGCGGTGAACGTGGCAGAACAGATTCTGAGTGCGGAAATCGATAAAGCCAAACACCAAGACATCGTAAGCAAAGTCTCTAATCAACTAGGTTAAGCATAATGAGCGAACTGGCAACATTGGCAAGGCCTTACGCAGCGGCAGTATTTAAGAGAGCGAAAGAAACCGATACGACGGCAAAATGGTCGCAAAGTTTGGCATTTATGTCGGCTGTCCTGAGTGATGAAGAAATTTCTGTTGTAGTAGGTAACCCCAAAGTGACTAAGGAAAGGTTATCGACGCTGATGCTTGATATCTGCCAGGGGCAAGTTGATGAAGAGAATGCGAATTTTCTGAAATTGCTTGTTCAAAACAACCGATTGACTTTACTGCCTTACATTGCGGAAATTTTCGAAGCATATAAAGCGGAAGATGAAGGTTATATCGATGTCGAAGTAGTGACGGCTTATGCTTTCTCCAAAGAAGAAAAGCAGAAGCTTGCTTCAAAACTGGAAAAGACACTGAGCAAGAAAGTTCATATGAACGTAACCGTGGATAAATCATTGATCGGCGGCGTTCTGGTGCGAGCGGGCGACAGAGTAATTGACGGATCCATCAAAGGCCAGCTTCAACAATTAGCAAAAAGGCTCTAAGTCTAGAGTGAGAAAACGAACATGCAATTAAACCCATCTGAAATAAGTGATCTGATTAAAAAGAAGATCGAAAACTTCGACCTGAGCGCCGAAGCCCATACAGAAGGTACTGTGGTTAGCGTGACTGACGGTATTGTAAGAATACATGGTCTTTCCGAAGCTATGCAGGGTGAGATGCTGGAATTCCCTGGCAATACCTTCGGGATGGCGCTTAACCTTGAAAGGGATTCAGTCGGTGCGGTGGTATTAGGTTCATACCAGCACATCTCTGAAGGCGACACCGTAAAATGCACCGGTAAAATTCTGGAAGTGCCGGTTGGCGAAGGTTTGCTCGGTCGCGTTGTCGATGCGCTCGGCAATCCTATCGACGGCAAAGGCGCCATCGAAACCAAAGAAACTTCACCTATTGAAAAAATCGCCCCTGGCGTTATCGCGCGTCAATCGGTTGACCAGCCCGTGCAAATAGGCCTGAAATCGATCGATTCGATGATTCCTGTCGGCCGCGGCCAGCGTGAGCTGATCATCGGCGACAGACAAACCGGTAAAACCGCCATCGCGGTTGATGCGATCATCAACCAAAAAGGCACCGGCATCAAATGTATCTATGTGGCTATCGGCCAAAAACGTTCGTCCATTGCCAACGTCGTGCGCAAGCTGGAAGAGCATGGCGCGATGGAACACACCATTATCGTTGTCGCATCCGCTTCTGAATCGGCAGCGTTGCAGTTCATTGCGCCTTACACCGGCTGCTCAATGGGCGAGTACTTCAGAGACCGCGGCGAAGATGCCTTGATCATTTACGACGACTTGACCAAACAGGCCTGGGCTTATCGTCAGGTATCCCTGTTGTTGCGCCGTCCGCCCGGACGTGAAGCGTATCCTGGCGACGTGTTCTACCTGCACTCTCGTCTGCTGGAAAGAGCGGCACGCATCAACGCCGATGAAGTTGAGAAACTGACCGGCGGCAAAGTGAAAGGCAAGACCGGTTCATTGACAGCGTTGCCTATCATCGAAACCCAAGGCGGCGACGTATCAGCTTTCGTACCGACCAACGTAATTTCCATTACCGACGGCCAGATCTTCCTCGAAACCGATTTGTTCAACTCCGGTATCCGCCCTGCGGTTAACGCCGGTTTATCGGTATCGCGCGTAGGCGGCGCGGCCCAGACCAAGATCATCAAGAAACTAGGCGGCGGCATCCGTCTTGACCTGGCCCAGTACCGTGAATTGGCGGCTTTCGCTCAGTTCGCATCGGATCTGGACGAAAGCACTCGCAAGCAGATTGAACGCGGCCAGCGCGTGACTGAATTGATGAAGCAAAATCAATATTCGCCCATGTCGGTCGCGCAAATGGCGGTCTCGCTGTTTGCCGCCAACGAAGGTTTCCTGGACAACGTGGAAGTCAACAAAGTCCTTGATTTTGAAGCCGCTTTACAATCGTACATGAAGTCGGAGCACGCTGAATTAATGAACACCATTAATGCAACTGGCGATTTTAACGATGAAATCAGGCAGGGCATGCTGACTGCCATCCAGACTTTCATCAAAACTCATAGTTGGTAAAAGGGTCTTCAAATGGCTGTTGGTAAAGAAATACGCACAAAGATCTCGAGTATCAAAAATACTCAAAAGATCACTCGGGCAATGGAGATGGTTGCGGCGAGTAAAATGCGTAAAACAAAAGACAGAATGCAGGCAACACGTCCCTATTCCCAAAAAATCGGCCGGATCATCAAGCATCTGGCCCATGCCAATCCGGAATATAAACACCCTTTTCTCGTTAAACGAGAGGTTAAGCGGGTCGGGATCATTGTAATAAGCTCCGACAGGGGCCTGTGCGGCGGTCTGAATTCAAACTTGTTCAGAAAAACGCTGGCACAGTTATCGCAATGGGACAAAGCCAATATTGATGTAGACGTTTGTACGATTGGCTCAAAGGCCGCCGGCTTTTTCAGCACGCTGAAAACGAACATGGTTGGCCAGGTTTCCAAGCTGGGTGACACTCCGCACCTGCAGGATATCGTCGGCATCATTAAAATCATGCTGGATGCTTATGAGCAGGGCACTATCGATGAATTGTATGTCGTATACAATGAATTCGTGAATACCATGACTCAAAGGCCAACTGTTGAAAAGTTGCTTCCTGTAGTAGCGGAAGAGATCGAAGAAAGCCTGGGCGGCCATTGGGACTATATTTACGAGCCCGATGCCAAGGAAGTTCTGGATCACCTGCTGACCCGTTATATCGAGTCCATCGTCTACCAAGGCCTGGTTGAAAACAATGCCTGCGAGCAGGCCGCCAGAATGGTCGCCATGAAAAGCGCTTCGGATAACGCTGGAAATCTTATCGGTGAGTTGCAACTGGTCTACAACAAAGCCAGACAGGCCGCCATCACACAGGAAATTTCAGAAATTGTTGCCGGTGCCGCAGCTGTTTAAGCCTTTAAGCCCAAGCAAATACGACACATATTATAAGAGGACAACTCAATGAGTTCGGGTAAAATCGTTCAGATTATTGGCGCGGTCGTTGACGTGGAATTTCCACGTGAAGCACTGCCCAAAGTATATGATGCATTAAATGTAGAAGGAAAAGACCTGGTATTGGAAGTGCAGCAGCAATTGGGTGACGGTGTCGTCAGATCGATTGCGATGGGCAGCACCGATGGCTTGAGCAGAGGCTTGACCGTCAGCAATACCAATGCACCTATTTCGGTGCCGGTCGGGCAGGAAACCTTAGGTCGTATTATGAACGTCCTGGGTTTGCCTATCGATGAAAAAGGCCCTATCGGCGAAAAACAAAAATGGGGCATCCACCGCAGCGCGCCGACTTACGACCAACAAGCGGCTGCCAATGAATTGCTGGAGACCGGCATCAAGGTTATCGACCTGATCTGCCCATTCAGCAAAGGCGGTAAAGTCGGGTTGTTCGGCGGTGCCGGCGTAGGCAAGACCGTCAACATGATGGAACTGATCCGTAACATCGCGATCGAGCACAGCGGTTATTCCGTATTCGCCGGCGTAGGCGAGCGTACTCGTGAGGGTAATGACTTCTATCACGAAATGACCGATTCCAACGTAATCGACAAGGTATCGCTGGTTTACGGCCAGATGAACGAGCCGCCCGGAAACAGATTGCGCGTGGCGTTGACCGGCTTGACCATGGCGGAATATTTCCGTGACGAAGGCCGCGACGTGCTGTTCTTCGTCGACAACATTTACCGTTACACCTTGGCCGGTACCGAAGTATCGGCGTTATTGGGCCGTATGCCTTCCGCGGTAGGTTATCAGCCGACTTTGGCGGAAGAGATGGGCGTGTTGCAGGAGCGTATTACCTCCACAAAAACCGGCTCTATCACCTCCATCCAGGCCGTTTACGTACCTGCGGACGACTTGACCGACCCGTCGCCTGCAACCACGTTCGCGCACTTGGATGCGACCGTCGTATTGTCCCGCCAGATTGCCGAGCTGGGCATCTATCCTGCGATCGACCCTCTGGATTCAACCAGCCGCCAGCTCGACCCGTTGGTTATCGGACAAGAGCACTATGACGTGGCGCGTAGAGTCCAAGGTACGCTGCAGCGCTATAAAGAGCTGAGAGACATCATCGCGATCCTGGGCATGGACGAGTTGTCGGAAGAAGACAAGCTGACTGTGGCCAGAGCGCGTAAAATCCAGCGTTTCCTGTCCCAGCCTTTCTTCGTTGCCGAGGTATTTACCGGTTCACCGGGCAAGTATGTTTCGCTGAAAGATACTATCGCGGGCTTTAGAGGCATTATTGACGGCGAATACGACAATATTCCTGAACAAGCTTTCTACATGGTCGGCACCATTGACGAAGCGCTTGAAAAAGCGAAAGGCATAAAATAAGCCGCCATACTTTTAGGTGTATCTCCCGGCTTAAGGGCCGGGAGAGATTGAAACAGGTAACCGACAATGACCATGACCATACATGTAGATATCGTAAGTGCAGAAAAGGAAATATTTTCCGGCTTGGCGGAAATGGTATTTGCTCCGGCTGAACTTGGCGAAGTAGGTATTACTCCGCGTCATGCTCCGTTAATATCAAGACTGAGGCCCGGCGAAGTCCGGGTAAAAGTGGACGATAAGGAAAGTTATCCGTTCTATGTATCAGGCGGCATTCTGGAAGTGCAGCCTCATGTGGTTACTATTCTGGCTGATACGGCTATTAGAGCGAAAGATATTGATGAGGCGGCCGCCCTGGAAGCCAAACACAGAGCCGAAGAAGCTCTGGCGGACAAGTCCAGCAAAATCGATTATGCAACAGCCCAGGCGCAATTGCTTGAAGCCATGATGCAGTTGAGAACATTGGACAGGCTTAGAAAGCGCGGCGGATAAAAACCTATGAGCCTTTGGGCCATTAAAAACCCGTTAACGTAAATACGTTAACGGGTTTTTTTATTTTAAAAAATTACACGGATATAATTCCGTATGCATCAGTCTCAGATACAATTGCTTGAAGCAAAGATGAATTTAAGAACATTGGATTAAGCTAAGTAAAGCGCGGCGGATAAAAATTACCAAGGCTAAACCTGTGAGAGCCTGATAAAGCACCGCCGCGCTGTCCTGTTTTTATTTAAAGGAATATGAATATGAAAATTAACACTATCATTCTAGCAGCGGGCAAAGGGACTCGTATGCGTTCAGCGCTGCCTAAAATATTGCATAAAATTGCCGATAAGCCTTTGCTGCAGCATGTTTATGACATGAGCAGGCAATTGGAAAACAACAGCATCAAAATTGTCTATGGCCACGGCGCTGAGCTGGTAAGAGAAACGCTAAGCGGTTTGGACGCGATCTGGATAGAACAAAAAGAACAGCTGGGCACGGGCCATGCCGTACAGCAGGTCAGTGAGCTGATATCGGATACGGATACTGTGCTGATCCTTTATGGCGATGTGCCCCTGCTGAAACTGTCGACAGTCCAGCAGTTGATCTCAAATGTCAATGACCGCTCGCTCGCCTTGCTCACTGTCAATCTCGAAAATCCCACCGGTTACGGCAGGATAGTCAGAAACGCAGCCGGCCAGGTTATAAGGATTGTCGAAGAAAAAGACGCCAACGATCACGAAAAGCGGATCAATGAAGTCAATACCGGCATCATGGCCATACCGGGCGACAAGTTGAAAAAATGGCTGAGCCAATTAAATAACAGCAATGCGCAGGGCGAGTACTATTTAACGGACATCATTGAAATGGCCGTCGCCGACCGCGTTGAAATCGTCACCAGCCAGCCGCAAACAGCCGATGAAGTGCTGGGCGTCAATAACCGCATGCAGCTCAGCCATCTGGAGCGCGTCTATCAACAGGAGCAAGCCGATAAACTCATGGAGCAGGGCGTGACATTAAGAGACCCAGCCCGGTTCGACCTTCGGGGCTCGATAGAAACGCTGGGCCAGGATATCGAAATCGATGTCAATGTGATCCTGGAAGGTAAAAACAGCATCGGCAGCCATGTCAAAATAGGTGCTAATACCCATATCAAAAATTCCGTGATTGGCGATAATGTGGAAATTCTCGATTTATGCGTCATAGAAAACGCCGTCATAGGGAATGGCAGCAGAATCGGCCCCTACGCCAGATTGAGGCCGGAAAGCGTTCTGGCCGAAGAGGTGCATATCGGCAATTTCGTGGAAATCAAGAAATCATCGGTGGCCGCAGGCAGTAAAATCAACCATTTAAGCTATGTCGGCGACACGACCGTGGGCAGCAAGGTAAATATCGGCGCCGGCACCATCACCTGCAATTATGACGGTGTGAACAAATCCAGAACGGTCATCGGCGATGGCGCTTTTATCGGCTCCAATACCCAACTGGTCGCTCCGGTGACGGTTGGCAAGAACGCCACCATAGGCGCCGGCTCCACGATCACTAAGGACGCCCCTGAAAATCAATTAACCTTGAGCAGGGCAAGACAGACGACGATAAACGGATGGCAACGCCCCGTCAAACACGACATGGATGCAGGAGGTATACCCTCTGGGGCACAAGGAGCAGTGTCGGGAACAATTGCCGGCGACTGCATGAATGCAGGAGTTGGCACAATGTCAGGAACAATGGCCGAGGAAAAATAATATGTGTGGAATTGTAGGTGGTATAGCGCAGCGGAACGTAGTCCCGATCTTATTGGAGGGCTTGAAACGGTTGGAATATCGCGGTTACGACTCGGCAGGGCTGGCGGTCATAAGCGGGCGGGAAATATACCGGAAACGGGAACTGGGCAAGGTGAAAGGCCTGGAAGCTCTGCTGCAGGCCGACCCTATCGCCGGCAATATCGGCATAGCCCATACCCGATGGGCGACTCACGGCAAACCGAGCACGGCTAATGCGCATCCGCATATCTGCAGGAATAAAGTGGCCGTGGTTCATAACGGCATCATTGAAAACCATGAGCAATTACGCGGCGTTCAGTTGGAGAACGGCTATAAGTTTACGTCGGAAACCGATACCGAAGTCGTCGTGCATGAAATTTACCATGCCATGGAGACTTCGACCAGTCTGTTGAGTGCCGTCCAGAAGACCGTGAAAAAGTTCGAGGGCGCTTATGCCTTGGGCATCATGAGTGTCGATTACCCCGACACGCTGGTCGCTTGCAGAAAAGGCAGTCCCCTGGTCATTGGCGTGGGCATTGGCGAATATTTCATCGCATCGGATGCCGCCGCCTTGTTGCCGGTCACGCAACGGTTTATTTTTCTGGAAGATGGCGATATCGCAGCGATCACGATAGACGAGGTCATTATTTACGATGCCAATGACAATGTCGTCACCCGCCCGATCAAAACCAGCCAGCTGAAAATCGACTCCGTGGATAAGGGCGAATATCGCCATTACATGCTGAAGGAGATTTACGAGCAGCCATGGGCCATTTCAGAAACGCTGGAAGGCCGGTTCATAAACAATCGGCTGCAGGAAAGCTCGATCGGACACAATGCCGCGGATGTTTTCGACAAGGTGAAATCCGTGCAAATCCTGGCTTGCGGAACCAGTTACCACGCGGGATTGGTGGCACGCTACTGGTTTGAGGAACTGGCCCGCGTACCGTGCAATATCGAAGTGGCCAGCGAATTCCGCTACCGGCAGCCGGTATTGTCGGAAGATACTCTGGTTGTCACGATCTCTCAATCCGGTGAAACGGCCGATACGCTGGCCGCATTGCAGGAGGCGAAAAAACTGGGCGCGAAGTATTCGCTGGCCGTTTGCAATGTCCCGGAAAGTTCGCTGATCCGAGAGTCCGACCTGGTGCTGATGACACGCGCCGGCGCCGAAATCGGTGTGGCGTCGACAAAAGCCTTCACTACTCAGCTGGTAACGCTGATGCTGCTGGTTATCGCTATCGGCAGGCGCTTTGGGCTGACGGAGAAACTGGAGCAAAAAATAACGTCGGAACTGTTCAGCTTGCCCGAGAAAATTGAACAGGTCTTGCAACTGAATGAGCAAATCAAGGCCTTATCGGAGCAATTCGCGGAAAAACAGCATGCGCTATTTCTCGGCAGAGGAACGCATTACCCGATAGCGATGGAAGGTTCATTAAAGCTGAAGGAGATTTCCTACATTCATGCCGAGGCTTATCCGGCTGGTGAACTGAAACACGGGCCCCTGGCACTGATAGATGCCGATATGCCGGTCATCACCGTGGCGCCAAACAACAGCCTGCTGGAGAAACTCAAATCCAACATGCAGGAAGTCAGTGCGCGAGGAGGCCAGCTGATCGTTTTCATGGATGAAACATTGGCGTCCGAAAGCAGCGAAAATGTACAGATTGTAAAAGTGCCGCAGGTCGAGAATGAAACGGCGCCTATTGTCTACGCCATACCATTACAGCTATTGGCCTATCACGTTGCCGTTTTAAAAGGCACCGATGTCGATCAGCCTAGGAACCTGGCAAAATCGGTTACCGTGGAATAGGTGTTTAGTACTACAGTTGTAGAGATTTTCTCGCTGCCTACGCCGTCGGTAATGGCAGGCATGGGCCACCGCTTGATGGCGTCTTCGCCATAGCGACCAGTTGACGATGTGCACGACCTTAGGCGGATGTCGCCACAGCCATTGCCACAACAGCTTGCGCACTTCCGGTACCGTCAACGGGATCAGCGCCACCGCTGCTTGCAGGCTTGCTTGCTCAGCCGTTCGCTGTTTTTTTTGCCGATGGCTCGTCTTTTTCATGGCAGCACAACACCGTCAAATACGCCAATGCGGCCATGGCCAAGGTCATGTGCCGGTACCAGCCGTGCCAGCTGCGCACTTCATAGTGATCCAGCCCGACTTCGCCTTTGGCCGCGGCAAAGCACTCTTCCACCGTCCAGCGCGTGCCGGTTACCTGTACCAGGGTCTGCAGGTCCGTGCCGGGCGGTGCATAGCCTACATAATAAGCCAGCTCCCCATCCGTCAACCGGCGCCGTAGCAGCAGCCAGCGTTCCCCCGGCATCGACCAGGACAGCAACGGCAGCCTCAGCCAGTCATAATAACGCGGTCCCTTAGCCCCATCGCCCGCCGACAGCCTGACCCAGTCTTGCGGCTGGACCGTGGCCGCCAGCTGGGCCACCGTCTTCTGGCCGGTCGAGTCCGGCCACACGTATTGGTTGCTCGCCACCGCCAGCACAAAGTGCAGGTCCTGCTGCTACAGCCAGACGCGCAGACGGCGGTTGTCGCCATATACGGCATCGCCAGTGATCCAGGCAAACGGCACCTGCGCGGCAACGGCTCGCTCGATCATGCGCTGCGCCAACTGCGGCTTGGTGGCGAATTCAACCGCTTCAGGCACTTTCGCGGCTGCCCGCCGGACCCTGTCGTCAGCCCACGCCTTGGGCAAATACAGTTCACGGTCCAGCAGCGCACGCCCCCGCGTACTGGCATAAGCCAGAAACACGCCAATCTGGCAGTTCTCGATGCGCCCGGCTGTGCCACTGTACTGGCGCTGCACGCCCACCGAATGGCGGCCTTTCTTGAGAAAGCCGGTTTCGTCGACCACCAGCACGGCACCGGGCTCGCCCAGATGCTCGACCACATAACCTTGCACGTCGTCACGCACTGCATCCACATCCCAGCGGGCCCGATCCAGCAAATGCTGCAGGCTGTAGGGTGTCTGCCGCCCCGCCACTTCCGACAATTGCCAGCTGGTCTTGCGCTCAATCGGGCTGAGCAGGCCTGTCACGTAATCCAGTGCCCGTTGCCGCATGGCCTGCCGGCCAAAGTGCCGGCCGATCCTGGCAAACCAGGTCTGCAGCTCCGCTTGCCAGTTCGCCGCCTGGGTCATGAACGGCTTTGCTAGCGTATTCATCATTCACCTCGCCAATGCTTACGATCGAAAGCACATTAGACTGCGCGGACGAAATCAATATCCCTGAAATTACAACTGTAGTATTAGGCGGCTATCGCTGTTCTTGCTGACGAACAATAAAGTTTGAAACTGACACATTAAAATTGAAAACTGTTCAAGTCCGGTTATGCTGATTAAAAGCTGGCCGGACTTTTTTATGGCAAAAATTTAAATACTGTCTTACTGAGACACAAACTGCGAGGATTGCCTGTAAATTAACCTCAATTCGGTTTAAGCCTCATGAAGAAAGGACAGCCGGCCGACTAGGCGCGTAGGTGCGAATTTACTTGTGCCCCTTGCGGGTATTCGCACTGGCATTGTGCTGCGCTCTAGGTCGAATACCCCAAAGAGCACAAGTACCCAGAGGGCATAAGTTGTTTAGTGCGAATGAATTCGCACCTACAGCCGCGCCATATCAGTAATAACAACCACCTGCTCCCTCTTTTTTATCCCAAATTCAGGTTAAATCAGGTCAAAAAATTCCATTTCATCTTGAATTATTTATCAATAACAAAAATTCTGTTAGGGTACCCCTATTTAAGCATTTCACCGTAAAACGCCAATTCGCTTTGGCGTATCTACAAAGTAAGACGAATGGAGAAACAGGCATGATCCGCTGCCACCTTGCCCGCTTAGTGGGCGAACACAAAATGCGCATTGCCGATGTGATCAGGGAAACCGGCCTCAGACGCAACACAGTCACCTTGCTTTACAAAGAAACCGCACAAAAGGTGGACTTAGACGCACTGGATAAGCTTTGCGTATTGTTTGATTGTGAACTGAGTGAATTGCTGGAGCGCGTCCCGGCTCAAGAGGATGCGGCAACCAAATTAAAGGAAGTCCGACATGGCCATTAAAAAAACCGAACTTTACTCCTCTCTCTGGGCAAGCTGCGACGAACTGCGCGGCGGCATGGACGCCAGCCAGTACAAAGACTATGTACTGACCCTGTTGTTTATGAAATATGTGTCCGACAAGTACAAGGGTGACCCATACGGCATGATCGTGGTGCCGCAGGGCGCCGGCTTTAACGATATGGTGGCCCTTAAAGGCGATAAAGAAATCGGCGAAAAGATCAACAAGATCATTAGTGCCCTCGCTGAAGAGAACGATCTCAAAGGCGTCATCGATGTCGCCGACTTTAACGACGAGGACAAGCTTGGTAAAGGCAAGGAAATGATCGACCGCCTGTCCAAGCTGATCGGTATTTTTGAAGGGTTGGATTTATCCGCCAACCGCGCCGACGGCGACGATCTGTTGGGCGATGCCTACGAATACCTGATGCGCCACTTTGCGACAGAATCGGGCAAGTCCAAAGGCCAGTTTTATACCCCGGCGGAAGTCTCGCGCATTCTCGCCAAAGTCATCGGCATTGACCCGAACACACCGCAGGACGCTACCGTCTACGATCCCACCTGTGGTTCCGGCTCGCTGTTGCTGAAAGCCAGTGATGAAGCGCCCCGTGGTTTGACCATTTTCGGTCAGGAAATGGACAACGCCACCAGCGCATTAGCGCGCATGAACATGATTCTGCACAATAACGCCACCGCCAAAATCTGGAAGGGTAATACCATTGCCGATCCGCAGTGGAAAGATGCCAATGGTAAACTGAAAACCTTTGATTTCGCCGTCGCCAATCCGCCGTTTTCCAATAAAAACTGGACCAGTGGCCTCAACCCGCAGGAAGACGAGTTTGACCGTTTCGTTTGGGGTATTCCACCAGAGAAAAACGGCGACTACACCTTTTTGCTGCACATTATCAAAAGCCTGAAAAGCACAGGCAAGGGCGCGGTGATTTTGCCGCATGGCGTGCTGTTTCGGGGTAATGCTGAAGTGCGTATCCGCGAAAACCTGATCAAGCAAGGCTATATCAAAGGCATTATCGGTTTGCCCGCCAACCTGTTTTACGGTACGGGTATCCCGGCTTGCATTATCGTCATCGATAAAGAACATGCCGCGTATCGCAGCGGTATTTTTATGATCGATGCCAGCAAAGGTTTCATGAAAGACGGCAACAAAAACCGTCTGCGCGCTCAGGATATTCACAAAATCGTCGATGTCTTTACCAACCAGCTGACGTTGCCGCGCTACAGCCGCATGGTGGCCTTGAGCGAAATAGCAACCAACGACTACAACCTGAACATTCCGCGTTACATCGACAGCAGCGAGCAGGAAGATTTGCACGATTTAAGCGCTCACCTGCAAGGCGGCATCCCCAAGCGCGATATTGACGCACTGCAACGTTATTGGCAGGTGTTTCCCAGCTTGCGTAACACCCTGTTTGCGGAAGACCGCCCCGGTTACTGCAAGGCGCTGATTCCAGCCGCTCAAGTCAAAACGACGATTCTGAACCACAGCGAATTTACCGCCTTTGCCCAGCAAAGCCTCCAGCCGTTTACCGATTGGTGCGAACGTGCGGCATTCCATGACATTCAAGTAGGCCAGAAGCCCAAGGTGATTATTCGCCGCATCAGCGAAGACTTGCTGCAAGCCTACGCCGATACCCCTTTGCTGAGCAAATACGACATCTATCAAATCCTGATGGATTATTGGGCCGAGGTCATGCAAGACGATGTCTATGTGTTGGTGCAAGACGGCTGGCAGGCCGGTAAAACCCTGCGCGAACTGGCTGCCAGCAAAGGCGAAAAGTTCAAGGAAACGCCCGATCTGGTGATTAACAAAAACAGATACAAGGCCGAATTGATCTCGCCGTCGCTGATGGTGGCGCGCTATTTCAAAGCCGAACAAGCCATCATCGAGCAAATTCAAGCCGATCTCGACGCCGCGACTCAGGAACTGGAAAGCTATATCGAGGAAAACAGCGGCGATGATGGGCTGTTGAGCGAAGCGCTGAACGACAAAGACAAGGTGACTGCCGCCAGCGTCAAGGCGCGTTTAAAACTAGCGACCGATGCCGACGAAATAGCCGCGCTGAAACAGGCGCAAACCCTATTCGAATCCGAGGCCGAGGGGAAAAAATCCTTGAAGGAACACCAGGAAGCGCTTGATTTGGCGGTGTTCAAGCGCTATGCCCGGTTGAGCGAAGAAGAAATCAAAAACCTGGTCGTGCAGGACAAATGGCTGGCTACCTTGCAAGCCAACATTCAAGCCGAAATCGAGCGCGTCACCCAGCAATTGGCTAACCGGGTCAAAGAACTGGAGGAACGTTATGCCGAGCCGTTGCCCGCCATCATTCAATCCATTGATGTGTTGAGCGATAAAGTCGCTGGTCACTTGAAGGCGATGGGTTTGGAGTGGGCGCTATGACGGCGAACAATCAAGTAGCCGAGGTGAATGCCAAGTATTTGGCCGATGTTACCTTGCAATCTACGCCTGCTGGGTATAAGCAAACGGAAATGGGGATTATTCCGGAGGATTGGGAACTCAAAATACTGGGAGATATAACAACAATTTCTCGTCTGGCTGGAGCTGAATACACAGGTGTTTGGGAAGAAGATGAGAGAGGGGAAATTATTGCGCTCCGTGGGTTTAATATTGAGAAAAATAGAATCAATCACGAAGAGATCGTAAGAATTAGTGATTCTTTATCCAAAAAGTTGAAGCGTTCAAGATTATGTAAAGGCGACGTTGTTTATCCATGTGTAGGAACGATAGGAAATGCGGCAGTAATTTATGAAAATAATAAATATCATATTCAACAAAATATTGCTCGAATAACGCCAGATTTAAACAAATTGTCTTCTGAGTTTCTGGCAAATTATTTAATGAGTAGTTTGGCAGAAAAAGAAGTTGGACGTTTTAATGCAACATCAAGTCAACCTAATATCTTAGTAAGCAGTTTAAGACAATATAGGGTTCCACTACCTGAAAAAATTGAAGAACAAGCTACCATAGCCAATGCCCTATCCGATGCCGATGCGCTGATTAACGAACTGGAAAAACTGATCGCCAAAAAACAGGCCATCAAAACCGCCACCATGCAGCAACTCCTCACCGGCCGCACTCGCCTGCCCCAATTCGCCTTGCACGAAAATGGTACGCCCAAGGGTTATAAGCAAAGCGAACTGGGGGAAGTTCCGGAGGATTGGGGAATAACAGAAATTGGCAGCTTTGCTCCTTTGCAGAGAGGATTTGACTTGCCTGCTGGACAGAGAAAAGACGGTAAATATCCAGTTGTATATTCAAATGGGATTGTAAATTTTCATAATAAATATCAAGTTAATGGGCCGGGTGTAGTAACTGGAAGGTCTGGTACTTTGGGAAAAGTTCATTATGTTGAAGGCGACTTCTGGCCGCACAATACATCACTATGGGTGACAAGATTCAATGGTTCTCATCCAAAATTTGTGTACTTCCTTTTTACTTATATCGGATTTGAGCGGTTTGCAAGTGGATCAGGAGTTCCAACGCTTAATAGAAATGACGCGCACAGTTTTCGGATTTGTTTACCAAATTCAATAGGTGAACAAACCGCCATCGCAACTATCCTATCTGACATGGACGAAGAAATCCAAACCCTGCAAAAACGCCTCGCCAAAACCCGCCAAATCAAGCAAGGTATGATGCAGGAATTGCTGACGGGGAAGACACGATTGGTTAAACCAGCCTTAAAGGAGTTCGCAAATGTCTGAGGTAAACGGAAGAATCACCTACACCAAAGCACACTTTTTTAAGTGCGCCTTGCAGGTTAATCCGGCGGGCTACATTAAATATCGCGGCGGACAGCAGGAGTTGTCCGAGGATGACTATAACCGGCAACTGCTGACAGCCGCGCTGGAAGCCGGCATTGAAGTGGTGGGCTTGGCTGATCATGGTTCGGTGGATGGCGTGGACAAGCTGAGAAACCTCTTTTCTCAAAATGACATTGTAGTGTTCCCAGGTTTCGAAATCGCGTCCAGCGAGAAAATCCACTTTGTTTGTCTGTTTGATGAAAACAAGACCTCGCAGGAGCTTGAACGAATACTTGGGCGTTTGGATTTACTCGATCCGGAAGATGGCGTGCTACCAACCAATCTCACGGCAATTCAACTGATTGATAAGATCAACGGGATTGGTGGTTTTATTTTCGCGGCGCATAGCACTAATGATGACGGTGTGCTAAACCGCCGAATGAATCACGTATGGCGTTACAAAGGTTTGATGGCTGCACAGATACCCGGCTCTGTCGAAGATTTAAAAGAAGCTTCCGACATTTTGTATTACCGAGCTTTTAAAAATAAGGATGATGCTTACCGCCGTGAACGCGAAATGGCGGCCATCAATGCCGCGGATGTCGCTAAGCCGGAAGACATTAAAAGCCCTGGCGCTTCTTGCTTGATCAAGATGACCAGACCCTGCTTTGCCTCGTTTAAACAAGCTTTTCTGGATGCAGGATCGCGGGTTCGATTGAATTCTGACAAGCCCGAGAACTATGCCTCTGCTATTCAGCGCGTGCGCTTTGTCGGCGGTTATCTGGACGGCGTGGACATTGAACTGTCGGAACATCTGAATGCCGTGATTGGCGGCCGAGGCACCGGTAAATCAACATTCCTGGAATGCATTCGTTTCGCACTTGACCTTGAGCCTTTTGGGAAAGAGGCGAAGTCCAAGTATGACGCAATTTTAAAAAACAACTTGGGCAAGGAAAGTGGAAGCGTTGAGTTGACAATACGCTCTGCCGTCATGCATGGGCGAAAATTCAAAGTCAGCCGCAAGTGGGGAAACCAGCCGTTTGTTGTTGATGAGCAAGGCAAGGTCTCGCCCTACCAACCGATTGATCTGTTGCCGGAGATCGAGCTCTATGGGCAAAACGAAATTTACGAGATGACCCGCGATCCGCAAAGTCGAAATCAATTGGTTGAACGCTTTTTAGAAGGGGATCACTCCAACTTTGATACAACGATTGAAAAGGTATTAAGTAGTCTAAAAGACAATCGGGAAGCGATCCGTCGTGCATTACAACAGAAATCGGAAGTTGAAGCCGATGTTGAACGTTTACCCAAGCTACAAGATCAGGCACGGCAGTTCCAGAGCCTGGGGCTCGACGAAAAGCTAAAGATTATTCCTAAGCTGGAGAAAGAAAAGCAGTTCGGCGAACGCATCCTAGAAGAAATAGACCGTGTTGATGTGGCAATTGCTGTTTTAGGCGACAGCTTACCAGATACCACTTTTCTAAGTGATGCCGCTTTGAATGAGTTACCTCATTCCGATCTGCTTAGACAACAACGGGTTTTGCTGGAACAGCTAACCAACAAACTGACACAGGCAATTTCAGAGTTAGTGCAAATGAAGACTCTGACGACTACCGGGCTGTTGCCGCTTCAGCAACAGTTACAGCGTGAGATTGCCTATGAAGATCAGGTGCTTGAAAGTGCCTTTAAAGAAATACCGGCCAGTCAGGGTAAAACAGGCCGCCAGATTGGTGCCGAGTATCAATCGCTACTCAAACAGATTGAGCAGATCAGACCTAAACAAATCGCATTGCAAAACAGGCAAGCCCAGATCGATGAGCTCTATAGCCAACGTAAGAAGCTTTTACTGGAATTAGCACAGGAAACCAGTGCGCGATCCAGTGCGATGCAGAAGTCAGTCAAGCGCTTAAACCGCAAGCTGGAACAAAAAGTACGTTTAACGTTGCGAAGTGAGGGTAATCGGCAGACATTCGTCAATTTCCTGGCGGGATGCAACTTGGATGGCGTAGGGGCCAAAAGGTTGGCTTGGGTAATAGAGGGTGATTTTTCGCCGGCTAACTTGGCAGCGACTATTCGCGAAGGCGAGCAGGCACTTAGACAAACCAATTGGGGAATTACGCCTACGGTCGCTCAGGCATTGTGCCGCATGACTGAAAGCCAATTGTTGCAGTTGGAAGAGCTTATCCTGCCCGATACTATGGCAATCGAGCTTAATGTGGCTCATGGCGAACAAGAAGCGCATTTCCGGCCAATTGATGATTTATCTACGGGTCAGCAATGTACGGCTGTTTTACATCTCTTGCTGCTCGATAACCAAGATCCGCTTATTCTTGATCAGCCGGAAGATAACTTGGATAACGCTTTTATTGCTGAGCGCATTGTGTCTGAACTACGCAGAGCTAAGCTAACGCGGCAATTTCTGTTCGCCACACATAATGCCAATATTCCTGTGTTCGGTGACGCAGAATGGATTGGCGTGTTGAGCGTGGACGATAATAAAGGACGTATTTTGCCCGAACAGCAAGGAGCTATCGATGTCCCTGCGATCCAACAGTTAGCGGCTGAAATACTTGAAGGCGGTAAAAGTGCATTCAATCAACGTCGCGAGAAATACGGCTTTGAATAGGCGCTGTCATCTTAGGAGAGCGATATGCTGAAAACAGAATTATTGGAAATTATTGCTAATGGAGAAAACTCAGGTGTTGAGTTTAAGCGGGATGATATTCGCCCTGAACAATTGGCCAAGGAAGTGGTCGCGATGGCTAATTTCCAAGGAGGCAAGCTGTTATTGGGAGTTGAAGATGATGGCACTGTGAGCGGCATTCAGCGTCCGAACCTTGAAGAGTGGGTGATGAATGTCATGCAGGACAAAATTCATCCGATGATTCTGCCTTTTTATGAAGAAATAAAACTGGATGAAGAAAAGTCTATTGCTGTGATCAGCTTCCCCCAAGGCATTTCAAAGCCCTACGTGGTGCGTGACCGAGGTAAAGAGGAAATCTATATTCGTGTGGGTTCGACTTCACGACTTGCAACCCGAGAGCAGCAAATGCGTTTGTTCGAGCTGGGCGGTATGTTGCATACGGAAGTTATGCCAGTACCACGTACCGATATGAGTTGCTTGGATGAGGTGCGGTTAAACAATTACTTGAAAGATATTCTGCGAGACCCGGACATTCCAGACTCGCCCGAAGCGTGGCAGGCTCGGTTATTGGGGCTGAGTTTTCTTACCGAAGCAGCGGGAAATATTTGTTGCACCATCGCTGGGTTGGTATTGTTTGGAAAGAGCCCACGCCGATATTTGAAACAAGCCGGGTTGCGTGTCATGGCATTTAAAGGCCAAGACAAGGAATATCAGGCGGCACTGGATGAAATTTTAGACGGGCCGATGGTCGGACGTTGGGATATAGACGGCTCAGGCAAAACACTGGTTGATGGAGGCATCATCGAACGCTTTATGGACGCAATTGGCCCTTTTATTTCTCAAGAAGCAGGCGAGATAGATGAAGGGTTAAGGCGGGAAACCCAATGGTTCTATCCATTAGAAGCCGTGAGAGAGGCCTTAATCAATGCCCTTGCACACCGGGACTGGACACGCTTTGTTGAAATTGAAGTTGGTTCGTATGCCGATCGCTTTGAAGTGATAAGCCCTGGCTCCCTGCCGAATTCGATGACGATTGAAAAAATGAAAGCGGGGCAGCGATCGCCGCGCAATACGCTCATTATGGAAGTGTTGAGGGATTATGGTTATGTCGATTTTCGAGGCATGGGCGTAAGAACTAAAATTGTTCCACTGACTCGGGCTCTGACAGGTAAGGAGCCGGAATTTGTGGTAACGGATGATTATCTGAAAACCACTTTGTACCGTTAGTTGAACTGGAGTTTGTTTTGAGTCAGGTAGGCCAGCGCGAACGCGCTACACAAAATCGTATCGTCGAATTTTTTCAGAAAGAGCTGGGCTACCGCTATCTGGGCGATTGGCAAGATCGCGAAGGCAATAAAAATATCGAGACCGGTTTGCTGACTGATTGGTTGAAAAAACGGGGCATCAGTGATGCGCTGATCAGCCGCGCTATTCGCCAACTGGATGCCGCAGCTGCGCTTGGCGAAGGCAAGAAACTCTATTACGCCAACAAAGACGTTTACCGTTTGCTGCGCTATGGCGTGAAAGACAAGGAAGGCGCCGGCGAACAGAATCAAACCGTGTGGCTGATCGATTGGAAACACCCTGAAGCCAACGATTTTGCCATTGCCGAAGAAGTTTCCATCAAAGGCGAAAGTAAAAAGCGCCCCGATATTGTTTTGTACGTCAACGGTATTGCACTAGGTATACTGGAACTGAAACGCTCTTCGGTGTCGGTATCGGAGGGCATTCGGCAAAATCTGGATAACCAAAAGAAAGATTTTATCCGTAATTTCTTCACCACAATGCAACTGGTCATGGCCGGTAACGATACGCAAGGCTTGCGTTACGGTGTCATTGAAACCCCAGAAAAGTATTATTTGGAATGGAAGGAAGATGTTGGTCATTCTTATGACCACAAGTTGGATTTCCATTTAAGCCGCCTCTGCAACAAGCATCGATTTTTGCAGATCATTCACGACTTCATTGTGTTCGATGCTGGCATGAAAAAGACCTGCCGCCATAACCAGTTTTTCGGTATCCAAGCCGCCAAGCAACACGTGGCACGCCGCGAAGGCGGCATTATCTGGCACACTCAAGGCTCTGGCAAGAGCTTGACCATGGTTTGGTTGGCCAAGTGGATTCGAGAGAACGTTAAAGATAGCCGAGTCCTGATCGTTACCGACCGTACCGAGTTGGATGAGCAGATCGAAAAAGTTTTTACCGGCGTCGAAGAAGAAATTTACCGCACCAAAAGCGGCGCCGATCTGGTCGCTACTCTGAACCAGCCCAATCCTTGGCTAGTCTGCTCTCTGGTGCATAAGTTTGGTCGACAGTCCGATAGCGACGACGATGCCGCGACCGATGCCTTTATTGACGAGCTAAAGAAGTCGTTACCCAAGGATTTTAAAGCCAAAGGCGATTTATTTGTGTTTGTCGATGAATGTCATCGCACTCAGTCAGGTAAGCTGCATGAAGCAATGAAGTCGATTCTGCCTAAGGCGATGTTTATCGGCTTTACCGGTACGCCACTGATGAAAAAAGATAAGAAAAAATCAGTGGAGATATTTGGCCCGTATATTCATACCTACAAATTCGATGAGGCCGTGGCCGATGGCGTGGTGCTGGACTTACGTTATGAGGCAAGGGATATCGACCAGCATATCACTTCACAGAAAAAGGTGGATGAGTGGTTTGAGGCCAAGACGCGGGGGCTATCACGTCTTGCCAAAACCCAGCTTAAGCAGAAATGGGGCACCATGCAGAAAGTGCTCTCCAGCAAGTCGCGCTTGCAGCAGATCGTCAACGACATCTTGTTAGACATGGAGACCAAGCCTCGCCTGATGGATGGTTATGGCAATGCCATGTTGGTGTGCTCCAGCGTTTACCAAGCTTGTAAAGCTTATGAGATGTTCAGCCAGACGGATTTGGCGGGCAAGGTCGCCATTGTGACCAGTTTCCAGCCAACCGTGACTAGCATCAAAGGCGAGGAAACTGGTGAGGGACTGACCGAGAAATTATTCAAGTACGACATTTACCGCAAGATGTTGGCTGATTACTTTGAGCAGTCGGAAGATGAAGCGGCCCGCCGTGTTGAGGAGTTTGAAAAAGAGGTTAAAAAGCGCTTTATCAAAGAACCGGGACAGATGCGCCTGCTGATCGTGGTGGATAAGTTGCTGACCGGTTTTGATGCGCCTTCGGCAACCTATCTCTATATTGATAAACAAATGGCCGATCACAATCTGTTTCAGGCTATTTGCCGGGTGAACCGCCTGGATGGCGATGATAAAGAATATGGCTACATCATCGACTACAAGGATTTGTTCCGTTCGTTGGACAAAGCCATTACCGACTATACCCAAGAAGCATTTGATGGGTACGACAAAGAAGATGTTGCCGGATTGCTGAAAGACCGGTTGGAGCAAGCCCGCCTTGATTTGGAAAATGCGTTGGAAATGGTGCGTGCGCTATGTGAGCCGGTTAAAGCGCCGCGCAATACCGAAGACTATATCCATTACTTCTGCGGTGAATCTGGTTCTAATCAGGATGAGCTCAGCGAAAAAGAAGCCTTACGCCTATCGCTGTATCAGAACATTGCCAAGCTGCTGCGAGCTTTTGCCAATATCGCTAACGAAATGCCGGATGCGGGATTTTCTGTAGAGGATGCCGAGAAGATTCGATTGGAAGTCGCTCATTATGAAAAAGTGCGCGACGAGGTAAAACTGGCCAGCGGGGACTTGGTGGATATGAAGCGCTTTGAGCCAGCCATGCGTCACCTGTTGGATATGTATATCCGTGCCGACAATAGTGAACAACTGATGGACTTTGAAGAGCTTGGCCTTATCGAGCTCATTGTCGAAAAAGGCGTTGAGGCGGCAGAATCTCTGCCTGAGAGTATCCGCAAGAATCAGGACGCGATGGCGGAAACCATCGAGAATAACGTGCGCAAGACCATAGTGGATGAAAACCCGGTCAACCCCAAGTATTACGAGCAGATGTCGGTGTTGTTGGATGAGTTAATCGAGTTGCGTCGGCAAAAAGCCATTGAATACCAAGAATATCTTGAGCGGATTCGTGAACTTTCCAAGAAGGTGATTCGGCCGGAACAGACGGCTTCCAATTATCCGCCGTCTATGGATACCGGTGCGAAACGGGCATTTTACGACAACTTTGGCAGTGACGAAGAGTTGGCGATGAAAATCGATAGCGCCATCCGCTATACTAAAAAAGCCGACTGGGTGGGGGATCGCTTTAAAGAGCGGGAGATCGCGAATGCTGTGCGCGAGGAAACCAGAGGCTACGAGGTAGATATCCAGAGCGTTATGGAACTCGCTAAAGCACAGAAGGAATACCATTAATGCCAACGCTTCAGATTGGCGCAATCACGATACAGATTAATCGGAAAGCGATTAAGAACCTGCATATCAGCGTACTGCCGCCAGATGGCAGGGTGCGTGTGTCTGCACCTGCGTCTATGACGGATACGGCAATACGCATGGCTGTTGTCAGCCGCATTCCTTGGATTAAAAAGCAGCAAAACGATTTTGCCAATCAACCCAGACAGTCCGATCGCGAGATGGTGAGTGGAGAATGCCATTACCTTTGGGGGAAACGCCATCGTTTAAATGTTGTCGAGCGAGTTGGGTGTCATGAGGTAAAAGTCGCACGCGGCAAAATTAATCTCTATGTGAATCCAGGCACATCGGTGGAAAACAGAGCGTTGGCTTTAACCGAGTTTTACCGCGCTGCCTTGAAAGCCCGCGTAGAAAAACTTATCAATGGCTGGCAAAACACAATCGGCGTCACTGTATCCGCTTGGGGTGTCAAGAAGATGAAAACCAAATGGGGCAGCTGCAACACTCAGGCGAAACGGATTTGGTTCAATCTGGAATTAGCCAAAAAGCCCCCTGAGTGTTTGGACTATATTTTGGTGCATGAGCTGGTTCATTTGCTTGAACGAAACCATAACGAGCGTTTTCGGGCCCACATGGATAGGTTTATGCCGAATTGGAGGGAGCGTCGAGAATTACTGAACAAGATGCCGCTAGCGCATAATACTTGGGTTTATTGATTAAAAAGTACTGATATATAAAAATTTGGATCTGACATAAACGAAATCAAATTCAAACTTATGCTGACAGTATCTAAAAAATGAAAATAAATAGCCGCTATGTGCCAATCAGAGATATTCAAGAATTTCAGCCAAATGGCGGCTGCAATACAGAAAGCTGTCGTTCAGCGCTCGGCTCTGCGGCTGGTAAAAGTAGAGGCGAAGCCGAAGTTTTTGCCAGTCGGACAGCAGTCGTTTGTAGCCTTTTACTCATACAATTTGCGATCAATCCATACATTTAAATCGTTTCTATCCACCTTGCCGAGAATATACCGATCTCTTTCGACTCGCTGTAATGCACCAGACGTAAGAAAGCTTGATGTCACAATAATGCCTTTGCTTGCCTTGTGCTCGTCTCTGACATCCGCAAGTTCTCTAATAGTTGAAATTCCAATTTTTCTAGAAGCACTATATTTTTTAGCCTGCCAAAGAGCTTTGAACATCCCATTTTCACCAAGATCTTTGATGGCGACAATATCAACACCACCATCCTTAGTGCCAGACATTAATTCGATTTCATAATCATCAGACTCTAGTAGCTCAGACACCAGCATTTCAAATTGACGCCAACTTAAATCATCCAAGCTTTGAGTTTGGTTCCGGAGACGTTGAAGCAAACCGATGCTCGGTGAATACCTTGCTATCTGAATCCTAGTTTCCGGTAGTTCTATTATTTTGGGTTCGAGCAAGAACTCTTTGCCAAACTCATACGTCCAATCAAGTGACTGCCCAATCAAAGGAGTTCTTGAAATAAACAAACATTGGTTTGATGCGTCTTGCTGAAGTACCTGATCGTATAGAGCCAATGCCCGTTTTTGATAACGATCTACTTCATCAGCAATAATTAACAAGCCTCCATCAGAAGCTTGTTCCGTTAGTATACTAAGCCTGTTTTCATCAATTAGAGACTGATATGTTAGAGCTACACCTTCATTAAAACCATGCAGTAATCTGTCTGCATCGTCAACTAAATTTATGTTGAATTTACTTGCCACATGCTTCCACTGATCACAGAGTGCCAGCCTGTCTGTGACAATCACAATTTTTTTGCTTTTTCCTGCTTTGAGTCTTTGATTTGCAGCATGTATAGATGTAACTGTCTTTCCAGTGCCCGTTGCGGCTACAAGCATATTCCGTTGGCTATTAGAGTCTACAAATTTATCAACGAAACTCTGCTGCCACTCAGCCAACTGAAAATTTTGAATACTCAATGAAGCTCCTTTTGAGGCTAACTATTGATCAAGCCCCTTGAAGTTTGAATATCTTCTCCGAAGTATTGGTCGAAAGCCAAGAGATACGCCAGTTATGACATTAACAGCCCGAAAAAAGTTAAAACTTCATATTGCCGAATCTATAGTAATTATACGGTCTCCTATATCTTCAGTCTTTCTAGTCATTTCTGCAACAAATCTATGATATTAGTCAAGATCGCTAACAGCCTATCACCCCAAAATCGGGCAATAAACAGATCCAGATATCATGACATGTAGTTGGGATCCATATGGTAAGTATAAATTAGCTGGGGAAACTGGGAGTCTGCTGGCTGATATAGAGCAGACCCTCAATCAATTAATGCGACAGGCAGTTCACCGCATAACACGCCTTGTGCCGAAGTCTGCCTGCATTCCTGCGTAACATCAGTTAATCTTCTCCAGCCTGACGGACTTTGCGGCAGATTCTTAGACTGATAGGGCACTTGAACAGGCGAGTGGTGTCAGAGAGGTATGAAAGAATCTGTGTTGTCTGGATTATTGTCAGCACCTACCGGCAAGCCCGGTCAATTCCACATTGGCTCATTGCCTTCATCCAGCGCAATCGGACTTTCCGCGATTTCCCAGCCTGGATTTGCTTCAACAGTTGGCCTCGATCGGCCTGTCATACCGTCTATCAACCTGGAACAGCGCTTACCGGAGAACTACTGGCTCAACAATTCCCAATATCCATACGGCTTACGCAGCGCTTAATGGCAAATCTCTAATTTCGGTTCAAAAATTGTGACTGATAAAAAGAGGAGAAAGAAAATGAAAAAATCGTTTTCGTTATACATGATGGCCTGTCTGCTTTTTGCATCAGCCGGCGCGGATTCTGCACCGACTCTAAAAATCTTTGGCATCGGCGGAGGAACCGGCAATGAAATTGACCCCTTGGATCTTAATAACGGTAAACCGAAGCCAGAAATCATGTCTCCAGGTCCGGACGGGGCTCAGTGCGTCAATATCGCCGGCAGATGGAATTATTCGGAAAATGGCACGCTTACCTGCGAGGCTCAAGGAGAGGCTGTCACCGATCCCATAAGCGACACGGGAACGGTTGACATTGTGCAGGAGGGCTGCAATATCAGCTACGCAGGTCCCGGTCCCGGCGCAGTCAGAAGAACCGGCCAAATAAGAAACAACATGATCACCCTTTCCGGGATACTGGTTTCTTCCCCAGGTGGCGGCGTAACCTTGTCTGAAAACAGCTTTACCGCTACAGGCGCGGTAAACGCCTTAGATCAGTTTACGTTAAGCGGCACGGGAGTAATCAGAGGCACAGATTCCGGCATTCCCTTTTCGTGCACATTAAATTCGATCGGCAACTTTACCCGGGATTCCGCGTTGCGCAATAGAATCGAGTGTCTTCTGAATTGGGCGGAAACCAATTACCCGAACTTATTTTCGCCAGCCGGGGCCACGACACAATTTCAATCACCCTATACTTATCGCTATTACACCCAGACGAACTCTTATGCAGGGGTTTCAGCCAGCAACAACCATGTCTATTATCTAGGTCCTGATGGGGTTTTGACCGATGTCGGCGATTTATCCGGCTGGCTGGCCAGGGCATCATGCCAATGATGCTATGTGGGGCCCAGGGGGGTCAAAGACATAGGTTTTCCGCCTGCCTTCGATCTCCTTAATGCCCATCTCCGCGCCTTGGAAGCCTTGATCGAGACGGATGCAACGGCACGGGCGGGGCTTTCAGTTCCGCCCCCAATCCCGGCCTTGCCGGAAGATTGGGACGGTTTTGCATCTTTAAAGCCGATTGTTGGACTTTCAACTCCCGAAAATGGTCAATCAAGCATCAGGTTGATGACTTTTGCGGCCGGCTCTGTGGGCCCATGAGATACATATTGAATGGCGAGACGATCATGTTGAAATCGAAGATGAGGCAAAAATTGCGTTCGGTTAAGGTCTAGCGCTTTTCAGCCCAGTCCGCCAGATGAGGAAATGATTATGATGTGCAGAAGACTATCGATTTTGCTGACGATCCTTACCGCTTTGCTAATCAGCGAAGGCCTCTTCGCCCGCGACGGAGTTCGCGGAGGTGGTTTTGGCGGGATTCAAGGCGGCGGTTTCGGCGGAGGGCCGGCAGGGGGAGCTGGCGGAGTTCAAGGCGGTGGTTTCGGTGGAATTCAGGGCGGCGGTTTCGGCGGGACCTACAGAGGCGGATTGGGCGGCGGTCGCCGGGGAGGTTATGATAGCGGCTATAGGGGCGGCGGTTTTGGCGGGATCTACGGAGGCAGATTCGGCGGCGGCTATGGAGGCGCCCACAGAGGAGGCTATATTGGGCGAGAGCATACTAAAATATCCCGCGGCGTCGGCTTTTTCATCGACTACCCTTTTTTCTGGCCCCCTTATTATTACTGGCCTTACTATTCAATCACGCCTTATTATGTCACGACAGTCAATCCGCCAGTCTATATAGAACAAGTGGCTGAAGCCAAAGTCCAGCCGCTCAAACCGAACAAATGGAGCTATTGCTCCAATCCTGAAGGCTATTATCCCCATGTGAAAGAATGTCCGGGAGGCTGGGTGGACATTGAACCCCAACCTGCCGGACAGGAGCCCGGCTATTGGTATTACTGCGACAAACCCGCCGGTTACTATCCTTATGTCAGAAATTGCTCGACTCGCTGGCAAAAAATTGTTCCTTAACGGAGGCCTGGCCAATGCTACAGATTCTGTCAATTCTAGTTTCCGCTTTCGTGCTCAGCGCCTGCGCGACGATGCCAAGCAGTCCGAGCATCTTGGTACTGCCAGGCACCGGCCAAAGTTACGATCAGTTCCATAATGACGACCTGATGTGCAGGCGCCTCGCCTATGAGCAAATTGCCAACTCGCCAGAAGAGCCCGATTCCAAGGAGGAAGGCCAACAAGACTATGACATCGGTTACATCCAGTGCATGTACAGTAAAAAGCATCGGGTTCCCGTGCCGGGCGGGTTGACGTACGGCAGTCAGCAGGAATGGCATGCGCCGCCGCCTCCCAATCTGCCTGCGCCGCCTCAAACAACGAGGCCGCCGGAGCCGTCCCGCAGCGACTGAGTGCGCCGTATCGACTGTTGGCGCGGCTCTGTTGCGTGGGTTGCGAGTGCGGCTTGTCCGCTCTGCCTGGCTTTATCAAGCAATGAATAAAATTGCTGCGGCAAGCGGATTTTGCCCGCCGACCATGATCCCGGCTTTTCTCGATCCTGTGCATGAGCGCTTGGCCGAAAGATTCGAAATCTTGCGGAAACATTGCTGGCTGTCCAGCTTTTGTCCGGATATACGAAGTTTGAAAATACGGCAAGGTGCCTGTATATTGAGGCCGACGACGCGCTTGAAATCCGGGCAAATCGAAATTTAGGTATCGTTCATATCCGCGACCGTTGAAAAACGGCCGCATTTTCAAAACAGTCATCCAAGTGTTTAAACATGGACAGCCACTATGAATTTTGCATCCGATAATTGGGCCGGCGCGCACCCCGCCATCTCGCAACGGTTGCTGGAAGCCTCTGCGGGATTTTCAGCGCCTTACGGCGCCAGCGCGCTCGACCGGAAAATCGAACAGCGGTTTAACGAGCTATTCGAACGTGAAGTTGCGGTTTACTTTGTCAGCACCGGCACAGCGGCCAATTCGCTGGCGCTGGCCGCCGTCAACCGGCCGGGCGGGGTTTCCTTTTGCCACCGCGAAGCACACATGCTGGAGGACGAATGTGGCGCGCCGGAGTTTTTTACGCATGGCGCGCGCCTGGCTCCCGTCGATGGGGAAAACGGCAAAATTGACCCCTGCCATCTCAAAGCCGAAATTGAGCGTTTTCCGCCCAATTTTGTGCACGCGGGGCAGCCCATGGCGATTTCTATTACGCAAGCCACCGAAATCGGCACGCTTTACAAGCCTGACGAAATTGCCGCCATTACGGAAATTGCAAAAGCTTACAATTTACCCTTGCATATGGATGGGGCGCGCTTTGCCAATGCGTTGGCCGCGCTGGAACTCACGCCGGCGGAAATGACCTGGAAACAAGGCGTGGATATTGTCTCTTTCGGCGCCACCAAAAACGGTTGCTGGTGCGCCGAAGCCCTGGTCTTCATGAATCCGGAATTGTCCAGGGACTTGCCGTTTATCCGCAAACGGGCCGCGCAATTGTTTTCCAAAAGCCGGTTTATCGCTTGCCAATTCGAGGCTTATTTACAGGATGAGCTTTGGCTGCACCTGGCGCGTTATGCCAATGCCATGGCTGAGCGCCTGCGAGACGGCATCGTCAACTCCAAACGAGCCAGACTGGCATGGCATCCGGAAGCCAATGAAGTGTTTTGCATTTTGGATAAAGCGCACGCGGACGAACTCCGGGAGAAAGGCGCGGTTTTTTATCATTGGAATCCTCCGCGCGCAAGACCAGGCTTGTTAGATCAAAACGAAGCGCTGATTCGCCTGGTGACCAGTTTTGCGACCGAAGCCGATCAAGTCGATCAATTTCTTGAGCTTTTGGGCTGATTGTTCGGTTTTCGGCCTTTCCGTCATTCTGCGGCGGCGCATGTAAGATCCATGCCGCATCTCGGTTGCAGGTCATGTCCGCGGCAGGCCCGCGGCTGATCGCGCCTTTTCCAAGGATCGCATGCCCAGCATTTCTCGCCGGGCCAGGCAAGAGCAGGGCGCCGCTCTTGCCTTTGTGGGAGCGATGCTTCATCGCGACTAAGGATTCGGTTAACAATAACTTTCCGATTTGTCGCTGAATGTAGGGCGAATTCACTTGTGCCCTTTAGGGTATTCGCACTATTAATGCCCATACCTCAGGGAAGTGTTTCGGGTCGAATGAATTCGACCCTACAGTTCACCTTCGCTTTGGCGATACTTTCTAAACCCGTTTCAATTCAACGCTTTTGTAGGGGCGAATTCATTTATGCCCTTTAGGGTACTTGTGCCCTTTGGGTATTCGCCCTGGGCGACTAAAGTCGCCCCCACATCTGAGAAAATTCAGGGAAGTTATTTCTCACCTTATCCTAAAAACATTCGTAAGTCGCGATGTATACCCAAAGGGCATAAAGGCATTGCCCCCACGAAGGCCCGTAATAACCACGACCGGCAAACAATAACCCAATCCTAGACTGCCAGAGGATCAAGCCGGCAGAAATCTTTCGCTGAACACCTGCTCGCCAGGCACGCCTTGGGATCGGGCGACCGCTTCGGCGGCCTCAATCAGGGCGGGCGGTCCGCACAGGTAAATGTCGGGCATGACATCCAGCCCGTCCAGGTCCTGAGCCAGCGCGTCCGCCGGCGTGCCGCTAAAGCCCCACCAGTTTTGGTTCGGCTTCCACACGCACAAAATCACCTGGAGTTGGGGCAGTTCCGCCTTTAGCGCTCCCAGTTCCATTTGGCAGAACAGCTCCTCGACCCGGTTGACGCCGAAATAGAGCCGGGCCGGGTGCGGCTCCTGAAATTCGGCCATGCGTCTGAGCATGGACAGCATGGGCGCCAGTCCGGTGCCGCCCGCCACAAACCAGCGCGGCCTGAGGCCGTTTTCGCGCAGGCCGAAGGCACCTTGGGGGCCATGCACGATCAATGTCTGACCGGCATGCGCCTGCTCCCGCAGCCAGGTGGAGAAAAGCCCGCCGGGCTGAAGGCGGATCAGGAATTCCAATCGCCCCTCCCAGTTGCCCGTGTTGGCGAGCGAGTAGGCGCGCCTGATATCCTGCCCCGGCACTTCCAGTTCCATGAACTGGCCGGGTTCGAATTCGGCCGCGTTTCCGCCGTCGTCGTCCGGCGCGAGATGCAAGGTCAGACGCACGGTGTTTTCGCCGACGGGTTCAATGGCGGCGATAGTCGCGTCCCGGCGCTGGATTTCACCCAGTTGGATGCGGTCATGGTCGAAAGGCAGGGAGACGCTCAGGTCGCTGAGGGGAAAGGTGCGGCAGAGCAGGATGCCGCCCTTCTCCGCCTTGTCGGCCGACAGCGCGGCGGGATTGTGCTCGCCCAGGATATAATCGCCGCGGGTGGCATCGGCATAGCAGGCGCCGCAGCTGCCCTGGCAGCATTGGGAAGGCAGCACGATGCGCGCGTCGGCGGCCGCTTTCAGCAGGCTCTGGTCGGCATCGCACTCGAAATGGAGCTGCTCTCCGTCCCGGGTGGTGAGTTTTATGGTATAGGTGCTCATGTTTTCTTAGGCTCCAAATAAAGATGACCTTGCAGGAAAAGCTTGCGGCACTATGAAAGCATTATCCAAATCAAGCTAAAAAACTGATTTGCCGCAAAGAACAGGAAGAAGATAATCTTCGTTTAACTCATGTGCGCGAAATAAAATTAACAGCCGAATCTTATCCGGCGATGTGGGGGCGGCTTCGGCCGCTCTGGGCGGCTGCTTTGGGCAGCCGCCCAGAGCGGCCGAAGCCGCCCCCGCGGATGCTCAAGTTATTTCATGCACGTCCCCAAGCCATTGGAAACTTCGTGTCCTTCATGGTTATTTAATTCTTTCATCGCCTCTCCGCTTTCCGGCAAGAGGCAAATCAGGCGGCTTTGGGCGCCAGCGCGGCGTCGATGTCGGCCTGTGCCGTGGTGATGGGCTGGAGTCCGAATTTGTCCACCAGCGCCTGCACCAGATTCGGGGTCAGGAAAGCGGGCAGCGTCGGGCCAAGGCGAATGTTGCGGATGCCCAATGCCAGCAGGGTCAACAGCACGGCGGCGGCTTTTTGCTCGAACCAGGACACGACCAGCGACAAAGGCAGGTCGTTCACGCCGCAATCGAAAGCTTCGGCCAGCGCGACGGCGACTTTGATGGCGGAGTAGCTGTCGTTGCACTGCCCCATGTCGAGCAGGCGCGGAATGCCGCCGATGTCGCCGAAGTCGTGCTGGTTAAACCGGTATTTGTTGCAGCCCAATGTCAGCACGACGGTGTCCATCGGCGCCTTTTCGGCGAACTCGGTGTAGTAGTTCCGGCCGGGCGCGGCGCCGTCGCAGCCGCCGATCAGGAAGAAGTGCCGGATGGCGCCGGACTTCACTGCGTCGATGACTTGGTCCGCGACACCGAGCACGGCATCGCGGCCGAAGCCGACGGTGATGGTTTTTTCGGTCACGGCTGCCGGCTTGAAGCCGGGCAACGCCTGGGCGGCCTGGATCAGCGGCGCGAAGTTCTGGTCGCTGATGTGGCGCACGCCGGGCCAGCCTACCGGACCGGCGGTGAAAATGCGCTGCCGGTACTGGGGCTGAGGCTCGATGATGCAGTTGGAGGTCATCAGGATGGGGCCGGGGAAATCGGCAAAGTCTTTCTGCTGATCCTGCCAGGCGCCGCCGTAATTGCCCGCCAGATGGGGATAGGCCTTGAGTTTTGGGTAGGCATGGGCGGGCAGCATTTCGCCGTGCGTGTAGACATTGATGCCGGTATCCTTGGTTTGCTCCAGCAGAGCCGCCAGATCGCCCAGATCGTGGCCGGATACCAGAATGGCCTTGCCGGGGACCGGCGTGATGCGCACCTGGGTCGGCTGTTGCGCTCCGAAAGCGCCGGTATTGGCCGAGTCCAGCAATTCCATCACGGACAGATTGAGGCTGCCCAGCGCCAGGGACTGATTGAGCAAAGCGTCCATATCCGTGGGATCTGAGCTTAGGAAATCCAGCGCATTCTCGATCCCGGCGTAAACGGCGTCGCTTTCCTTGCCCAGCACATGGGCATGATGCGCGTAGGCGCACACGCCCTTGAGGCCATAGAGCACCAGTGAGCGCAGGCCGATGATATCGGCGCCTACCTGCTCGAGCCCGGCATTGATGCCCACTTCCGCGGCCTGCTTGAGCAGGCCCTCCATACTGGCGGCAGGCTGCCAGGCGGCAGGGCCGGCGAGGGTTTCAGGCACTTTGCCCTGGGCAAGCGCGGCCGCTTCATAATGATCCTTGACCCGGTCCCGTATCGAGGCGGCCTGCTGCAGCAGCACGGTGAAGCGGGTGGCGTTGAAGTTGACGTTGGTCAGCGTGGTGAACAGCGCATACAGTATGAAGCCGCCGGCTTCGTTATCGGGGGCGCCTAAGGCGCGTGCGCGCTTGGCATACTGGGCGATACCCTTGGCGCCATAGACCAGCAGATCCTGCAAGTCGGAGGTAGTGGCATCCTTGCCGCACATGCCTCGAGTGGACGCGCAGCCGCTTGCGGTGCCGGATCGGTAAGTCTGTTCGCATTGGTAACAAAACATCGGAAATTCTCCTGGGGTTGGTTGTTGAGCTGAAAACAATGTTCGAGTCAGCTTTTGCACTAACCGTGCCAAGAAAAAAAATCCCTGCCGGGCTTATAAAAACCTTACGCTTTATATCTGATTTCAAGGTATAGTTGTCTTATTAACATCGCTGCGAAGTTGTTTGTTTGACGACAGGGTTATCACTATGACGACAAATATTTTTTTCACCTCGCTGATTTCAGTGGTCGCGGACCTTTCGACGCAACTGCCGCCGGAACAGCGTTATCAGCGCCTGCTGCAGCATTTGCGCCAGACTTTTCCATGCGACGCATCGGCATTGCTGAGGCTGGAAGGCCGTCATCTGGTCCCGCTGGCGGTCAGCGGGCTGTCGGAAGACACGCTGGGGCGGCGCTTCGTCATCGATGAGCAGCCAAGGCTGGCGCGGATTCTGGCATCCGATCAAGCGGTGCGTTTTGCCGCCGATTCCGACCTGCCTGATCCCTACGACGGGCTGATCGAGGCGGAAGGCACCCGGCTGCTGGTCCATGACTGCATGGGGGTCACGCTGTTCATCGATGGCGAACCCTGGGGCGTCCTGACGCTGGACGCGCTGAACTCGGGCACTTTTGACGGCATCGACCCGGTGCAATTCAATGCCTTCATCAGCCTGACCGCCGCGTCGGTCAAGGCCGCCAGGCTGATTTCCTCCCTGGAGCAGCGGGTCAGCTATGCCACCCGCAGCCTGATCAAGAAGAACGCCGATCAAGGCCTGATCGGCGAAAGCGAATGCATGCGGACACTGCGCAATGAAATTTCCATTGTGGCCCCTTCGGAACTGGCGGTCCTGATTTTGGGCGAGACCGGCGTCGGCAAGGAACTGGTGGCCCAGCGCATCCACCTGGAATCGAACCGCGCCGACCAGGTCATGGTGTACGTCAATTGCGCCGCGCTGCCGGAGAGCATTGCCGAAAGCGAACTGTTCGGCCACAGCAAGGGCGCGTTTTCCGGCGCCATCAGCGAACGCGCGGGCAAATTCGAATTGGCCGGCGGCGGCACGATTTTTCTGGATGAGATAGGCGAACTGCCGCTTTCCATTCAGGCAAAGCTGTTGCGCACGTTGCAGAACGGCGACATACAGCGCGTCGGCAGCGACCGGCAAATCAAGGTCAATGTCCGCGTCATTGCCGCAACCAACCGCAACTTGCAGCAGGAAGTCGCCAATGGCCTTTTCCGTTCCGATCTTTATCACCGCCTAGCGGTTTATCCCATGCACGTTCCGCCTTTACGAGACAGAGGAAAAGACGTGCTGCTGCTCGCCGGCGCCTTCCTGGAAAAAAATCAGCAGCACCTGGGCGTTAAGAAACTGCGCCTGGACATGGGCGCTAAAAAGGCCCTGCTGGACTACCATTGGCCCGGCAATGTCCGTGAGCTGGAGCATCTGCTGAGCCGTGCCGCGCTCAAGGCATCGACCCAGGGAAGCCGCCAGTCGGGCATTGTGACCATATCCTCCGCGTATCTGGACATAAGCCCGGATTCACGGGGCGAGACAAGCGGCACGGCAACCGATGTATCGACAGTCCCGTCAACACCGGTGGATTTTAAAGACGCCGTGGATGAATTTCAGCGCCAGCTTGTCCGGCAACAAATCGCCCTGCACCAGGGCAACAGGGCGGCTGCCGCGCGGGCGCTTGGGCTGGACCGGGGCAATTTCCATCGCCTGCTGAAACGGCTGGGTATTTAATGATGGGGCGAAAGCCGAGCGCGGCTCATATATCCATGAACATCATCGGAAGGCCATAAGTCAAAACGAAATAGCTAAACGCGGTAATGACGCTGACGCTCATTCTGAACGAGAACATTTGCCGAAAAATGTAACTGACAATCGAGATATACCATGTGACCAGGAATACCGCCAGCCCGATGGAAACCAGTTCCCGGTCTTCGTAGTGCTCCCTTACCATCACAAAATCCAGTATTTCGCCGCCGATCGCCAGCGTCATAATGAAGTTTTCACAGATAAAGATGGCCGTGAACAACTGGCCAAAATACTGCCATTTTCTCATGGCCAGCAATAATGTGATGATGGTCGAAAAGGCCATGACGGTCCGCAACAGCACTTCCAGCGTGCCATCGGCGGGATCGGCAATCAAGCTTTCGACAATAATGCCCGACACCAGATAGAAAGCTATGGCTTTCCACATAAACGATTTTGAGGGATGTAAATCAGCGGGATTGTTTGTAAACCAGCAAAGCGAAAGGTATTGAAGTAATAAATTCATGGTATAAAGCTGTTTGGATAGGCCTGCAATGCACAACGGCAAATTCAAAGAGGTATTCGAGGCATTACAGGAATGAACAAAATACAAAATAGGGTAATGGTGGGATCACAACCCTCCTATTATAAGCGGGGCTCATGATAACAGAAACTCATATGCGTTGTGGGATTGCTCTGCTTGCGAAAATGATAAAACTGTCAGAACTTACGCCAGAATGCGGCCACGCCCGTTATAAGGAGCAAGCCGAGTACGTCGGGAAAATGGATTGCGCGTTTGGGAAACACGGTCGGGAAAGGCTGCGCGAGCACTGGAAGAAAAATCAACCACGTGCCTAATCGGCAACCGCGGCGCTATCAGGCCGGCTCGATGCCGGTAATCTTCCCCTGGCCGTTCAAGCGCAAACGCAAACGGCCATAGCAGGCTTTCTGATCGCCCTGGCAGCCGGAGCCTTCCATGATGCTTTCGAGAAAAGTCACATAGATCAATAAACTTTCGGGCTGCCGCTCGATGATTTCATAGTGGATCGAGTCATTTATGATCCAGCCGTTTTGACTGCAAAAAGCGCTCAACTCCTTGCAATTTTGCAGCAGATGGGTGATGGCTAGCGCTTCAGACATGGATGTGTACCTCTTTTTGATATCTTGCATGGTCAGGATTGCGGTTTTTCGAAGAGCTGAAAATTGGGCTGTAAAAGCGGTTAGTCCGCTAAGGTGAACTTTACCTTATCAGGATGGTCGTGAATAGAAAAACAAGCGCCGCAATAGCGATCCAAAGGCATCGTCTTCCTTTTTTCATGGAATACGCCTTCAATCCCTGCGATATGCTTATGCGGGCAAATTTGACGGTTTCAAAATTTCAATGTCTTTTGAGTCATTCCTGAGCAATTAATCCCATCGGATTTGGCTATTTTACTTGTCACCACCATTTGATTAAGGAGCGAGTGATGAAATTATCGACACTGATGCTTTTTATACTGGCAATGCTTTGGGGCTGTGAAAATACCACAGGACAATATCGGCATGACCCCAATCATCATGAAAACAGCATGCAAAACAATCGCGAATAAATCAGAGGGGCGCGGGCATTCTGTCGCTTTAAACGGATTGCAAACTGAATCCGAATGTCAAAAGCAAGATCCAACCCCAGGTGACGCTAAGCGGGAATCGGTGCTTTCGGCAGGGTCGAGACACCTCGCTTAAGCGGAAAATCATAGGCGAGGCGAAAGGCATCCCCTTCCTGCCTGAAATCGCCGACCATGTTCTGGCTCGCCGTAAAAACGACATCGTCTTCAATGTCCGGGTCCCCTTTGACGAAGATCTGTGTGACGAGCGTTTCATAGCCAGGCGCCGACACGATGACATGGATGTGTGCGGGCCTGATGGGCGGCCGTTTGGCGATTTTCAGGAATTCGCCTACCGGGCCATCGTCCGGGATGTGGTAGGCGGTCGGCATCAGCGCGATCAGCTCGAAAGTCCCGTTTTCATCCGTCCTGAAACGGCCGCGCAGATGGTAGTCCGGCTGTTGCTCATCCTGGTTCTCATACAGGCCATTGGCCGCAGCTTGCCAGATATCGAGGATCGCACCTTCGATGGGCGCGTCATTCTCAAATTCGAACACCCGCCCTGAGATTCGGACGCGAGCGCCCGGCGCATCGTCGCTGGCAATGGAAGCGCCTCGTTCGCGGAAAGGGGCGTCAGCACGAAAGAAAGGCCCCAGCAGCGCAACCCCCACCGACTGTTCCTGTTCCCCATGATTGAGTATTTCAATCAACTGACTCAGGCCCATGACGTCGGCAAAAAAGAGGAATTCATTTCCGAGAGGGCTGGTTTTCTCGGCCATTCTTTTCATGAAATCCCAGGCAAACTCCCATTCCTGGTCGGTCACCTTCATCTCTTTAACACAGGCGTGTAGGTGTTTGATCAGGATGGAGATGACGGATCTGAGCCTTGGGTCGTCGATATCCGAGTAAGCCTTCAGCACTTTCTCAGTGAATTCTTGATTAGGCGAGGTGCTCATGAGTCACTCCTCTACAGCTAATGCAGTTTTGATTTCAGACCGGGAAGTGACGGTATAATTCCTTGATATTCAAGGCTGGGGGATATGCCGGGGCACGAATTGCATCGATCGAGTTCGGTAGGATGCGGTGAGGCACGAACCGCATCGTTCGCGTTATTCCCCTGCCATTGCCGGAAATAACTCGACTGCACCACCCCAACTTTCAGGGTAAATTCCATGCGCGACATATCTGTGAAAGCTGGAATAAGGCCATTCTTTAACGCACTTTACATGTCCATGCTTGACCGGATTCCAATGGATGTAATCGATGTGCTGTCGATAATCCGTTTCGTCACGGATAAGGTGCTCCCAAAACCGCCTTTGCCATAAGCCTCTTTCTCCCCGTTTTTTCCGGCTTCGGGAAATTCTCTCGCCTTTTTCGATGTGACGGGAAAAATAAGCCTTGATTAAGCTCCATCGAACGGAGAAATCAGAATCGCCATCCGGTAATGTCCAGATGCAATGCAAATGATCCGGCAATATAACCGCAGCCGTTATCTCGAATGAATGTGCGCTTTTTACATGAGCAAAAGCGGATCGTAACGTGTCAATCCGGTCGATCAATAGGCGGTTGTCATGGCGCTCGGCCAGGTTCACTGTGAAAAACCAGGTGCCTCCAGGGTGTCGAAAACGGCGATATTCAGTCATGGCTTAAGCTTGTCCGATTGAGTTTCTCGAACGATGCGGTTCGTGCCTCACCGGCATCCTACCGCGCTTGATCACCTCATAGTAGCATCCTATGAACCAGCGAGCTTCATCAATTCAGACCTACCTTTATCTGTAATAAACAAGCTAGGTAGAGGTTCCTCACCAACAGACTTTTCTACAATAAAATTCCCGCTCTTAAGGTGTTTCATACTTGAATCAAAATCAGCAGGGTCACGAAATTTGTTCATATGAATCCTGCCGATTTTGTACCAGTTAAGTTTCCCGTCTTTCTCCGCAATTATTGAAAGAAGTTTTCTTTGAGTATCTGTTAACATCATTATTCTCCATACAATGCTTTCAATGCATCTGGATGATACAAAAGCTCATCGGATTGTAGAGGTAGGTTATAGTCATCTAATGTCGCGCTATGGGTTTGTAACCAGAGCATTCTAGCTTGATCGGAATTAGATGGCACTCCCGTTTCCCAACCTAGCTTCCTATATCTAACATACTCTCTTAATTCATGAGAATAGAAATTTAGATCTTGTTGTGTTGCACTGATTTCTCGCGCTTCAATTTTTCTGAGGCGATCAATCATTATTTGATTTGCCTCATCTTTACCGAATCGATTTGTATGCTTTTCAACCACTCTAATACCGCGCGTAGTAACTTTAATCCGGTCAGTATTCAAATCTCTAACTGGACCACCAGCAAGTGTTTCGTTAAATCCATCCCAAGCAGTAGCTGGTCCGCGCGCTCCTAAAGGAAGTGTTTCGTTTGGAGCTCCCAAATAATCCTTTGCGCTGTGTTCATCAAAAGCTCCTTTCTCATGTTTGGTTCTTTCAACAACAGGTTGACTTTCATTGCCGGAGTTTCCCGCACCATTCTCACTTCCCTGCCTTTCCTTTATGGCTTTTAGCTCCGACGGAGCCACCGCCGAGGACGATGCTTGAGATGAAGCAGTCGGGCCGGTTTTATTGCTTGCCAGCTTGGGATTTCGTTGCAGATCCTCCCAGTTCCTTTCAAGCCAGACGACAAAACCGTCAGGCAGCTTGCTGCTTCGCAGCAGCGCGGAGACTTCGGCCAGCGTCTCGTCGGCGGCGGCGCGGGTGCCGCCTTTGGCTATGGTCTGTCCTGTCGACAGCGCAGCTCTGCTGGCACTAACCG